>OLOQ01003149.1_pt1 | contig 12368 bp, 10 predicted proteins | sample 1673101 | NCBI WGS metagenome assembly OLOQ01 (sample SAMEA3136754, study PRJEB25190) | human gut metagenome | biome: human gut; feature: human-associated habitat; material: faeces | place: Austria | collected 2013 | reverse complement strand
ACGCCGATCATAACGGCTGTGTTCTTCTTATTTAAATCCATAGCCTGCTTGAACATACGCTCAGCCTCGCCTTTGTTACCGTTTTTGAGAGCTACTTCACCCTGACCGATGTAGTTGTAGGGATACTGTGCGTTGTTTGCCACACCTTTGTCGAAATTATTTTTGGCCTCGGCAAGGTTGCCCTCGTCGAAAGCGATGCTGCCGAGATAGAAATAACTCACAGCCTTATCGGTTCCGGCATCATTGAGAGTGTTGGTCAGAATAGCTTTTGCCACGTCGGGACGGCCGGCGTTGTAGTTGTCCACACCGTCCTGATAGCCGCCCTGGGCGCTGGCGGCCAGAGTGGCGCCAAGCAAGAGCGAAAACAAAAATCTCAGTTTCATTTAGGTCTCTAATTTATTGTTTGGTTAATGTATTGATTATCGGTTATTTTGGATATGACTATTTGCAGTGCGTGGGGGAACAGCCTCATTCTGAAATCTCCACCATGCGTGGATGAACCACCTTGGGAAGCACTCCGGTCATGAGCATGATTTTCTGGCCTTTGAACCCGGTGACAAACGAGTAGAATCCGTGGCTTATGCTGCCGGGAGCACCCGTACTCACCAGATAAATCTGACGGTAAAGCGGATAAAGACCTTCGTAGATGTAATACTGATAGGGCTTGTAGGCGGTTACTTCATTATTGCCACGCACTTTCAGCACCTTGATTTTATTATTGAACGAGGCGTTGCTTGTGCTGTCGTTTGCGGGATTGTCAACGGCTTTCACCATTTCTTCGCGGGTCATTTCCTGACCGCCCATATCGGAGGTAATCCAGCTTACGCCAATCACGCCTATGGCGTTTTTATTGTTGGCCACGGCCTTGAATACATCCTCGGGATTTTTCTGGGCGTAAATGTTGGGCCCGAATTCGGCGCCGTTCATCAGAGAGTCGCGCATATATTGCACGGTCGAGGAACCCTGATGGTCAAAAACCACAGCGATGTCGCCGAGATTCTTGTTGACCACCACATCGCTCCACTTGGTGATTTTGCCCGTGAGGATTTCAGCAAGCTCTTTCTTGTCCATTATCTCCGTAGGGTTCTCGGGGTTGACTATGAGAGCGAGCGCATCCACGGCTATCTGGGTCTGATGCACGATCTTCTTCTCGCTCTTGAGATAGGCAAACTCCTTGTCGGTGAGCGGGCGCGTTATCACTGCCATACGTGTCTTCAGGCTCAGCAACGAGTCGAGGGCCGCGTTCTGGTCCACATAGTAGGGTATGATGCTCGCATCAGGATAAATGTACTCAAACACATCTATCTCCTGGGAGAGAATGTTTTCAAACGAAGCGTCACAGGCTATGGTGGCTATACCCGAGGTCTGCGTGCTTTCGGCTTTCTTATCGCATGACGAAAGCCCCGTCAGCAGAGCTGCCGCGGCCATCGTTGCGAGATATATGTTTTTTTTCATCTGTGATTCCTTCTATATAGTTTTTTCAAGCGAATATAGACAATGCCGTGAATTACGGCTCAGTTTAAGCGGCAACGTTCCGTCCGGCAGTGACTGATCGGGCAGAACGGATGCCGTTATACGGCCTGAGGGATCAGAAACCTCAACGGTCGTTGAAGCCGGGGTCGATACCTTTGAACTGACGGTATCCACGCCAGATACCGTAGACAATGAACAGCACGCCGCCTACCCATCGCAGGATTTCCCACGCGCCGGTAAACTGGAAGAAATTTATCAGGAACAGCACGCCCATTCCAAGATAAATCAATATCATGACAACGCCGAAGATATTACGCATTGTCTGCGGAGTTTTGTTTCTATTTTCGCTTTCCATAGCTCATTGTTTTAAAACGTTCATAATCGCAGGGAGAGACAGCAGCCGCGAAACGGGGCGACGCAAAGGCTTCCTTTATATGTTAACGCCTTTGCAAGCATAATGTTCGGACAGCCGCAAGCGGTGTTACGCAACGGCATACCGCCGCTCACTCCACGAATGAAAGTTTTCCGTTGTAAAGTTAAATAAAAATGTTAACATTCCTACACCCCCTTCCTTTTTTATTTTCATTTAACACCTTCCTCCCCTATTTTTTCTTAAATTTGTAATATCAGAATTCAACTTCCCAAGCATTTATATGAACAAACCTTTAGCCGAACGCCTGCGCCCCCAGACTGTCGACGACTATATAGGCCAGCAGCACCTGATGGGACCCGGCGCCATAATACGCCGCATGATCGAAAGCGGCAACGTAGCCTCCTTTATCCTGTGGGGCCCTCCCGGCGTAGGAAAAACCACCATAGCCAAGATTATAGCAAACTCCTGCAAAGCGCCGTTCTATACCCTGAGCGCCGTCCATTCCGGCGTGAAGGATGTGCGCGAGGTCATAGAGAAATGCAAGCGCGAGAACGCCGGAATGTTTTCGCAAGGCGCCCGCCCCATTCTTTTCATAGATGAAATCCACCGGTTCAACAAGTCGCAGCAGGACTCGCTGCTGGGTGCTGTCGAGCAGGGCGTGGTGACGCTGATCGGAGCTACGACCGAAAATCCCTCGTTCGAGGTGATCTCACCGCTGTTGAGCCGCTGCCAGGTCTATATCCTCCAGCCGATGACCGACGGGGAACTGCAAACCCTTTTAGACCGGGCTCTGGCCACCGATCCGGAGCTCAAAACCCGGGAGATCGAGGTACAGGAAACCGAAGCGCTGTTCCGCTTTTCGGGCGGCGACGCCCGAAAGCTGCTCAACATTCTGGACATCATCACGGGCGCCGCAGACGGCAAAGTAACGATCACCAACCAATACGTCACCGACTGTCTGCAGCAGAACATCGCCCTCTACGACAAGAACGCTACCAGCTTTGCAAGATCTACAACCTTCTGCTTTGCGCGCTCGCTGGCGGCCTTTATCAAATCGGTGCGGGGCAGCGATCCCAACGCAGCGATCTACTACCTGGCCCGCATGCTGGCCGGAGGCGAAGAGCCGCGCTTCATCGCCCGCCGGCTGGTGATCCTGGCCTCGGAAGACATCGGCCTGGCCAATCCCAACGCCCTGCTGCTGGCCAACGCCTGCTTCGACACGGTGCACAAGATCGGCATGCCCGAAGCCCGCATCACGCTGGCCGAAACCACGATCTACCTGGCCACCTCGCCCAAGAGCAACTCGGCCTACATGGCCATCAACCAGGCGCTCTCCTTCGTCGAACACGATACGACCAACCGGCCCGTACCCCTGCACCTGCGCAACGCCCCGACCAAGCTGATGGATCAGGCGGGGTACGGCAAAGGCTATAAATACGCCCACGACTACGGCGGATTCGCCGGGCTGGAGTTCATGCCCGAAACGCTCAAAGGCAAGAAATTCTACGAGCCGAACACCCGCAACGCCGCCGAAGCGAAGATCGCCGCATGCATCCGGGAGCTGTGGAAGGACAAATATAAATAACAGCCGGAGACACAACGCCTTCCGGCATTCCTGAAGCCGACTGCCGGACAGCCCCGAAAATACGATCGGACGACATCCCGTATTTCACCCCGGCGAACGGCAGCGACACAAGCGACCAAAATATACCGACAAACGGCAAAAGAGCACAGCGGGCAATCCCTGAATCATAAATCCCGAAACCGGGACGGAATCTATCCCCGGAAACATAAAGACTGCCGACATGTTGAAAACAGGCGCTATATTGAATTTCCTGGTCGCGGCGGGACACCTCGCCTGCCTACCTTGGCTCTATCCCGTACTGTCGATCTATCGCATCGACGGAATCATGGAAACGCTGGCCCTCCGCTACGGGGCCGCCATTCCTTATCTGCTGACCGTCGCCATTGCGTTCATCTTCGCCGTATTCGGCCTCTACGGACTTTCGGGCGCCGGGATCATCCGCCGGCTGCCGCTGCTCGAAACAGGTATTTACACCATTGCCACCCTCTTCCTGCTGCGGGCCGTCGCGGGCGTTGCGGAAATGGCCGTGACGGGCTGCGCTCTTCTTGCGGACAGTACGGCAGCCTTTGCTGCCGCCGTCGTCGGCACGCTCTACCTGCTGGGCGGGCGGCGTAAATTCGGCAGGCAGGAATCCGAATGAAACACAAACTTCGCCGGCAGTTTACCGAAGAATACAGAGAACAACAAAATAGCATGAAACGCATAGGACTCATATCCGACACCCACGGCACGTTCGACCAAACGCTCAAAACATTCCTCAAGGACGTGGACGAAATCTGGCACGCCGGGGACATCGGCTCTCCGGAGGTCGCCGACCAGATCGCGGCGTTCAAACCCCTGCGGGCCGTCTATGGCAATATCGACGGAGGTATCATGCGACGCACCTACCGTGAATTTCTCTCCTTCGAGTGCGAAGGGGTGAGCGTCCTGATGACCCACATCGGCGGCTATCCCCGCCACTACACCCCGCAGGCCGTAGCGCGGATCCAATCGCTGCGCCCGAAAATCTTCATCGCGGGGCACTCCCACATTCTCAAGGTCATCTACGACCCCGTTTACGACCTGCTTCACCTCAACCCCGGCGCTGCCGGCTGCTACGGTTTCCACAAGGTGCGCAGCGCCCTGCGCTTCACCATCGACGGCACCGACATCCGCGACATGGAAATCGGCGAATGGCCTCGTCCCGGCGCTTGATAAAGGGACGAAATCGTTCAATATGCAATATTTTTATTTAACATAATATTATCTGGGATTCCGTCGTTATAAGTCTGTAATTTTAACAGGACAAAACGTACATTTTCGACAAGCGAGGAGAGAGCGACCGCGTTCGCTTTTCCGAACACGGAAAACTAAAAAAGGAATCCAAGATGCAAGCTAAAATCTCAAAAACGCTCGAGGCCATCATCGCCCGTACGGCATTCGAAACCTCGAAACGCGCTATTACCCACTCACTCAAGGATTTTCTCACCCTTGAGATTCTGCGGGAAGAAGGGTCCTTAGCGCATCAGATACTCACCTCCCGCCTCAAGGACTGGGAGATTCACCAAATATGCCTTCGCATCGAAAGCGAGATTCGGTCGGTATCGGCACCCGATTCATCGAGGCAGAATCCCGAAGAATTTTTCCCTTTATACACCAGAGAATTACAACGATTGTTCGCCCCGATGCACCATGTTTCGACGGCACACGCACTGCTGCACATCGTGAGCGACCCGCACACGATCACTTCGCAGGTGCTGGCCATGTACCATTTCGATGCACAGGCGATAGCGACCGAACTGCAAAAGATGACCCTGGAGGCCGATCAAACGACGCCTCCGGATACCAATTTTCGGCCGACACCCGAACTACGGTTCATCGGCCTGCGCGAACCTGTCCGGGACACTCCTCCTGCGGAACCTGCCTTGTTGGACAAATTCGGCACCGACCTTACGTACGAAGCTCGCAGAGGCCGCATCGATCCCGTCGTAGGACGCGAGCGGGAGATGGAACGCATCGTGCAGATCCTCTCGCGCCGCAAGAAGAACAACCCGATCCTGATCGGCGAAGCCGGCGTGGGCAAGAGCGCCATCATCGAAGGGCTGGCCCTGCGGATGGCAGCGGACGAAGTTCCCGCCACCATCCGCGGCAAACGGCTCTATTCGCTCGACGTATCGTCGCTCCTGGCCGGGACCAAATACAGAGGTGAGTTCGAAGAACGGATGCAGCGACTTCTCGAAGAATTGCGCAGGAAGCAGGACTCGATCCTCTTCATCGACGAAATACACACCATCGCGGGCGCAGGTTCGACCCAGGGAAGCCTCGACACGGCCAACATTCTCAAACCCGCCCTGGCGCGGGGCGAATTGCAGGTCATCGGAGCCACGACGCTGGACGAATATCGCGAAGATATCGAGAGCGATCCCGCGCTGGAACGCCGCTTTCAGAAAATCCTCGTCGAACCCGCTTCGGAAGAGGAAACCCTGCAAATCCTGCACAACATCGCACCCCATTACGAACGGCACCACGGAGTGCGCTACTCGGACGAAGCATTGCGGGCCTGCGTCGCCCTGACCGGGCGCTACATTACCGACCGCAACTTTCCGGACAAGGCGATCGACGTGCTGGACGAAGCCGGGGCACGTATTCACCTGCAGGACAAAGGCAAAACCGAAAAACCGTCCCGAAAAACCGCATCCCGCGAACCGGTCGGCGCCGCAGCAGGAGCCAAAACGCCCAAAAACCGCTCCCGCAAAACGGCGGCAGCGGACACGACGACTGTCGGTGGCGCCGTATGGACTCTTCCGTCCGATCCCGGCCCGCCCGAAATCCGGGCCGAGCATATCGAGCAGGTTATTACCTCCATGACGGGAATCCCAGCCGAACGGCTCTCGGGCAGCGAAAGCGAACGTCTGCGCGGCCTTGCGGACTATCTTTCGGCCCGCGTCATCGGCCAATGCGAAGCCGTCGAAAAGATTTCGCGGTCGATCCAACGCTCCCGGGCGGGACTCAAGGACGAAGGGCGTCCGATCGGCGTCTTCATGTTCGTCGGACCGACGGGCGTGGGCAAAACCCTGCTGGCGAAAGAGCTCTCCAAATGGCTCTTCGACGAGAACAAGGGACTCATCCGTATCGACATGAGCGAATACAGCGAAAAACACAACGTCGCACGGTTGATCGGCTCCCCGCCGGGATATGTCGGCTACGGCGAAGGCGGACAGCTCACCGAAGCGGTACGCCGCCATCCCTATTCGGTCGTCCTGTTCGACGAAATCGAGAAAGCCCACCCCGAAGTCTTCAACACCCTGTTGCAGATCTTCGACGAGGGACACCTCACCGACGGTTCGGGGCGCAAGGTCGATTTCCGAAATACGGTAATCATTCTCACCTCCAACGTCGGATCGCGGGCCGCGGCAATACGCTCCACGCAGGTCGGGTACAGCACCTGTTCGAAATCGGACACCCAGCAGAAAGCCCCGCAGTCGGAATACCGCCGGGCGCTGGAAGAAACCTTCGCACCGGAGTTCCTGAACCGCATCGACGACATCGTCATCTTCCGCACGCTCGACCTCTCGGACGTGGAGCGGATCATCGACCTGGAACTCAAGGAGCTGCTCTCCCGTACCGACCGACTCGGCTACAAGGTCGAAATCACCGACGAGGCGAAGCGGACCCTTGCCGCCATCGGCTACCAGCGCAAATACGGCGTCCGCGCCCTACGCCGCACGCTGCTCGAACGCATCGAGGAACCTCTCTCGGGACTGATTATCGACGGCAAACTGCACAGCGGGGAGCGGGTGATCGTGGAACCCGACGGCGAAAAGGAGGTGATTCTCCGGGTCGCCTAACATAAATCCGCACCAGTGGCGGACGGTTTTCGAATCCCGGCCGAAGCAAATATCGGCCGGGATTTTCACGCCTCACCCACTCCTTCGACGAAGCGGTTTTCCAGAACCGACAACAACCCCGGCCCGACATAACGGAATAACCCCAAACAGACCTCCCGGCAGCAAGGCATTTGCATCGAAATCGGAAACAAACCCCATATATGTCCGTCCCGCATGCTTTCAATATCTGCCTGCAAAATCGGCCCCGACACCCGGTCGAAAGGTCCATACATCAGCCCCCGTCCCCCTTTCGAAACGGATGCGAAAGAGGGATAACCGATTATTTTCGTACCTTTGTCGTCTGATTCAAGAAATATGTACCGTTTTTCAACCTACAAACAACAATACAAAGCCAATCTGAAACTGGCCCTGCCCGTCGTGATGACCCAGTTGGGGCAGATCCTCGTACAGGTCGCCGACAACGTCATGGTCGGCCGTTACGGAGGCGACGACCCCACGCCGCTGGCCGCCACTTCGTTCGGCGGCTCGGTCTTCTTCATCCTCTTCATCGCCGGCGTCGGCATCGCATTGGGCCTCACGCCGCTGATCGGCGAACTCTACGCCCAGGGCGACCGACACAAATCGTCGCAATACCTGCAAAACGGCGTGATGTTCTACACATTGCTGGGATTCCTGGTCTGCGGCCTCCAACTGGCCGTCATCCCTTTGATGTACCACATGGGACAGCCCGTCGAAGTGGTCGATATGGCCATACCGTATTACAAGTTGCTGGCTTACAGCATGCCGTTCATCATGCTTTTCTTTACCTTCAAGCAGTTCCTCGAAGGCGTCGGAAACACCCGGGTCGAAATGGTCGTGGTGATTCTCTGCAACCTGATGAACGTCGGCTTGAACTGGATTTTCATCTACGGCCACCTCGGATTCGAAGAACTGGGTGCCACGGGTGCGGGGCTCGGCACCCTCGGATCGCGCATCGCCATGCCGATCATGATTATCGGCTATTTCTACAAAAAACAGAAATACCGCGCCTATCTTCAGGGATTCTCGCCCCGCAACTATTCGGTCAAAACGATCCGCACATTGCTGCGTATGGGCCTTCCAATCTCCCTGCAGATGTTTCTCGAAGCCTCGGCCTTCGTCGGCACCAGTATCATGATGGGCTGGCTGAGCAAGACGGCCATCAGCGCCAACCAGATCGCCATGACCCTGGGCAACTGCGCCTTCATGATCGTAACTTCGATCGGTGCCGCCACGACCATCCGCATCTCCCACTGCTACGGCGCCCGCAGCTTGAAGGAGCTGACTCTGGCGGCAAAGGCCTCCTACCACCTGGTCATCGCCTGGAACCTCTTCGCCGCCATCACGTTCATCTCGCTCTGTAACGTCATTCCGACTTTCTTCACCACCAACGCCGAAGTGATCGACCTGGCCTCGAAGCTGATCCTGCTGATCGCCGTTTACCAGTTGGCGGACGGCATCCAAAACGTTTCGGTCGGCATCCTGCGGGGTATTCAGGACGTGAAGATCATCATGCCGATCGCCTTCCTCTCGTACATCGTATTCAACCTGCCGGTGGGTTACCTGCTGGGCTTTACATTGGGAATGGGGGCACAGGGGCTGATCCTGGGCTTCACCGTCGGTCTTACGACGGCCGCCGTACTGCTGATCGTCCGCTACCGCCGCGACATCCGGCGCTGGAAGGCCGGCATCCGATAATCCGGGATCTCCGCTTCCCGGCAGCGACGCACGTCCGCCCGACGGGAATATGCCGGAGTCTCAGCCGAATAAATTTGGCATTGCTCCCGGATTTCACTATCTTTACCGAAATTTATGACTCCAATGGATAACACCAAACCATATACGAAAGCGCCCAAGCCAGAAATCGGTCGCGGCTGCACGTTCTACTACGCCCCCGAAGGGGTCGCAGCCAAGCCCTGCGAGGGGTGCTACAAACTGCACGAAACAGCCTGGCTGGAGCAATACCCGCCACACACGCCGACCGATATTTTCGAAGTGCGCTTCAAGAACACCCGGCGCTCCTACTATCAGAACGTCAATAATCTGCCGCTGGAACGGGGCGACATCGTCGCTGTGGAGGCTTCGCCGGGACACGACATCGGCATCGTTTCCCTGACGGGCGACATGGTAGCCCGCCAGATGCGCCGCGTGGGTTTTAACCCCTACAACGGCGAATTCAAGAAGATTTACCGCAAGGCCAAACCCTACGACATCGAACGCTGGCAGGAGGCCATCGCTCTGGAGCACGAAACGATGATCGCCGCACGCCAGATCGCCGCCGAAATGGGACTCAATATGAAGATCGGCGACGTGGAGTACCAGGGCGACAAGATCAAGGCGATCTTCTACTACATCGCCGACGAGCGCGTGGACTTCCGCGAGCTGATCAAGGTCTTCGCCGAGCGGTTTCACATCCGCATCGAAATGAAACAGATCGGCGCCCGGCAGGAAGCGGGACGCATCGGCGGCATCGGAGCCTGCGGCCGCGAGCTGTGTTGCGCATCGTGGATCTCGAACTTCTCGAGCGTGACGACCAACTCGGCCCGTATGCAGGAGATCTCCCTCAACCCCCAGAAACTGGCCGGACAGTGCTCGAAACTCAAGTGCTGCCTCGCCTACGAATACGATACCTACGTGGACGCCCGCAAGGAGTTTCCCCGTCTGCGGGAACCGCTCCAGGCTCTCGACGGCGAATATTACCTGGTCAAAACCGACATCCTGGCCGGTACCATGTCCTTCAGCAGCAGCAAGGATACGATGACCAACGTGGTGACGCTTCCCGTCGCCCGCGTCAAGGAGATCATCGCGCTGAACCGTGCCGGCAAGAAGGTCGATCAGCTGTCGGCGGAGCAACCACAACGGGAGAAGTTCGAAGAACCGACCTACCGCTCGGAGGAAGGCAGCATCACACGCTTCGACGGCAACGGCTCCAAACGCAAGGGCCGCAACCGGCGTCGCGGCGATCGGGCAGAAGAACGCGAAAACCGGAACAACAACGGTGCCCGCAACGAAAGCGCCGCAGAAGCGTCCGCCGTTTCGGAATCCCGCAAGGACGAAAAACAGGAAAATGCAGCCAACCGGAGTGAACGCCGCGAAAAACGCGACCGCCGTGAACGGAATAATCGAAACGGACAAGGCGAAGGCCGCGAATCGCGCGGAGAACGGAATAACGGTCAGGGCGAACCGCACAACCCACGCAACAGCGACCGGAACGGGCCGCGAAACGGACAAAGCACCCAGAAAAACGAACAGCGCACCGAACGCGGGAACACCTCCGGCGAACAGAACGGTGAACGCGGCAACGGTCAGGGCTCTCGCAGCGAACAGCGCGGGGAACGTCGTTCGGAGCGTTCTCGTTCCGAAAACCGTCCGGGACAAAACGGCTCCGAAACCGATCCGACTCCGACACACTCCCAATCTCCGGGCGAAGAGGGACAGAACGGTGCCCGCCGCCGTCCTCGGGGACGCGGAGGACGCAACCGTCGTGAAGGCAACCGTCGGGAAGGCGGAAACGGAGAGACAGCACAACCCGAACCGCCGAAAAAAGAGCAATAACGACTCGTAATGTACCTGCGGAGTATCATAGCGATCGCCGGAATGCTCGTTACGAGCTGCCTTTCGCCGCATCAGACGGTCGTAACCGATACCGGGGGCGGCACGTGGAGCGAAAGTGCCGAAATCGAAATTCCGAACGCGGATACCGTGACCCCGCGCGACCTATACATCGTCGTGCGTTACAACGACTCCTTTCGGGACGACACGCTGCGGCTGACGATACGGACCATTTCGCCCGACTCCCTGGTTTTCGAGGAATCCTACACGCTGGGCCTTCCTCCCCGCAGGCACCCGGCAGCCCTCGCGGAGGAAGCGTCGGTTCCCTATCGTCGGCACGTAATTTTTCCCGACAGCGGCATTTACAGGATGGCTTTCACCCCGGCGATGCCGGTCCGGGGCGTGGAAGCCATCGGCATCAACCAGCAAAAAAGCGAATAAAAACAGATGGGCAAAGACAAACTCAGACGCTTTGCGGAGAACCTCACGTTCGAATGTTTCGTACAACCCGCCTTCGAGGAGGCCTTCCGCCGCGACCATCCGCTCAAAGGACATTGGCACAGCGACTTTTTCCATAACGACCGTCCGATCGTACTCGAACTGGGCTGCGGCAAGGGCGAATACACCGTCGCACTCGCGGAGCGCGACCCCAACCGCAACTTCATCGGTATCGACATCAAGGGTGCCCGCATGTGGCGCGGAGCCAAAACCGCCACGGAACGGCAAATGCGCAACGTCGGTTTTCTGCGTACCCGCATCGAAATGATCGCCTCCTTCTTCGCCGAAGGAGAGGTCGATGAGATCTGGATCACCTTCCCCGATCCGCAGCTCAAATCGCGCCGGGCCAAGAAACGGCTCACCTCACCCCTCTTCCTGGGCCAGTACGCACAGATGCAGGTTCCCGGCGGACGAATCAACCTCAAGACCGACTCGCAACACCTCTACGCCTACACGCAAGCCGTGATCGAACGGTTCGGTCTGCCCTGCGACGTGGCCAACAACGACATCTACGGCTCGGGGTTCGCGGACGAAATACTCTCGGTCAAGACCGCCTACGAACAGATGTTCCTCGAACGGAAGCTGCCGATCACCTACACCCGCTTCTCGCTGGGTGAACGACGCGATTTCCCGCCGTTCGACTGGGAAGGCGACGACACGGACGAGAAGGACAACGAAGAAGCACGGAAAAACCGAAACGCAATGCCATAAATTACAGCGCAGGGTGTCGATCACAACACCCCGCGCTTTTTCTCTCCGGTCCTGCGGACTTCCCGTACATCCGAATCAATCGGGCACATTCGCAATCCGTCCGCTATCCGGCAATACCAGCCATTTCAACATACGGGCCAGCTCCGTGTTGTCCAGTACGCCGTTAATCCGTTCGGAGCCTGTCCCGTACAGATAGACGGGCACCATCGCCGCCGTATGTCCGCCGGTGCTGAAACGGTACTCGATCCCGGCCTCCTCGTGCTCGAAATCGACATCGGCCGAAGGAATCGAAAGACCGCCCGTTTCGTGATCGGCCGTAACGACCACGAGC
>OLOQ01003138.1_pt1 | contig 12409 bp, 7 predicted proteins | sample 1673101 | NCBI WGS metagenome assembly OLOQ01 (sample SAMEA3136754, study PRJEB25190) | human gut metagenome | biome: human gut; feature: human-associated habitat; material: faeces | place: Austria | collected 2013 | reverse complement strand
TACCTGCTGCCATATCTGTACTTCCCACACCAGTGGAGAATGCGCCAAGCGCACCATATGTACATGTATGTGAATCAGCACCAATTACAACGTCTCCTGCAACTACAAGTCCTTTTTCCGGAAGAAGTGCATGTTCAATTCCCATCTCTCCTACATCAAAGAAATTTGTGATTTCGTTGCAGCCTGCAAATTCTCTTACACACTTACAATGCTCGGCAGACTTGATATCCTTATTCGGAACAAAATGATCGAGTACTAGTGCAATCTTGTCCTTATCAAATACTCCCTTTTTGTCAAAGCGCTCCATCTCGTGGATCGCTACCGGAGAGGTAATGTCATTGCCTAAAACAAGGCTCAGATCTGCCTCAATCAGCTGTCCGGCCTTTACCTCTGACAGCCCTGCTGCTGCAGCCAGAATTTTTTGCGTCATCGTCATACCCATAATCGAGTCCTCCTGCTTGTAAATACCTGCTTTTGCTGTGCCAAACTGCACACAAAATTTCAAAATCAGGCAGCTGCATGCGCAACTGCCTAATTTCCTGCATTATTTTTATTTTACTGGATAATAAAAAGTTCGTCAATGATTTTTCTTTTTCTTTTATATGTGTATATTTATTCGGGTTACTGTTCACGGATAAGCCAATATTGCGGCAAAGCCCGAAGGTGAATGGATTTCACGAGCCGGACACTTGGAGCAGGTCTTTCAAAGTAATGTATGATAAGAAAGAACATAAAAGGAACCTGCGGAGTTTGGTCCGGCGACGAAAACATTACACCGAAGGGCTTTCGTAACATGACGCGTGAACTGTAACTAATTACATCTCATACCCAGAAATAGCATCTAAGACCGCGTCTAAACTTTCTTTGCTGACTGTGTTGACCTGATCTGAGTCGTCCATGGAGACGTAGTAATATGCATCGTCTTCTGTTGTGGCTCCTATTGTCAGCTTTAAGGTGGTTTCTTCTTCGCCTGACTGGTATGTTATTGTAAGAACTGCTGCATCGTCTGTTAAGCCATAGGATTCTTTTTCTTCTTCGTCTGCGTAATAATCTGCGCAGTCGTTGAAGGTAAGACCTACCATGTTGACTAACAAATCATGAATATCGTCACTTTCGTCAACGCGCTGTGTCTTATTATCCTGTGTGAATACCCAGTGTGTTACATCAACCATTTCTACGGTTGATTCCTCTTCTGTTAATCCTTCTTCTGTAGAATCTGATACAGCTTTCGTTGTCTCTTCTTCTGATACTTCACTTCCCGTTTCTGCTTCCTCGGATGCGTTTTCGGTCGTCTCTTCCTCGGTTGCCGGTTCTTGTGTAACTTCCTTTTCCATATCAATTGTAGTGCCGTCTTTTACCAGCTGTACATCTGTGATGGATGTGCTGGTGATGGTTGGGAAGCTTTCCTTTTCCTGCAGCGCTGAAATATCGTTGCTGATATCTGAGACATAGCTTGATGCTATTGTATAAATATCATCTGAGCCTTCTACTTTTGCATAATAGTCTGAATTATAGCTGTTAAGGTTTCCAATCTGGATCGTTACCTCTGTGTCATCAGATCCCTTTGCTGTGATCGTGCAGCTTGGATTGTCCAGACCATACACTGACAAGTCATCCTGTACTTCCTCTAGCTTACGCTCTGCAGTAAATGATTTTAAATCACTTGAAATGGAAGTCAAATAACTTTGTGTGACAGGAAAGTGCTCGTCGCTGTCATAGCTCCAAGTCTCGTTCTCAGTGTCATAGCTGAATGCGAATGTTCCGTAGCTGTTTGTGTAGCTGATTGAAACAGGCTCTTCCATCTGGCTTAAATAAAAGGTGTTTGCCTCTTTTTCTGCCTTTGACTGCTCGGCTTTTTTTTCTTCATTATGCTGATTGATCAATACTATTGTGCCGTATGCGCCTCCAAGGATGGCAAGCGCACCGACTAAACCAAGTAGTTTTTTTGTATTCTTTGTCATATACTCACACCATTATGCCTTTCTTCTGCGGATCCATACAACCAATCCCGCAACAATTGAAAAGACTGGGATGATGATTATAAACAATGCATTCCAAATGCTGCTTCCTGTTACAGTATTGTAAGTAACTGAAAGGCTCTTTGCCGGAATTGATACGTTCTGAACATCATCGAAGTAAGATGATACGATGTTAATGAACTCATTTAAGTTTTCAATTCCAGTGAAGTTCCCAATCAAACTGGAATCAATCATGGTGGATGCTGAGATAACAGTCAGCTTAGAATCTGCTGATGGTGTCTCAAGCCAGCCATCTGTGTTTCCAACTGAAATGTCAGTCAGAACATCCTCAAGAGTACTTTCCTCGGTAGATTCTGCCTCAGATGCTGCTTCATACGTAACTTCCTCTGATGCATTTTCAGTTACACTTTCAGTTGAAGCTTCCTCTGAAACGCTCTCAACGGATGTCTTTTCAGTTTCTTTTGTATCACTGCCAGATTCTAACTCGCTCTCGCTTTCTGTATCTGCTGGTACTGTCTTCTGTGCTGATGCTGCCAGAATAAACTGTGTTGCCTCATTGCTGTTTCCTTCACGAAATGCATTGTTACTTGTAGTTAAAAGTGTTGTCAGCGTTACATCTTCTGGTGTATTTTCTGATGCTGTCATACCTGCTACTGCACCGACTAAGATGCTGCTTGTTGTTTCTACATTTGTGTCATTGCTTGTGATCATTGGGAAGAAATAGAACGCACTCTGTGCTCTCTGGTAATAGCGATCACGATCTCCAATATAGGAGTTTACCATAGTCATACCATAATCTTCCATCAACTCATTGAAGTTTGTCAGCTCCTTATCGGTAACACCGCGAAGCAAAAGCACATTTCCGCCCTGATACAGATAGTTATGAAGTTCTGTATATTCGTCAGTTCCAAGATCACTTGTAGGATTGTTGATAATCAAAAGATCACAATCATCCGGCACAGATGCTGTCTCAAGAAGATTTAAATCTGATGTTGTCATGCTGTTTTTAGTAAGCAGCTCGCCAAGCTCTTGACTTATTGCTGACTCACCATGGCCTCTTAACATGTAAATCTTTTTATCGTTATCGGAGGTAACAGCTGCAACAGCACTTGTCAGCTGACCCTCTGCATCAAATTCTGATTCGCTGCTGTAGCCATAATAATTTTGCTGACTTACAATTATATCGCTAAAGGAAATTACCTGATTCTTTCCAGTTTCCTCGCATGATACAACAACAGAGTTTGCTGAAATTCCATACTTTGTAAGAATTTCAGGGTGAAGAACAGGGTCTATATAGCTAACCTTTAACTTAGATGAGAGATCGCCATAGATAGAGATAAACTTTTCAATACGAGAGTCTATATTTCCCGTCTCTGCCACTACCTCAACAGTAACATCCTTGTCTAAGTCCTTTAATAATTCTTTGGAAGTATCTGAAACACTGAAAATTCCAGTTTCGCTCAAATCCCAATTTAATAACTTTGATGGAAGCTGTCCTATAATCAAATTTACTACTACAATAATTGCCAGCACAATTGCCGTCACTACAAGGCTGAAGCTTCCGTTTTTCAGCTGCACTACAGATGAAATATTTTTACCTGACGGCTTTTTTTCTTTCTTTTTTTTGATATCCATTCCTGCCTGCTTTCCTCTCATTCTGCCGCTTTTTCGGCTTTTTTCTTACACCAATCTAGCGCTTATCTTAGCTCCATCTTCTCTTCTGGATTACCTGTGTGGTAAGGAAGATGCATGCCGCACAAATCGAGATCAGCTCCACAACACCCTTTACATCAAACACATAATCAGAAACAAAGCTTGTCATTACCTTTGCAAATGCTATGTTTTCGATCATTCCTGGAACAAGTCCCTCAAAAAGAGCTGGCTTTACAACGTAAAGAATGATTAAAACTGCTGCTCCACCGATCAAAAGACCAAACGTAGCTGCATTGCTCTTTGTCATTACATAGACAATGACGCAAAGAAGAACTAAAAGAATCAGACAGCCTATTAAAGAGGCAATTGCTGTATTTGGCACATATTGGGAAAGACCATTTGACAAATTGATCAAAAGCAGTGTAATGATCGTTCCAACTGCCGCGATGATGACACTCTCTGTCATTGCTGAGATCAGCATTCCAATGGCAACATAAGCGCAGCCGATCAGAAAATATACAAGAATAGTTGAATAGTCAACAAGAAAATATGCTGTTCCAGTGCTCTTAATGATCAATGGACACAGGCAAAAGATCACACATGGAATCGCAACAACTGCTGCCATTGAAAAGAACTTTCCTAAAACAATCTGTGTCACAGATACCGGTGATGTCAAAAGAAGCTGATCTGTCTTTGAATGACGCTCCTCTGAAAAGCTTCTCATTGTCAAAAGCGGAACAGTCAGTACAAATACGATGGCAGAGGCACTTAATGTGTAGGCAAAGTAAGGATAGCCATAGCTCATGTTATACACCATAAAGTAAATACCTGTCACGAGCACAAGTGCGGCCACAAATACAGGTCCAATCATGGATGTGAAATAAGATTTAAATTCTCTGTTAAATATTGCTTTCATTGTCATCCTCCTTATTGGCCTGCTTTGTCTGCTCTGCTTCCTTTACGGCCTCCTCTGCCGATTTTTTAATCTCATCCATCTCTTCTTCATGAGCCTTATTGTCGGCAGTCAGCTCCATAAAGACATCCTCAAGTGTTGCCTTTGAATATTTCATCTCATAAATAGGCCAATTTTTTTCTGCGCAGATACCAAATACAGCTTCGCGCACATCAGCGCCATCTGTACGTATCTCAAATGAGGTCAAATTCAGATGCTTATCATCCTCATTCTGCTTTGTGGCTTCCAAAACTGCTACAACATGATGAAGCTGTGCAAAGCTGTTCTTTGCCTGCTCCTTTGGCGCCCTTATGCTGATTTCAAGCATAGCATCACTATCCATGTAGTGCATCAGATTTTCTGTTGTATCACTTGCAACTAGTCTTCCGTGAGAGATAATTAAAATCTCATCGCATACGGCACTAATCTCAGAAAGGATATGAGAGCTTAAAATAACGGTATGCTCTTTTGCAAGCTCCTTAATAAGTGAACGAATCTCAATAATCTGAATTGGGTCAAGACCTACAGTCGGCTCATCAAGTATTATGATTTCCGGCATGCCAAGCACAGCCTGTGCAAAACCGACTCTCTGGCGGTAGCCCTTTGAAAGATTTTTGATAAGTCTTTTTGCTACATCGACAAGTCCAGTCATCTTCATAGCATTTAAAATGCTCTCCTGACGCTTTTTCGCCGGAATATTTTTTAACTGTGCCGCAAATTCAAGATATTCCCATACTGTCATATCTGTATACAGCGGCGGAAGCTCCGGCAGATAGCCTATACAGCGCTTCGCCTCTGCTGGTTCCTTCACGATATCGTGACCATTAATTAAAATCGTTCCCTCTGTAGGGCCGATATATCCGGTCATCATATTCATGGTCGTTGATTTTCCAGCTCCGTTTGGACCAAGAAAGCCATAAATCTTTCCTGGCTCCAGACGAAAGCTTAAATGATCGACAGCCACATGGTTTCCATATTTTTTTACCAGACCTGTTACTTCAATCAAAGTCTTGTCCTCCTGCATCTCATTTTTGCAAACAGCCTTATTGCTGTTTTGCTATCGTTTGTAATGTTAGGCGTCAAATGTGACGACTCTTTGATAAATTTGTGTTCATTGTTTGTCCTCTTGTGAAGAATTATTGAAATTAGGTATTGACTTATTTCTAATTGAGTATTATATTAGACTTTAATATGGTAAAGCACCATAGTGAATCACTGCATCTCACCGGTCTTTGACCGCCCGATAATATCTAATGCAGTGATAAGGAGGTTTCTTTATGGGAAGAGTTTATAATTTTTCTGCTGGTCCAGCTGTGCTGCCAGAGGAGGTACTGCAGGAGGCTGCAGATGAAATGCTTGACTATCAGGGAAGTGGTATGTCTGTCATGGAGATGAGCCATCGTTCTAAGGTTTACGATGCGATCATTAAAGAGGCTGAGGCTGATCTTCGTGAGCTTATGAATATTCCGGACAATTATAAGGTTTTATTTTTACAGGGTGGTGCATCCCAGCAGTTTGCTATGATCCCAATGAACCTGATGAAAAATAAGAAAGCTGATTATATTGTAACCGGTCAGTGGGCAAAGAAGGCTGCTAAAGAAGCTGAGCTTTACGGCGAGGTTAACGTTGTCGCTTCTAGTGCTGACAAAACATTTTCTTATATTCCAGACTGTTCTGATCTTCCAATCGATGACGATGCCGACTATGTTTATATCTGTGAAAACAACACTATCTACGGCACCAAATTCCACACACTTCCAAATACAAAGGGAAAAACACTTGTAGCTGATATCTCTTCCTGCTTCTTATCTGAGCCGGTTGATGTTACTAAATATGGTATGCTTTACGGCGGTGTTCAGAAAAATGTCGGTCCTGCCGGTGTTGTAATTGCAATCATTCGTGAAGACCTTATTACTGATGATGTTCTTCCAGGAACACCTACCATGCTTCGCTACAAGATTCATGCAGATGCTGATTCTCTTTACAATACACCTCCATGCTATGGTATTTATATCTGCGGCAAGGTCTTCAAGTGGCTTAAGAAAATGGGCGGTCTTGAGGAAATGCAAAGAAGAAATGTAGAAAAGGCAAAGATCCTCTATGACTATCTTGATTCTAGCAAGCTGTTTCACGGTACAGTTGAGCCGTCCTCTCGTTCTTTAATGAATGTTCCATTTTTAACTGGGGGCAAGGAGCTTGATGCCAAATTTGTAAAGGAAGCTGAGGCTGCCGGTTTTGTTAACTTAAAGGGTCATCGCACTGTAGGCGGTATGCGTGCAAGTATCTATAATGCAATGCCAAAGGAAGGTGTAGAGGCACTTGTTGCATTTATGAAAAAGTTTGAGGAGGAGAATTTGAAATGAAAAGTGTTTATTGCTTAAATCCAATTTCTAATGCCGGAATGAGCCGTTTTGATGATACATACTGCATCGCTGATTCGATTGAAAATGCTGATGCTGTGCTTCTTCGCAGTGCTTCTATGCATGAAATGACACTTCCTGATTCTCTTCTTGCAATTGGACGTGCCGGTGCCGGTGTGAATAATATTCCGCTTGATTCCTGCGCAAAAAAAGGTATTGTTGTTTTTAATACACCAGGTGCAAATGCAAATGGTGTAAAGGAACTCGTTATTGCAGGACTCATGCTTGCTTCACGTGATATTGCAGGCGGCTGTCACTGGGTACGTGAAAATAAGGATGACCCAAATATTGCAAAGACAGCTGAGAAGGCAAAGAAGGCTTTTGCTGGAAATGAAATTAAGGGAAAGAAGCTTGGTGTAATCGGACTTGGTGCAATCGGTGTTCTTGTTGCAAATGCTGCAAGTGAGCTTGGAATGGAGGTTTTTGGCTGCGATCCTTATTTAAGCATCCAGAATGCAGTTCGTCTCTCTCACCACATTACAATCGTAAAGGATAATGATGAAATCTATAATCAGTGTGATTACATCACCATCCATGTTCCTGCACTTGACTCTACAAAGGGTATGCTGAATAAGCGTGCTTTTGATCAAATGAAGGATGGTGTCAAGATCTTAAATTTTGCAAGAGATATTCTTGTAAATGATGCTGACATGGCTGATGCTCTTGCAAGCGGCAAGGTTTCCCGCTATGTTACAGACTTCCCGAATCCATCTGTTGTAAATATGCCTGGTGCTCTTGTACTTCCTCATCTTGGTGCTTCAACTGAAGAATCTGAGGAAAACTGTGCTGTTATGGCTGTCAACCAGATTATGGATTATCTTGAAAATGGAAATATTGAAAACTCTGTCAACTACCCATCCTGCAGCCTTGGCTATTGCAAAAAGGCAGCTCGTATCTGTGTATGCCACTACAACAGACCAAATGTTATCAGTCAGCTGACTTCTCTTTTTGGTGAAGCTGGTGTTAACATCAGTGATATGGTTTCAAAAAGCCGCGGCGAATATGCATATGCAATGTTTGATGTAGAAGCGCCTGTAAGTGATGAATTTGAGAAAAAGTTAGAGGCAATGGAAAATATTATTCGTATACGAATCTTATAATGCAAAAAAGCAGCGATCAATCCGGTCGCTGCTTTTTTATTTACAAAATTTCGTCAATTTCTGCCTGTGTCATAGGCTTAATATGTGCCAGTGTATTTCTTGCATTTCTAAGCCTTGCAATCATTTTCCCATCTTCGAAAGCGACAACTAATCTCCCTAATGATACCAGATGAGACAAGACACCAATTTCCACATCCTCGGCATCAAAAAACATTTCGCCGTATGCACCAGTAATTGGAAGAAGTGCTTCAATTCCTTTTCTGTATCGCTCCACGATAATGCTTCGCTGCTTTTCTATAATAGGAAATACTACCTTGATCTGCGCTTCCCACATCCGTTCCGCAATCTGCTTTTCGCTTATGTCAGGCCAAAAGGCCGTTCCATCGCTTCTAAATGTTTCTTTTCTTATTGACGCAATTGTTTTTACAGGATCCTCTAAAAATATACGCCCTCTCTTGATACATGCGCAGGCAAGCTCTGCATCATCTGGCACAACAGATGAAACAGCCTCTGCCAGATACTGACGAAAGCCCTCTGTCTGCTTTTGCGTGGATGCCGCAAGCATCGCAAAAAGATATGTGTCATAATGTGCTATCTCTTTTTCATAAACAAGTCTTTTGATGCTTCCGCGTTCAATAATTGGTACATCTTCTCTTGTTTCAATCAAAAATATACAGCCTTTTTTCCCTTTGCCAAGAGCCTTGCTGTAGCCTTCCAGAAAAGTGTACCACTTCTTCGCCTGCGCTGCATCTGCCTGCGTTACCCAGAGGATATAATGGTTCATTATTAACTCTTCGCTTTTTGCAAGAAACTGCGCATATCCTATTCCTGGCCTATACTGCGCCCTTTTCTCCTGACGGCAATATTGATAAAACAGATATTCCCCCGGATCTTTGCCGCTATCCATAATAATTTTCAGGGAACGGTCTGAGTTTTGCCTTTCAATTTTCGATATGACCAGATCGCTCATTGTCTCATACCACGGGACAAACTGCGGAAGCTGTAAAAACAGATGGCTGCCTGACTGAACGGCTTCCACAATCTGATCAATGAAATGTGATGTATTTGTTATATTTTCCCACCATAGTCTATCCATTGTTTCACCCCGTTATTGATTCTCCATGTATTCAAGCAAACGGCTGTCAATTTCATCTGATGTTCCCATCATCTGGAAGAAGCTGTATCGTGAGAACAGATACTTTTCGTTTACTGTATGACGCAAAATATTAAGCTCAAGAAGCTCCTGCATCAGTCCATTAATGACTTGTGTTTTCTGAACGGCAACCTGATTGATGCCTACGCCAATTGCCGCCTCTTTGATATCCTCTGCCGAAAAGCCCTCACTGTCAGCTGCTGAGTTTGCATTTTGGTGATACAGATACGCCATCAAAAGTGCAATGATATAGTACATGTTATCTTCATCAAGCTTAAGTGTGATCTCAAACTTTTCACGAATCTGATTCATAAAGGATGGATCTGAGAGCACCTTTTTAATATGCTTTTGTGTAACCTCATAGGCTGGTGTATTCCCTTCATCATATCCGGCATAATCGTCTTTTTTCATTGCTTCAATTAAATTCGCACAATAAAGCTGAATCAATCCTGGAAAATAATTGGTGCTTGCTAAAATAAGTGATATCAGCGCCTGACGCTCCTTTGGAAAACGAAATCCCAGACAATAAAGCGGCTCCTCGAGAAGCTGTCTGGCATCCTTTGTGTGAAACGGTCTGATCGTAATCGAACTCAAATGTGTAATCACACTATTATTAGACAATGCTGCATCGCGCTTAAAACGCACAATATTATGAAGACCTGCAATAACAAACTTAAAGCGGTCCATTCCAATATTTTGAATCTCTTTTAGAGCATCAAACGGTTTGAAATTTACTTCTGTACAGCTCTCGATAAATGTGTCTGCCTCATCTAACAAAAGTAACAGATAAGGAATACGTTCCTCTTTATCGTCAAGCAGCCTTTTTTTGATTGCCCTTGCTAGTACATCCCAGTCTGTCGTATCAATTTCTTCTTTTAGAACACCGGCATCATACAGCTCACAGCAAATCTTTTTAGCTGCTCGTTCATAATCCATGCCCTTGATTTCAATGTAAACTGCACGGTTATTATTTTCATCAAAATCAATATCCATTTTTGCCTTTTTTAAAAGTGCCGACTTTCCAAGCTGACGTCCGCCATAAACAATATTGACACCGGAAGGTGATTTGATTTTTTCAAGCTCTTCCTGTCTTCCGATAAATATCTCCGGAGGCATTACCTTTGAAGAATCCCACACATACGGCTGACAATATGAAAATGGCATCATAACAGACATCAATATCTGATTGATAAACTGCACACTGTAATTGTTTACTAAGAACATTAATAATACGCGGTCAATGACTGCAAAGACCTTATCACTAAAGCTCGCCTTTATTTTTTTTGCAAATAATCTTCTGTCTGGAAGTGACAGCGCATAATCAAGAAGAACTAGTGTATTTTTGCTGTTTCCGATATTTTTTAATTCTTCAATCAGACGGTCTGCATCATACTTTCCAAACAGGCAGGCAACGCGAAAGCCCTCTGTCTGCGCCTTTGATCCAAATGCCGCAATTGGATGCTTATAGTTTGCTTTTCTTCCTACTACAGCAGGAATCGTAACCATATAGTTTTCAATTCTTCCAAGCTTTGCCTGCTCCTTTACCTGTGCGTCTAAAAAGCCAAGCGCCTCAAGAAGAGCTGTCAGCTTATACTGTCCCAAAGCCTGTCCGTTATTCATCCAGTTGTCAATAAGGCGCTTTGCCCACTTTTCGTCCTTGTTATGAATCCGCACAACTGCCAGATCACTAAGACTCTTGCTGCTGTTAGCAACTGCCTTATAATTATAGTCATACTCTTCAATAAACTTTGCCAGATAATCAGTGCCTCGAATTTCCCGTTCCTCATCTGTCTCTTCACTATTAATTTTTGACAAAAGATCCTCTGCCACTGTATAGTTTTGACATTCGATCATGCTTTTTATTGCGGCAATGCGCTTTTTGCGGCACTCATCTAACGTGTCGTTATTCTCGATTCCTTCCACCTCGCGAAGAAGTGCCTCTCCGCGCACCTTTGCGTCCTCGTGAAGTTTTTTCTCGTACTCCTCCAGGATTCGTTTGAAGAAGCCATAATTTTTCGTCTCATCAGCATAAGCAAACCACTCATTTGCGATCTTCTGAATTTTTTCTTTCTTATTTTCCTTTGTCTCTTCAATCTGTCCATAGCTTTGCGCCAACTCCAGATTTTCAATAAAGTTATTAAGACGGATTTGAGCATCCTTTCCAGCCTGCTCCTTAGATGCCTGAATATTGTATTCTTCTGTTGCGTTTCTATTTTTTTGCATATAATCTAAAATCTGTTCTGCTGCTCCGTAGTCGTCTCCATATTCCTTGAAAATATGCTCAAGCTTTTCCTCAAAACTTAACAGCTCAAGCTTAGAATGACGCAAAATACGAGCCGGAAGTGACAATTTCTCAAAATCAGCAAAATTTCCCCGCTTATCTGGGAAATATTCCTCGTCTAAAAGTACCTCGCTTCCTCTTAAAAAATCTATGTAAAAATATTTGTGAGACTCTTCCTTGTATCTGCCATCCAATCTTGCCAGAAGCTCTTTTATTGTCTGCGCTAGCACAGCTTTTCCTGCCTGCACATAAATATCTTCTGCTGTTTCCTTCTTTTGAACGATTTTTTCAGCAGCTTTTAATTCTGCCCTAAGATCACTTTTTATCTCACGGTAGCGCTTTTCACCTGCATCATTTTCAGAACGGCTGCGTCCAGATGCCAAATCAATCCACTCACATGTAATCCCAATGACCTTTTCCATAGCATTTGTCAGGTTATTTCTAAGGTCGCTCATAAGATTGCTAGTCTTAAATTTGGTTCCGCCATTCGTCTTTGATTTATCCCAACAGTCATTAATATAGTTTCCTAACTTTTCACGGTTAAGATTTGAATATTCGGCTGTACAGCCATCACTAATAAAATTAATAAGCAAATTTACACGAAACAGACTCGCATACTCGTATTCGCCATTCATGATTGCCTGAAGATATGATGCCATCTCACCATCCTCAGCAAAAACTAATTTCCATGTATCAACAAAGCGCTTTACGTTTTTATGGTTTTTAGGCTGACCTAACACGTATGTTTCATAATATCCCTTTGCACGCACTGCCAGATTTTCCAGTCGGTGTTCAATTTTCATCTGATCCCTTAGGCGATAATCGGCGTAGCAATCAATTCCCTTATGGAATTTTCCCTTAAACTGCACCA
>OLOQ01003129.1_pt1 | contig 12448 bp, 9 predicted proteins | sample 1673101 | NCBI WGS metagenome assembly OLOQ01 (sample SAMEA3136754, study PRJEB25190) | human gut metagenome | biome: human gut; feature: human-associated habitat; material: faeces | place: Austria | collected 2013 | reverse complement strand
CCCGGCGTTCCGGCCAAAGGATCTGAAACTTGTTGTCATGTGCCGACCGGGTCACCCGGCTGCACATGCTCGGAAAAGTCGTGAATGATGATTTTATCCGGCGTGTAGCCGAAGCGGACGTGGTCGAACGCCACTTCGCCGCGGACGGTTTTCGTCTGCGCGGGCAGGTGGGATTCGTCGGGCATTTCCTTCGCTTCGAGGAACTCAAAGACGCGCTCTGCCGCCGCCGCCGCGGATTGCAGGTTCGTCGCCGCCTGTGCAAGCTGGCTCAGGGGCGAGGTGAACAGGCGCACATACATCATGAAAGCGACAATCACGCCGAAGGAAATCGTTCCGTGCATCGCCAGCACCGCGCCGACGACGCACACCGCCACATACGCGAAATTGCCGATGAAGCCCATCAGCGGCATCATCAGGCCGGAGATGAACTGGCTCTTCCAGTCTGTCTCCTGCATTTTGCTGTTGATGCGGTCGAACGCCTGCTGCTCGCGCTGCTCTGCGCCGAAGAGACGCACGACGTTGTGCCCCGTGTAGATTTCTTCAATATGGCCGTTCAGGTCGCCCAGCCACCGCTGGCGCGCGACGAAGTACTTCTGCGAGCGGCTCATGATGCCCTGCATCAGCCCGAAGCCCAGCATCGACGACACAATCGCCGTCAGCGCCATGATCCAGTTCGTCGAGAGCATCATGACGACGCTGCCGATGAACATCGTCACGGCGGAGACAAGGCTGGTCAGGCTGTTCTGCAGCGTCTGGCCGATGGTGTCCACATCGTTGGTGACGCGGGAGAGCACGTCGCCGGTGGAGGTGGACTGGAAGTAGCTGACCGGCAGGCGGTTGATTTTGTGGGATATGCCGTCGCGCAAGCCCCGGTTGACCTTCTGCGTGACGACGGTCATCACCAGCCCGGTCATAAAACTCAGCAGCGCGCCGACGACGTAGAGAATTATCAGCGTGATGCAGATTTTCTGGATGGCGGGCATGTCAATCTCGCCGCGCAGCCCGGCGGTAATCAGGTTGGTGATTTCGCTGATTTTGTTCGGGCCGATCAGGCGGATAATGACGCCCGCCAAGTCGCCCAGAATCGCGATGCAAATGACCGGATAGAAGGGCTTGCAGTGGCGGATGAGCTTCCCCAGTGAACCGCGGAAGTCCTTCGCCTTTTCGCCCGGTACGCCCCGCCCGCGCATTCCGGGATGACCACCCGGACGGCGTTTCGTTTCACTCATGACGCAAGTTCCTCCTTCGACAGCTGAGAATACGCGATTTCCTGATAGACCTTGCAGCTTTCCATCAGCTCGCGGTGCGTGCCCTTGCCGACAATCGCGCCGTCCTCAATGACGAGGATGCAGTCCGCGTCGCGAATTGTGCCGATGCGCTGGGCGACGATGATGTTCGTCGTGCCGCTGGTCTGTTCGCGGAGCGCCTGACGCAATGCATGGTCGGTCTTGTAGTCCAGCGCGGAGAAGGAGTCGTCAAAGACGAGGATTTCCGGGTCGCGCGCCACTGCGCGGGCAATGGACAAACGCTGCTTCTGCCCGCCGGAGAAGTTCGAGCCGCCCTGTGCGACTGTGCCGGAATACCCGACCTCCGGGGATTCGACAAATTCCGCCGCCTGCGCGATAGCAACCGCCTTGCGGATGGCAGCGCCCGACGCATTGTCCTCGCCGTAGCCGACGTTGCTGCTGACCGTGCCGGAGAACAGGAACGCCTTCTGCGGCACAAAGCCAATCTTGCTGCGCAGGGCGTCCTGCGTGTAGTCACGCACGTCCACGCCGTCTACCAGCACCTGCCCGCTTGTTGCGTCATACAGGCGCGGAATCAGGTTGATGATGCTGCTCTTGCCGCAGCCCGTCGCGCCGATGAGGGCAACCGTCTGTCCGTGATGTGCGGTGAAGGAGATGTGGTGGATGGTGTCGCCGTCGGCATCGGGATAGCGGAAGGAGACGTCGCGGAACTCGATTTCGCCCTTCATTCCGGGCTTGCCCTGCGTTTCCTTGCCGTCCACAATGCGCGCCTTCGTGTCCAGCACCTCATTGACGCGGCCCGCGGAAACGGTCACGCGCGGCAGCATGACGAAAATCATCACCAGCATCAGGAATGCCATGATGACCTGCATCGCGTACTGCATAAAGACCACCATGTCCGAGAACAACCCAATGCGTTCCATCATCGCGGCGGGCGACGTGACCGCAATCGCACTGATGAGCGCCGCGCCAATCCAGTAAATGCCCAGCGTCAAGCCGTTCATCGCCAGATTCATGCCCGGATTCATGACGGACATGGCGATGTTCGCCTGCTGGCTGTTGCGGGTCATTTCCTCGTTCGCCTTGGCGAATTTGCCCTCCTGATAGTTTTCCGCGTTGTAGGCGCGGACGACCTGCAAGCCTGTCAGGTTCTCGCGCGTGATGCGGTTCAGGTTGTCCGTCAGCGTCTGCATTTTCTTCATGCGCGGCACGGCGTAGAGCATAATGAACACCAGCAGCACGCACACGAACGCAATCACGCCGCCTGTCAGCAGCGACCATTCCCAGCTCTTCGTGCTAATTTTGCCCACGGCAATGAATGCCATAATCGGCGCTTTAATCAGCGACTGCATCCCGAAGGAAAAGAACATCTGCAATTGCGAAATGTCGTTGGTCGTGCGGGTAATCAGGCTGGCTGTAGAGAAACGGTTGATTTCCTCGTTTGAGAAGCCGACCACCTTGCGGTACATTTCGCCGCGCAGCCGAGCGGAGAAGCGTGATGCAATCTGTGCGGTAAAGAATGTCGTGCAGACCGTTAGCAGCATCGACCCCAGCGCGCACAGCAGCATCTTGCCCCCTGCGAGCAGGATATTGCTCATCTGGCTGCCCTCCGTCTGCACCAGCCGGGTGATTTCCGACATATAATCAGGCAAGGCTAAGTCAAGCTGCACCTGCCCCACAATCAGCACTGCACAGGCGGCGACGAGCAGCCACTCTTTCCACCTGAGGTGTTTCAAAATCCGTAGCATGGGTTTCAATCCCTCCTTTTCTGTTTGCGTCCGCCATCATACCATAGAAAGATGGATTCAGAATGAACTGGCAGAACATTTTTCAAGATTTTTGGCACTTCGCAGGGAAACTGCGCCTTGATGCGTTTATATAGGTAGGGAAATACCTCCAAAGGAGCTGAGAGCGATGAAGAAACGGTGGATTCTGCTGATTTTGCCGCTGATGATGGCGCTGATGCTGCCCGCCGCGTCCGCGAGCGAATTGCTCGGCAACGTGCTGTCCCTCGTGCTGAATTCGCCGGATGACGCCGTTCTGGCTGATGACTGCCGCGCGGATGCCGAAGATGCCCGTATCATCATAGCCAGCGGAGCACATTATCAGCTGATTGCAGCGGCAAAACAGGAAAACGGCTGGGAAAGTGCCGTCGTCTCGACAAACGCCGTCTATCAGCCGTCGGAGGGGTATGGCGTGCCGACGCTCACGCGGACGGAAGACGGCTTTGAGCTGGCGTATCCGGAAGCGTGGGAAGTCTACCGCTTTGCGTTGCGCCATGACAGCACGAATCAGCCAATGTACACGCTTGTCTACGCGAAAATGGGCGACATGGAGGTCGCCAAGCGGGAGAATTTCGGCTATCTGGTGACGCAGGGCGAAGACGGCGCGGTCTGGTCGAAAATGGTCACGCTGGCGGACTTCAATATCCACCAAATGCCCCGCGGCACAGCGGATGTTCGGCGGATGAACGAAATGGCTTGCGGCTTGCAGCGCTTTGCAAATGTGCGGAAGGACGGCGTCAAGGAAATCCGCCAAGAATGGCGGCATGTGCCGATTCAGACGGTGTGCGGCACCTATCTCACGGATGACCCGCATGTCAGCGAAGCGCATCAGGAGGAACTGCCCGCCGGAACGAAACTGACGGCGCTGGGTTACTGCGGCTGGGCGTATGTGTACGTCGAAGCGGAAGTGGACGGCGAAACGCTGTACGGGTTTGTGCCGCAGCGGGATGTGATATTCGACGATGTGGAGCAGCCGGAATTGATGGCGGAGTTTGTCGGGCATTGGCGCGCCAAAGGCGGCGGCGGCTGGTACGATGATTTCCAGCTGGATGCAGATGGAAATTTTTCCGCCGCGGATGATGATGGCGAGAGGACGTGCAGCGGCACTTGGTCTATCGTGCAGACCCCGGTGGGGAGCAATCTCTACTGGCGGGGCGACATTCCCACCATCGTCCTGCGCGGAACGGACGGCACGGTGTCCCGCTATGGGATTCAGGTGGAGAAAGAGAAAATCATGCCGGGCGCTTGGAGCATTTATTTGAGCCTTTCGACCAACGAAACAGGCAGGAGTTATGTGCCGGATGGAGCAGACGGCGATTGGGTGTATACCGATGATATTATCGGCTGGTTTGCTCGGCTGTTCTTTAGTATTTTGGGATATTGAGCAAAAGGAGATGTGGAGAATTATGAAGAAACTGCGGATACTGCTGATTTTGTGCTTGACGCTGGCTGTGACACTGCCCGCCGCATCCGCAAACAGCTGGAATCTGAACGGGCAATTGCTGGCGATGGTGGAGCAGACACATGACTACGACGAGTATACCGGCTTGGTGAGCGATTACAACAGAAAAGCCGCCACGACCCACACGATTCTGACCAGCCGCTATCACAACCAGCTGGTCGCGGTGGATGAGGTGAAAGACGGCTGGAAGGACGCTATTTTCTCGACGACTGCCGTCTATCAGCCGTCGGAACTGGATGAGACGGGTTATCCCAAAATCACGCGCACAAAGAGCGGCTTTGAATTGGCGTACCCGGATATTGACGAAAGGTACTATTTTGAGCTGCAGCACAACAATGAGGGGAGAACCTTTTACACGCTGATGGAAGCGCAGATGGGCGATGTGAAGGTGGAGCGGATAGCAGAATACATCTATCAGGTGACGCAGGGCGAGGAAAGTGCCGTGTGGCCGGTGGGAATCACGCTGGAAGACTTCAATATCCACAACATGCCGAAACGCGGGGTTGAGGACGTGCGCCGATTTAACGAGGCGAACGAAGGGCTGCAATACTTTGCCTGTTTGTATCCGGAGGTGGTTTCGGGGCAGAAGAGCGGCAAGAAGTCCTATGCCGTGTATTCCGCGCCGGACACGTCCTCTTACCGCGCGGCGAAGGGGAAAGCATCCGTCAGCACGGGCGACGATTATAAGCTGTACCTCACCGTGGGCGACTGGTCGCTGATTGAGTACCGCGTCAGCCTGCGGACGAGCCGATTCGGCTGGGCGCAGTTGGGCAATCACGGCGACGAGACGACGGACGAAATCGTGCGCGTGCCGATGATGACGGCATTCGATACCTACTTGACTGATGACCCAAACGTCAGCGAATATCATCAGGCGGAGCTGCCTGCCGGGACGAAGCTGACGGCACTGTCCCATCCGGATAACCAGTGGGCGTATGTGTACGTTGAAGCGACGGTGGACGGAAAAATCACCCGCGGCTTCGTGCCGCAGCGCGACGTGGTGTTTGATGATGTGGAACTGCCAGATGAAGAGGCAAAGTTGGTCGGCAGCTGGCAGATGGAGGCGGGCGGCGAGTTCTGGGACAATTATCTCCGGCTGGACGCGGACGGGAAATTTTACGGCTCGGACTGCGACGGCACGCAGCCGTATCACGGCACATGGAGCGTTGTGCAGACACCCGCGGACAGCAACCTCTACTGGAGGGGCGACATTCCGACAATCGTCTTCCGCTGTGTCAACGGCACAGTGTACCGCTACGGCGTTGAAGTGTTCAACGATTATGAAGTGGCGGAGGGTGACTATTGCCGCAGCATGAGCTTCATCACCTGCGAGGGCGGCACGGGGTATGTCTCCTATGGGGTGTATGATGAAGGCGGCAGTGTCATCACGGACGAGAACGGCAAGCTGATTTTGAAGGAACTCGATGTGACGGACGAGCTGAATTGGGGCGCATATTGGGAAGAAGAGGGGAACGGATGAGGAATTCTCAAAAAAAAGCGTCAAAAAAGTGTCAAAAGTGATGGAAATCCTGCGCAACCTCTTGCAAAATGGCGGCAAATTGGGTAGAATATGAGGTGGGAAATGATACTCTTTCCAGATTCGCCTGTGCCAGCTGCTTGCGTCTTTTCCCCTCAGGCGTCCGGTCGTTCCACTTAGCGTAGCGCTGCTACGCTGCGTTGCACTCCCGTTAGCCAGAGTGAAAAATTCGCGGCGCATCTTGGCACATTCTTATCTGGAAATAGTATAACCCCGTTTGAACGACTAAAGGAGGTATATTCCAATGGCAGTGAAAGTTGCTATCAATGGCTTTGGCCGTATTGGCCGTCTGGCGTTCCGTCAGATGTTCGGCGCTGAGGGCTACGAGGTGGTCGCGATTAACGACCTGACCTCTCCCGCGATGCTGGCTCACCTGCTCAAGTATGACACCGCTCAGGGTTCCTACTGCGGCAAGATCGGTGAAAACCTGCACACCGTGGAAGCGACCGAAGATTCCATCATCGTGGACGGCAAGGAAATCAAGATCTATGCCGAAAAGAACGCGGCGGATGCTCCGTGGGGCAAGCTGGGCGTGGACGTCGTGCTGGAGTGCACCGGCTTCTACTGCTCCAAGGAAAAGTCCATGGCGCACATCGCGGCTGGCGCGAAGAAGGTCGTCATCTCTGCCCCCGCTGGCAATGACCTGAAGACCATCGTCTACAACGTCAACAACGACACCCTGACCGCGGAAGACCAGATCATCTCTGCTGCTTCCTGCACCACCAACTGCCTCGCGCCCATGGCGAAGGCTCTGAACGACAAGTATCCGATCGTGTCCGGCATCATGACCACCGTTCATGCGTACACCGGCGACCAGATGATTCTGGACGGCCCGCATCGCAAGGGCGACCTGCGCCGTGCCCGCGCTGGCGCGCAGAACATCGTTCCGAACTCCACCGGCGCTGCGAAGGCGATCGGTCTGGTTATCCCGGAACTGAACAAGAAGCTGATCGGCTCTGCTCAGCGCGTCCCGGTCTGCACCGGCTCCACCACCATTCTGGTTGCTGTCGTCAAGGGCAGCGACGTGACCGTTGACTCCGTGAACGCCGCCATGAAGGCGCAGTCCTCCGAGTCCTTCGGCTACAACACCGAGCCGATCGTGTCTTCCGACGTCATCGGTATGCGCTATGGCTCCCTGTTCGACGCTACCCAGACCATGGTCGCGAAGATCGACGACGACACCTATCAGGTGCAGGTCGTGTCTTGGTACGACAACGAGAACTCCTACACCTCTCAGATGGTTCGCACCATCAAGTACTTCGCGGAACTGAAGTAATTGAAGGCGTAAGCGTTCCCCAAAACGAAAGTTTCCTGCTCTCTGCTGGCAACGGCGGGGGGCAGGTTTTTTTGTGGGCGTATATTGACAAATTTTGCAGGCACGGTATAATAAAAATAAGAAATCCGACAAGAATAGGATAATTGTTGGAGGAAAAGGAGAGATTGTTGCCGTGAAAAAATTACTTTGCTTTGTGATTGCCATTTCTGTGGCACTGTCCTGTACGTTGGGGCTGTGTGAGGAAAAAATTGATTTGTCAGGCTTGAGCTATGATGAGTTGGTAGCGCTGAAAGACAGAATCAATCTTGCAATCTGGAACAGCGAGAACTGGCAGGAAGTAACAGTTCCGCAAGGTGTTTGGAAGGTTGGTGAGGATATACCGGCGGGAACATGGACTGTAAGATGCGCTGATATTGGGCGTGATGGCTATATGATGAGCGAATGCGATTTATCTTGGGGAGCACGGCTGCGAGAGGATGGAACCAAAATTGATTGGAGATGGCAAAATGATTCGGTGATTATATACAATCCAAATAGCAAATATTATATGGAAGGGTATTTAACAGAATATACGTTTACAGTTAAAGATGGCGATTACATAGTAATTAATGATGCCTACAATAAAGCTGTGTTTACTCCATACGCGGGGAAACCTTCGCTTGGGTTCAAATAAGCAAGCAGAATAAATAAAGTACGCGCCGTTCCCGACACACTCCCCGTCGGCAGCGGCGCATTTTCTATTCACTTTTCCCATTCCATCCCGTTCCCCCGCCGCCCCTTTATTTCGCAGAAGAAGATTCTGAGACAACCCTTGATTTCTGCCTGCCACCTATAAATTACAGAATACAAAATATATTATTGTCACCACACCGGCGCAATTTGCCTCGATGCCTACAATGGTGTTCGTGCTGCCTACGGCTTGCAAAAAACTTGACTTTCAATTGGTTCATCTGCCGCATTTGCAACTGAATTCGACGCAAAATTCATTTTCCGACAAACCAACTCCTTGGCGCGGCGAAGTCTGCATCTGGCGGCACTGTTTACAAACGAAAGAATATGGAATATAATTATTTTAATCCTGCTTCGAGCGGGAAATAAGAAAAAGAGGTGCCCATCATGAAGAAGCTCCTATCCCTTCTGTTGGCGCTGACCATGATTCTCCCCCTGGTGGGCTGCGCGGCGTTCGCAGAGAATGCGGATCCCATCATGATTACCGTCATCGCGACCAGCGACGTGCACGGTAAAGTGCTGCCCATCAACTACGCCACTGGCGAGCCTTCCCCGAACGTGGGTCTGTCCATGATCGCTTCCATGATCGAGCAGGTTCGTGCTACGGAAAAAAACGTCGTTCTGGTGGATGGCGGCGATACCGTGCAGGGCTCTGCCATGACCTATTACTACTCCTACTTCGCGCCTGAAAAGGACGATCCCATGATGAAGGCGCTGCGCCTGATGGACTACGACATGTGGTGCTTGGGCAATCACGAGTTCAACAACGATCTGCCGATTCTCAAGCGTCAGATTGAGTATGTGATGAGCCCCGACAACGGTGAGGAGCATTCCGTGCCCATGTCCGCCGCCAACTTTGTGGCGAAGGGCACCGAGTGGGATTCCTGGATGGGCGTCCCTTACATCGTCAAGGAATTTGAGGGCGTGAAGGTTGGCGTCATCGGCATGGATACGCCCAACATCCCCGCTTGGGAGGTTGAGTCCCACTATGAGGGCATCGACTTCCGCAATCTGGTCCCCACGGTTGAGCACTTCGTGCCGATCCTGCGCGAGCAGGAGGGCTGCGACGTGGTGATTGTCGTGGCGCACTCCGGCGTGGAAGACGCTGTTTCTACCGATGGCAACAACCCCGCGGACTACGAAAACCAGGTTCGCGCAATGATTAACCTGACTACCGGGATTGACGCGGTTGTGTATGGTCACTTCCATAACACCGACTACCGTGAGGACATCCTCAATGCCGAGGGCAAGGTTGTGCCCGTGCTGGCAGGTGGCGGCGGTGAAGGCCTGGGCTTCATGAAGCTCGCCTACGACCCGGCGACCAAGACCGTGACCCCTGTGACGGCTGAAAACGGCTACCGTTTCCTGGCGGATCAGGAAGGCCTGGTGGAAAATCAGAAGGTTGCCACGGCGCTGGCTCCCTACAACGAGGAGCTGCAGGCTTATCTGGATCAGCCTCTGGGCACTGCTACCGGCGCTTTCTCCAATAAGAACATCTCCCTGCAGCCCACCGCGCTGATGGATCTGCTGAACAAGGCGCAGCTGTCTGCGGTTCCTGCGCAGCTGTCCATCTGCGCGCCTCTGACCAGCGGCGCCGAGGTTCGCGACCTGATTCCTGCGGGCGACGTTCCGATGCGTTTGCTGTATCAGCTGTACGTGTTTGAAAACTGGCTCTATCGCGTGAACATGACCGGCGAACAGCTGCGGCTGTGGCTGGAGCATGCTACCACCAACTACACCAGTGCGTGGGACCCCGATTACCTTGGCGGTGGCTACTACACCGATGAAATCTACGGTTTGTACTACGAAATCCACTACTATGCGCCTGAAGGAAAGCGCATCCAGAACATGCAGTATCAGGGTCAGCCCGTGGCGCCTGATCAGGTGTTCTCCGTGGTGATGAACAACTACCGCTTCACCGGCGGCGCCGGCTTCATGCAGGCGGCTGGTCTGACCCCTGAGGATTACAGCCTCACGGATATGTACACCGGCGATACGCTGGGCAACGATAACGGTCAGGTGCGTAACATTCTGGCGCAGTACATCCGCGACCAGAAGGAAATCACCCCCACCGTGGAAAGCACTTGGCAGTTCTTCAGAACCAAGGAAGACGCGATCGCTGCCGGCGCGAAGGTTGTGGAATAATACGCTTTCCAAATGCACCCGCGCCTTTTCCCTTCTGACTTTCGGTCGTTCTACTGAGCGTAGTGCTGCTGCGCCGCGTTTCGCGCCCGTTCGCCAGAATAAAAAATTCGCTTCACATCTTGGCGCGTTCTTATTTGGAAATGGTATTACGCTCCCCGGATTTTCGTGATGAATCAAAAAACCGCGCCCTGCTCTGGAACATCTCCGGAGCAGGGCGCTTTTCTATGCAATTATCCAGTTGTGCTCTTTCTAAATTCATCCGTGCCATCTGTCCGTGCTTTTCCATTCTGGCGCATTCTCATGATGGAAATAGTATTATCGCACGCTGTAACGTCCCCGGCTTTCCGTGAGGAAACGTTATTTCTCCCATTCCACCCCGTTCCCCCGCAGCCCCTGCACAAACTCCTCCGGCAGCGGCGCGGTGAACGTCATCCTTTCCCCCGTCCGTGGGTGCGTGAACGAAAGCGTGTACGCGTGGAGCATCAAGCGGGGGACTTTCGCGCCTCTTCCTGACCCGTAAATCGGGTCGCCGCAGACCGGATGCCCGATGGACTTCATGTGCACGCGGATTTGGTGCGTCCGCCCGGTCAGAATGTGGACGTCCAGCAGCGTCACGTTCCGCCCGCGCGCAAGCACCGTCCAGTCCGTAATCGACGGGCGGCCTTCGGGGTCAATTGCCATTTTCTTGCGGTCTTTCTTGCTCCGCGCGATGGGCTGGTCGATGCGCCCGCTGTCCTCGCGCAAATTCCCTTCAACCAGCGCGCGGTAATGCTTCTCCATCTGCCGCTCCTGCAATTGGCGGCTGAGGGCGAGTTGGCTCTGGTCGTTCTTTGCCACGAGCAGCAGACCGCTGGTGTCCTTGTCCAGCCGGTGGACGATGCCGGGGCGCAGTTCGCCGCCGATGCCGCTTAAGTGGTCAAGGTGGTGCAGGAGCGCGTTGACGAGCGTGCCGTCCTCGTTGCCGGCGGCGGGGTGAACGACCATGCCGCAGGGCTTCAGGACGACGGCGAGGTCGGCATCCTGATAGAGAATTGTGAGCGGGATTTCCTGCGCGACGGGCACGGCGGGCTTTGGCGCGGGAATCGTCAGGATAACAATCTGACCCTGTTTTGCCTTTGCGCCGGATTTCGTCTCGACTTTCCCGTCCACCGTGACGTTTCCGTCCGCCATCAGCGCCGCCACCCGCGAGCGAGTCAGCCCAGCGGCTTCGGACAGGGCAACATCCAGCCGACGGCCGTCGCCGGGGATGGAGATAGTGCGCGATTCGAGTGCGTCAGGCATCATTTGCGTCATGATTGATTTTCCTCCAATCTTCCGTGCGGAACACGATGCAGTACGCCATCAGCACCGTGCCGACGACGAGCGCCGCGTCCGCAATATTGAACACTGCGAAGGGGAACAGGGTGATATCCAGCATATCGACGACATAGCCCAGCGCCAAGCGGTCGTAGGCGTTGCCAAGCGCGCCGCCGATCATCAGCGCCGCCGCGGTTCTGCTCCATCCGCTGAGCTGATAGCGGCGGAGGACGAGCCATCCGGCGATAACCGCGATGACGGACACCACGCCCAGCATCCACGAGCGCCCGCTGAACAGGCTGAACGCCATGCCCGTATTTTCAACATAAATCCAACGAAGAACGCCGGGAATGAGGGTGCGCTCATCCGGCAGCGCGACGGCGAGGGCTTTGGTGAAGCGGTCAAGCGCGAGGGTCAGGAGGATGAGCAGGAGAGGCAGCAGCCTTTGGGAAGCGGGTTTGCGCATGGTAATAAACCCTTTCTGATAATGATGATTTTGGAAAGCGGCGGAATTCAGCAATGCGGGGATGAAGGATAGAGCGCCTTAGCTGCCGCTGCCTTTGCCTTCCACGAGGTTCAGCAATTGGGTTAGGAAATCCCCGATAATCGGCAGATTCCTTTGCACCAGTCCTTGCAGCAGCCACACCACCAGCGCGCCCAGAATCGTAAACCCGACCGCTGTTCCCAATCCCCTTGCGATTCCGCCCGCGAACTGCATCAGCAGCCGCTTCTTCCAATCCTTTTCATATGCAACAAATTCACTGAGCCGCAGCTGCTCCATTCGCAGCAATTGCTCCTCCATTTTGTTCGCCATCCAGACCGCCCATTCCTTCATTATCGCACCTCTTTTTTCCGCGTTTCTGTTATTATCAGATAAATTTGCATCGTCATGCAGGGAATTTCGCCTCTGCGGAGGCGACAAGGGGGCTTTCCGGTCGCTCCCCTTGACCCCTTCGGCGTGCACTCTCCCAT
>OLOQ01003122.1_pt1 | contig 12466 bp, 9 predicted proteins | sample 1673101 | NCBI WGS metagenome assembly OLOQ01 (sample SAMEA3136754, study PRJEB25190) | human gut metagenome | biome: human gut; feature: human-associated habitat; material: faeces | place: Austria | collected 2013 | reverse complement strand
CAAAGAGTACACAGAATGGTGATGTGTATGGAAGCGACAAGGCATTAAAGTATCCTATGAAGAAAATGTGGAATGATGAGGGCAAGAAAGTCCTTTATATCAAGTCTATGAAGTTTTCGGCAGATGGATCACTTGTCCCAAAGACATTAAAAGAAAGATATGAAGAAATATTTGCGGTTAAGGATCTGAAGGATACTAAGGAGTCGAAAGAAGTACTTAGTAATCTTATGACAGCAGTCGATGTTAAGAATTTTGGAGCTACATTTGCAGAATCAAAGAATAATTTCTCTATAACCGGAGCAGTACAGTTCGGACAGGGATTTAACAAATATGAAGACACAACTGCAGAGGAACAGCAGATTTTATCACCATTTAGAGATGGCAGTAAAGATGCTGAGAAAGATTCAGAAGCTAAGAATTCAACACTTGGAACTAAGATAACAAGTGACGAAGCACACTATTTTTATCCATTTGTAATCAATCCAATGGCATATAAAGAGTTCGTGCAGTTAGGTGTAACTGATGGATACACTGAGGAAGATTATCAGAATTTTAAGAGAACAGCACTTGTTTCAGCAACATCATATGCGACTAATGCGAAGGAAGGCTGCGAGAATGAATTTGCATTATTCATTGAGACTGAGCCGGATATGTATCTTCCTAATCTTACAGAATACATCACATTTGAAAAAGGAGACAAGCTTAATACTATTGATATAAGCGAGGTTGCAAGCATTATTAATGCAGTTAAAGACAGAGTTAAGAGTGTGGAGGTATATTATAATCCATATACAACTAATCTTGTATCTGGAATTGAAGACGAGAAGGTCTTTAATATAATTACTTTAAAAGAGGTGTAATATATGGAAACTTTAAAATTTCAAGAAGCCAGAGGTTAATGCATATTATTATTTTACATACAGTCAGATTCATAAGATTGCACTGATGGGAATGTTTGGTGCAATATTAGGATATGGTGGATATGCACAGAAAAACTGGCAGGTAGTGAAAAAAGGACAGGAAATAGTTGTCGAATATCCTGAGTTTTATGAAAAACTGCATGAATTAAAGATTTCTATTGTTCCAAAGAATGAGAGGGGATATATTCCGAAGAAAGTTCAGATATTTAATAATTCTGTTGGATATGCAAGTGAGGAACAGGGAGGAAATCTTATAATAAAAGAGCAGTGGCTTGAAAATCCTGAGTGGGATATTTATGTACTGATTGATTGTGACGAAGCAGAAAAACTGGCTGAGTTCTTAGAACAGAGCAGATGTATTTATTATCCTTATCTTGGAAAGAATGACCACCCGGCTGACATTACTAATGTGAGCAGAGTAGATGTGCAGGAGGCTGATATTAATGAGGCAGCTATAACCAGCATGTTTCCTAAGAATATGGGAAGTGTTCTTATGCCAGATGAAGAAGATGAGATAGAGATTTTTAAATATACAGAAAAACTGCCGGTTGCATTAAATGGCTATACTAATCTTTATGAATATGAAGATTTCTGTTACACGAACATGACAGTAAGTATAGAGAATGGAAATGTATATAAACAGGGGAATAATATATTGTCATTTTATTAAATTATTATAAGCCGCATCAGGCAGTCTGAATGTTTTAAAATGCAGAGTTTTAAGGCAGGCAGATTACTTGGTGCGGCTTTTTTAAGTAAGGGGATATTAAGTATGGATATCAGCAGATATATGATACCGGTTGAACAATTAATTAATTGTAGCGAACAGTGTTTTGCACATTTATCAGAAGATGGAACACAAAAAGAGACTTTGAAAGAGCATACCGAACAGAGTCAGAAATACTGGCTGTTAATAGCTAAGAATAAATGTATTGACGAAATTATGGAAAGATTCGAAGCAGAATATTTCGAAAATCTGTCACAGAATTGCAGAGATATATTTGAAGAAATGACTGTTAATATAGTTACAATGCATGATTTAGGCAAAGTTAATCCGGCATTTCAGAAGAAAAAGATGGATAATATCTGGTATAAGGATATGACGCCTGATAACAATATCGGCAGTAAACATTCGATTGTTTCATCTATATTTTACCTTGATTATTATCTCGACTGTATTAAAAGAATGATTGATGAAGAAAAAATTACCAAAGCAGAATCTGAGTATATCAAGGATTTTGCTTATATGTATTCATATATTATTTCAAGACATCATGGTGGACTTATTGAACTTGAGAAGTATTTAGATGAACTTTCTGGAAAGAGTAATGATAGCGATAATTTAGGAAAGCGTACTTATGACTGGTACACGGAATCTGGTATAAATGCTGTGCTTAGTTATGACAGATATTCAGAAAATGTATCTAAGCTGCGAAGAACATATAAAGAGATGAATAAGAGACTCACATCTGACAGAGACAGAAAATCAGTGATTTTATATGCATGGATAAGGCTGTTATATTCTATGCTTGTTGCAGCAGATTATTATGCAACATCTGAGTATATGACAGGCTGGGAGCAGAACACATTTGGTAATATTAATAACATAGACGAAATAATCAGCGAATATGAGAAAGGTTCAATTCCAAAGAGTATAAGGGAATACGAGAAAAGTTCATATCCGATAGCAGATGAAGCGTTTAAATGCATAGACAGAAACACTGATATTAATGGAATGAAGGGGATAAATATACTGAGAACAGAGATGTTTTTAGATAGTGAAAATGTTTTGATGAATAATACTGATAAGAATATTTTCTATCTTGAAGCACCTACAGGAAGTGGAAAGAGCAACATGGCTATGAATCTCAGCTTTAAGCTTATGAAAAGTTCGCAGGATATTAACAAAATTTTCTACATTTATCCATTTAATACACTTGTTGAGCAGAATATGAATTCTCTTGCAAATGTATTTGGCAATAATGAGTCAGTTATGTCGCAGATTGCCGTTGTTAATTCTATTACTCCATATAAAGACATGTCAGATGATGAGCTGGATAAGAATTATCAGAGAATATTGCTCGACAGACAGTTTATGAATTATCCGACAGTATTATCTACACATGTGATGTTGTTTAATACAATGTTCGGAGATAGAAAAGAGGATGCATTTGGATTTCATCAGTTGTGTAATTCAGTAATTGTGCTTGATGAAATACAGAGTTATGACAACAGAATATGGGGTAAAATGATTACATTTTTAAAAGGATTTGCAGAGCTTTTAAATATAAGGATTATTATTATGTCTGCAACGCTTCCTAATCTTGAATTGCTGACGGATAACACGGCAGGGGCAGTAAAACTCATTACTGACAGGGATAAATATTTCAGACACAATATGTTTGCGAAGAGAGTTGAGGTAGACTACAGTCTTTTGGACGAAGATATTACTATAGAAGAACTTGCACAGTGTATTGTTGATAATGATGAAAATGCCAGCAAAAAGGTGCTGATTGAGTTCATAAAAAAGAAGAGTGCAGAAGATTTTTACAGACTTCTGCAGGATATGACTGACAGGCAGATACTTTTAATGACAGGAGACAGCAGTATTCAGGAACGAAAAGATATGATTGACAATATCAGCAGTATGTCTGATGTTGTACTTGTTGCCACACAGGTTATTGAGGCCGGAGTTGATATTGACATGGATATTGGATATAAGGATATCTCAAGGCTGGATAGTGAAGAACAGTTTATGGGAAGAATTAACAGGTCCGGCAAAAAGACAGGAAAAGTGTATTTCTATAATCTTGATAAAGCTAAGAATATTTACAGAAATGACGCAAGAGTTGATACCGACAAGACATTGGAAAACAGTGATATCCGTGAATATCTTAATACCAAGGATTTCTTTAAGTATTATGAAAATGTGATTCTGCCGGTACTGTTAAAATCACAGGAGAAAATAACAGATGATAATATTAAACATTTTTTCAAAGAGAAAGTTGGAAGACTTAACTATCCTTATGTCTGTGAGAAAATGAAACTTATAGAAGATGGAAGAAAGCTGATATCTGTATATTTTGCAAGAAGTATTCAGGTTGGTGATAATGTTATAGACGGTGCAGATGTATGGAATGAATACAAGGAATTAATAGAAAATCCGGATTTATCATACTCTGAAAGAACTGTAAGAATACATGATGTAAGAAGCAAAATGAACATGTTTATCTATCAGTTTAAAGATGACATTAAGAGTAATATTGAGTGGAATGAGCAGATAGGAGATATATATTACATTGAAGATGGTCAAGATTACTTTGACGATAACGGGGTGCTTAAGAAGGATATGATTGTAACCGCGGATGAGTTATTTATATAGGGGGGATATATGCAGGTTAATGGAACTTTGATTAATTATTATTTTCATTGCAGACGGCAGTGTTATTTACATGGAAACCGGCTGAATCTTGAAGATAACAGTGAGCAGGTAAAGATTGGAAAGGCTATCCATGAGGAAAAAGCAGGGGATTCAAAGAATTCAGAGATTGCAATAGATAATATAAGACTGGACAGGCTTACAAAAGAGTATCTTACCGAGGTTAAGAAATCAGACGCTGATGCGGAGGCTGCAAAATGGCAACTGCTTTTTTACCTTAAAGTTCTTAAAAGCAAAGGGATTGAAAGAAAAGGAAGACTGGAATTTGTTGAAAAGAATAAGAAGGATAAGAAAGTAATAATTGTAGAACTAACAGAAGAGATTGAAAAGGAACTTGATAATTATATCAGCAGTATTGAACAGCTTTTAGCACAGGAGAAGCCACCAGAATGTATACAGACAAATACATGTAAGAAATGTGCATATTATGAGTATTGTTATATCTGATGAAAACATTTGAAAAACATTTTGCATGATTAAGAGGAGGAGCTGCATGGGGAGTACAAAATATATAATGTCAATGGGGGAACTGACAAGAAAAGATAATTCCTTATGTTTCAGGAAGGACGGTAAAAATGTATATATTCCGGTAGAGAATACTAAGGAAATATTCTGCTTTAATGAGGTCAGTATTAACACTAAATTGCTGGATTTTCTGTCACAGAATAATATAATAATACATTTTTATAATTATTATGGCGGATATAGTGGTACATATTATCCGAGAGACCACTACTTGAGCGGGAAATTACTGGTAAAGCAGGTGCTAAAATATGAGAATGACCGGATGAGTGTTGCAAGGGCGATTGTCAAGGGAATCGGTCTTAATATTTATGAGGTGCTTTATCATTATTACAAGCATGGAAAGAAAGAAGTAAAAGAAACTACTGACTGGATTAAATCAGATTTTATCAGGTTTGTGGAACAGTCGAGGGATGTTAAAGAGCTTATGGCTTATGAGGGTGAAGTCTGGATGCGTTTTTATGCGGATTTCAAGTATTTTCTGCCTGAAGATTTTGTAATGAATAAAAGAGTGAAAAGACCGCCTGATAATCCCATAAATGCATTGGTGTCATTTGGAAACACTTTGCTGTATACCAAGACAATCTCGGCAATCTATCAGACACATTTGGACCAGAGAATAAGTTTCTTACATGAGCCGTCTGAGGGACGGTTTTCGCTGAGCCTTGATTTGAGCGAGGTATTTAAACCGGTTATAGTATTCAGAACAATATTTGATCTGGTTAATAATCACCGCCTTCAGGTAGAAAAACATTTTGAGAAAAATGTTAATTACTGCATACTCAATGAAGAGGGACGGAAGATATTTGTTAAGGCTTTTGAAGAGAGAATGGAAAGCGTTTTTGAACATTCACGATTAAAAAGAAAAGTAACTTACAGAACGGCATTGAAGCTGGACTGTTATAAGCTTATAAAAAATATTCTGGAAGACAAAGAGTTTGTTCCATTTTTGTTGAAAGAAGGTATGTAATGAAGAGAGAACGCAATTATAATTATGCATTTTTGTTCTATGATGTAGGTGAAAAAAGAGTGCAGAAGGTATTTAAGGTGTGTAAGAAATATTTGACACATTATCAGAAATCTGTTTTCCGAGGAGACATGACTCCATCAAAATTCATATCTCTTCGAAGTGAATTAAACAAGGTTATAGATAAAGATGAGGATTTCGTGTGCATAATCAAACTTATGAATGATAATGTATTTGGTGAGGAAGTGCTTGGAAACGCGGGAAAGGAGACAGGGGAAGAATTGATGATATAAAAGATTTATATAGAGTTTAAATAAAAGAAAAATGTTTATAACAAAGGAGATATATATATGACAGAATTTATTAATCAGATAAACGAAGATATAAAAGAGTATCAGGAAAGATATCCACATATGGCAAATATGAATAAAAACGAGTGGGCATTTAATTTCTGGGTATTAGATAAATTGTATAAAGAAGATGAACAATTAATAGAAGATAAAATAATTGACTATAATGATAAAGGAATTGATTGTTATGTATGGCATGAAGATACATTAGATTTGTATCTGATTCAAAATAAATATTATACAGATGCAAGTACATTAACAAATGATTATGTACAAAATGATTTTTTGACAAGGGCAATTGGTGCATTAGAAAAAGGAACTTATACAAGGAGTGAAGAACTTCAGAAAATATATAACAAATATAATGAAGAACAGGATTTTTCAGTACATTTTGTTTTGTATGTTACTAATACAACAGTAAAAACAAAGCAGATAATTGATGGAATTGCAAAATATAATGCAGATAATGTTAATAGAGATGCCGTAATATATGACTTGAATGACATAGAGAGTTTATATTATGATAAACCAATAGTTAATAAGAAGAAAATGTCATTTGAAATTAGAACAATTAATAAAGGAACTATACTCAATATTGATCCAGAAGCATATAAAATGACTGTTCCATTGGATGCAAAGTATGTGCTTGTTCCTGTAATTAATATGTATGAAATATATAAGGCTGCTAAAGAAAAAGAGTATCCTATTTTTGATGCTAATATCAGAGAATATTTGGGAGCAACAGGTACAATTAATAAAAAGATAATGGAAACATTGAAAAATCCAGATGAAAGAGTCAATTTTTTCTATTATAATAACGGAATTACAATTATTGCAGAAAATATCTCTAATGAGAACACAAGTGGTGGTTTTAAGAAATTAAGTATAGATAATCCACAGATTGTTAATGGTTGTCAGACAGTTAGCACAATATATGAAACATTATCAAGTTTGCCCGAACAGACATTAGAAAAAGAATTTAAAGATACTTATGTAATGTTAAAAATTCTAAAAATACCATCAAATGATGTCAAATTGCAAACTTTATCAAATAACATAGTTACATATAACAACTCTCAGAACGCAATTAACCAAAAGGCTTTTGCTGCAAATACACAGGCATTTATAAGAGTCCAGACAGAATTTAGAAAAAAAGGATTTTTATTATGCATAAAGCAGAGTGATAAAAATACATTTTCAAAAGAATTTAAGAAACCAACAAAGCTTTTAGAATTAAATAGTGCTATTCTTGAGAAATTTGGATTAAGTGACATTTCTAAAACTAAGTATTTAGAAATTGATTTAGAAAAATTATTACAAGTAATATTAGCGTTTATCTCTTCCGCCCATGAAGCTATTACTAAGAAGTCACAATTATTAAAACCAGGAACTATTCAAAATAAGACTGTTACAGAATTTATTATGGGTGATGGAACAATTAATGATTTGTTAAATCTGTATTTATTATATTTGAGAGCAGAGAAAGAAAAGAAACTAAGTAGAGATGGAAGAATGCCTATTCCGCTGTATCTGATTGATTGCTTTGGAAGATATGATTGTGATAGAAAATGTAATAGAATATCTGAGATATTAAAAGATAAAGAAACTATTGATGGATTTTTAAGATTGTATAAGGCAACTATACAGGGATATACAAATCAATGGGATAAGATTAATGAAGGAAGAGGATATAATGTCATGATAAAGTCAGATATAGATATGAATCTTATGGATAGTGCGAAATCTATGGCAGAAAGTATGATGTAATTACATTTATTAAAATCACACCGCTTAAGGCGAGCCACAGAACGAAAGTGGAAGCATTCATATGTGAGAATTGCAGGATAGTAGAATTTGAGTATTAGATTTAAGAAGGGCGTATATGGATTGTCTTTAATTTGTCAGATATTTGTCTGGCTTGAGGAACAATTTCTGTATGTCCTTTATATTTTTAATGAATCTTATGCTATATAATGTTATTATAAGAAAAAAACAGAGGAGCAAGCAAATGAACACCCAACCATTTACCATATCACCAATTCCAGACGAAATATTTGCAAAGATGCAGGGGAAATCATTTAAGGACAACTGCACTGTGCCAAGAGAAGATTTGATGTATCTTAAAGTTTTGCATGTCGGATTTGATGGGAAAACGCACACAGGTGAGCTGGTTGTGAACAGGCTGATTGCTGATGCTGTGCTTGATATATTTAAGCAGCTTTACGAGGCTGGCTATGAGATTGAAAAAATCAGACTTATTGATGAATATGATGCTGATGACGAGAAGTCGATGAGGGATAATAATTCTTCAGCGTTTAATTTCAGATACATTTCCTATTCAACGAAGATGTCAAAGCATGCGTTAGGGCTGGCGGTTGACATCAACACGCTTTATAATCCTTATGTGAAATATGTTGATGGCAGAAGAAATGTAGAGCCTGCCAACGCTGAAAAGTATACAGACAGAAGCATTGAATTTCCACACAAAATCGACCATGACGATTTGTGCTATAAGGTGTTTGCAGAACATGGATTTGAGTGGGGCGGCGACTGGGAACATGCAAAAGATTACCAGCATTTTGAGATGCCAGATGAGTGGATTCAGAAAAGTTCATGCAGAAAAATGTGATATAATATAAAAGTTCGTGCGGAAAAATGTAATGCAACACAAAAATTCGTACATAAAAGTGTGGCAAAATACATTTTTACGTCCATAAAAATGTTGACCTTATCCTCTTAAAGGAATCAAATATTATACATAGGATAACCACTTTCACATCAAGGTAAGTGACAATAAATCAGTTATTAAGTAAAAATGTATTAAGAAAACGGCATATTTCAGAACTAACTATACAAAATGCACAAACACTTGCGTAAATCTTTGTAATTTTAAGCCATTTCATTTTTATCCATATTGTGGTATTTTTAGCAACAGAGGCGATTTATTTTGCATGATATCGGACACTGCCAGCAAAATAACGCCTCTTTTGCTATTTAATCTATAATGTTTGGGAGGTTAATCATGATTAAGAAGGCAAGAAGGGTTTTTGCAGCTGTTGTTGCGGTATTATTAGTATGTTTTACAGCAGCACCAGTGTTGTCAGCTAATGCGGCAACACAGAATTCATGGAATTTCAAGAATTCTAATTTTAAGAAGTTAGGAACTATTAAATCAAGTACTACAGTAGACGGACTTGGTCTTATGGCAACAAGCAGTAAGAATATGAAGGTTAAGGCGGAATCTGTAACAGTAGATGGCACAGCATATACATATTGTCTGGCTCTTTCTGGTACAGGCACTCCATCATACCGTTCAGTTAAGGTACCGGTGTCAGGTTCTGATACAATAAAGGTAGTGTTAAGAAGCAGTGGAAGTTCTACCCGTAATTTAATTGTGGCTGATTCTAATGGAAAGAAGCTTGGAACTATTGCAGCTAATAAGACAGCTTCTTTAGGAACATATTCATATTCAGGTTCTAAGGGATACATATATCTGTATTCAGAGAACAGTGGAATCAACATTTATAAGGTTCAGGTTGATTCTAAGGGCAGCTCATCATCTGGTTCTTCATCAGGAAGTTCATCAGGTTCGGGCAGTTCTTCATCAGGAAGCAGCTCATCAGGTACATCATCAGGTTCATCTGTATCAGGTGATTATGTGGTTAAGGCAGGTGGAATGTCTTTAGCAGATGCACTTAAGAAGGCTAAGTCAGGACAGACAGTAGTTATTGATGGAACAGTTAAGTCCGGAGCTGTTTCACTTCCAGCAGGTGTTAATCTTACAGGAAAGAATAATGCAACAATAGATTTCTCACAGACAAGCGGAAGTTCAGGAAGAGGAATTACAATATCAGGTAATTGCAGTACCCTTTCTAACATTACAGTTAAGAATGCTTCTGATAATGGAATCTTTATTTCAGGTTCTAATAATACATTGAAGTATGTAACATGCTGCTATAATGAAGATGCAGGTTTTCAGGTAAGCAACGGAGGAGCTAATAACAAGTTTTATAATTGCAAGTCTCATCATAATGCAGATGCCAAGGGTGAGAATGCTGATGGTTTTGCAGTAAAACTTCATTCAGGTGAAGGCAATTATTTTGAAAACTGTGTAGCTGAATACAATAGTGATGATGGCTGGGATTGTTATGCAGCTCATGGAGCAGTAACACTTGTAAACTGTCAGGCTAACTACAATGGATACTGTGATGGAATATATGGTGATGGTAATGGATTTAAGATGGGTGGAGTAGATAATAAAACACCAGGAAAGGCAGCTCACCTTGATCCTCTTAATCATAAGCTTATAGGTTGTACAGCTAAGGGAAACTATGCTAATGGTTTCGATAGAAACAACCAGAGTGGTGTTGTAACAATGAAGAATTGTATTTCAGATTCTAATAAGGGTAATAATTATCACTGGCCACTTACAGGAAAACCATCTGCACTTGGTTATAAAGTAACATTTGGCAAAGCTATTATTGAGGATTGTACTAATATTAATGGAAAAGTTAATATTACAGGAGCAACTCTTAAGGGTAACTGTAAGGGATTCTAGGATAATGGCTGATTGTAATAATATGGTTTACAATACACTATTATAATTTATAACAAAATAATAAAACGCATGTCCGATTTTTTCAATCTGGCATGCGCTTTTTATCGTTAATCCAATTCGTTAAGATCAGTCAATTATATGATGATTAAGCCATCTGCGGGAGTGGAAACGTATAGTGAACACGATACCGCGCACAGTCCAGTCGGCAAACATTCCAATCCATACAGCAATAGGACCAAAGCCATATACACGGCATAAGAATATAGTGAAGCTTACACGGCATAACCACATGCTTGCACACGATGTTATCATTGAAAACTTTACGTCTCCGGCAGCACGCATTCCGTACGCCGGAATGAATGACAATACCCATGATATTGGCTTGGTTATTGTTATGAAAAGAGTCATCTCAAAACACATTCTTGCACTTTCTGCTTCCATTCCACCGAGTATGGTAATCGGCCTGCACAATGCAAATACAACAAGACAGCTTATAATAATGGCAGCTTCAGCCATTTTACTGAGCTTCTTTATATAATATATGGCTTCATCTTTTCTTCCGGCTCCAATGCACTGGCCAACTATAGTCATAAGTCCGATACCTACACCCTGTGCGGCAACTCCGTTAAGGTTTTCAAGAATATTGGTCACAGCATTTGCAGCAATGGCAGCAGTTCCAAGCGTTGAAACTGTTGACTGAATTGCCAGCTTTCCAAACTGGAACATGCTGTTTTCAATACCTGAAGGAATACCAATATATAAGACTCTCTTAATTAAATCCCAGTCGGGACGGATTGTGTAATATCTGTTTACGCAGATAGTCTGAGAAGGGTTTCTTAATTTAATAATTACAACAACTGCACAGAAAACTCTTGATGCAAGTGTTGATAGTGCAGCCCCTGCAACACCCATGCCAAGTCCGAATATAAGAATCGCATTACCACCTATATTAAGGAAGTTGGATATTATTGATATTATCATAGGGCTTTTGCTGTCCTTCTGGGCTCTCATAATGGACGCACCAGCGTCATACAGACCAATGAATGGAAATGACAACAGGGTAAACAGGAAGTACGCCTGTGAATCAGCCATAACCTCAGCTTCTACCGAACCAAAGATGAACTTAAGCATTGGTACACGAAGAATGAGACATATTGCTGATATGAAAACCGACAGCACTGTCATGACAAGAAATACCTGTCTTGCAGCGCGGTTGGCACCTTTAGGGTTGCTGCTTCCTATGTACTGGGAACACAGGATTGCACCTCCGGCAGCAAGTGCTGACAAGGCCTGTATTACAAGAATATTGATGGAATCAACAAGCGATACTGCTGAAACAGCAGATGCACCTACATTACTTACCATCATAGTATCAACAGTTCCCATAAGTGAAGCCAAGAGATTTTCCAGCATGATAGGAATAAGAAGTTTCCTTATATCTACATTAGAAAAAATGTGGTCAGAATTATTAGTCATTGAAATTACTCCATAATATTTTACAAACTAAAATGCAACTAACATAATTTATTCCTAAGAACAGATAAAGTCAAGTATATATGTTGATAAAACATGTCAGAAAGAACATATTGGCATAAAATACTTGACTTTATAATATAATTATGATATCTTAACAAAGCATTGAGATATCAGTGATTATGCGGGTGTAGTTCAATGGTAGAACACTAGCCTTCCAAGCTAGATACGTGGGTT
>OLOQ01003121.1_pt1 | contig 12473 bp, 12 predicted proteins | sample 1673101 | NCBI WGS metagenome assembly OLOQ01 (sample SAMEA3136754, study PRJEB25190) | human gut metagenome | biome: human gut; feature: human-associated habitat; material: faeces | place: Austria | collected 2013 | reverse complement strand
AGTGGTCCCACTTGGGCTTGAACCAAGGACTCCCTGATTATGAGTCAGGTGCTCTCTACAGCATCTAAAAGATTCGCTTCGCTCATCTTTCCGATGCAACCAACTGAGCTATAAGACCTTATTTCATCTTGCAGTTAGCCGCGATGTCAATCTCGCCAAACTCGGTTAAAACATTTGAGAAAACGCCCTCATGCTTTCGGAGTTAATAATGCGGTTAATGTTCTCGTGATGTAAAGTTAGTAATTTTCAATGGACTGTGCAAGCTCTTATATGAATAATCAGTTAATCAACGTATTTATTTCAAGCACTTTATGGTATGTGTGAATTCGCGCTATCTTATTGTTAGAATCCTATTATAAGGCGTGAAATTCAATGAACGGTACACTTACTCAATCCACCCTATAAAACTGAAATTCTTTGAAAAATGTACTAATCCTTATTATTCAAATTAAGATTAGATTCTATAATTTCTCCAATTATATCTTTTGCATTTTCAGCCAATTCTCGCCATACTTTATAATCAGAACCTGCTGGAATTGAATCTAATCCATTCATGGTAATAAGATTATAATGAGGTATATCAGATTCGTGATACTTATATCCGCCAAACGTAATATAATTAGCATTGGGTATACTTACCTCTTTCATGTGTTTAACGGTATTTATCCCTGCGCTACCAACTCCTATGATTAGTATTTTACTCATATCTTTATTTGATTGGTTGAGGTTTTATCTGAATTAGCGTATCTATTATAAGGAAATCCTCACCGTTATTGCGGACATCACTAAACTTGACTTTTAGAAAATCCGTAGTTTCTGACGGCTGTAAAATATCTCCCTTTTTAATAGTGTAATATAAACTATCTTGTGGGTCAATATGAGGTAGCCATATCGGGGTTGGCTCTATGATATGTTGCCATTCTCCGTTTACGTTGGTGAAAGCATGAAAACGCATCCAATTAGATGTTTCCCATTCTGGAACATATCCCCATTCATCAGTTCCGTTTCCGTCTAAATCTCCCTCATAAACGAAGTGTATGCCGATTGTTTTATTTTCTAATATTAGGTCTTTAACTGTTTTGTTTTTCGTGAAAACACGCCATTTATAATGAAAGCCTTTGTAGTTAGGATTTAATGAATCCATTGGCTCACATATAAGAGTATCAATATCTGAGCCGTTGAATTTGCCTATAAGAGTATCACGATATTGCGTTAAATACTCTGAATCGGTGTTTTGATGTTTGCCCTCACGCACACAAGCGCATAGCCATATTAGGCATAATAATATGATTGGTAGTTTCTTCATCGTAGAATTTCAGAACGTGTGATTATTCTAATATTTCCGTGTTTCTGCTTAATTTGAGTTATTCTATCTTCTGATAAATCATTGCATATCATAAGCGTAGATTCTCTGCAAGTATCGTTTGAGATTCTTTTCAATGCTCGGTAATCCCATATAATATGTATTTTCTCATCATCAATAAAGAATGTGAATAATCCTGCGCCATATATTAATTCGGGAAATTCTGAAAGACAAACCATAGACCTTGATTGTGCTATCATAACATAGTCCACTCTATATGTTGCCCCAACCACGATATGTGGTATAGTCATATCATTCATATCCTTATTAGAACGACATATAGCTGTCATTATTCCTCGTTTGGGAATGTATAAATCTTCTTGGAACATAATTTATTTTTTAGAGGTACATTTTTCATAACCCCCTATAAAAGGAGAATAATATCAAAAATGTCCCTTTATTTATTTTCTCCGTAAAAATATTTCTATTGTTTCTTTTTCATTATATAGCGTGTCTCTATTAAGAACAATTGTTACTTTTGGGGGTACAACCGTCAATGAATCAGAAGTTAGTTTACGAATAGACCAATATTCGTTCTTTGATTCTTTGGTATATGCGTCAGGATAGTAGTTATAAAGAACTATTGAATCACGGTCAGAGAAATAACGGTATTTTCCTGATTGCTCATACTTGTAACCTGCATCAACGTATTCATAATGATAGTTACCACTATTCTTAAAAGTTAGGGTAACATTGGGTTGCTCCCAAGTCCCCATAAGAGGACTGTATGTAGAACTTTCGCCCTTATAAGAATGGCAAGCTGTCAGAGCCATTGATATTAATGCTAAATATAGAATCTTCATATTGTTGATTATTTGCGAATGAATTTGAATGTTTGGGACTCTCCGTTGCTGTATTCAATGGCAAACTCTTTCCCATCATCTTCTGCATGGAATAAAGATTCTGACAATTCCATAATTAAGGAATCACTTGTAAGGGCAACTATTTTATATCTTTCCTCATAAGCTCCATGATGATAAAGAATCAATGAATCAGGCTCGATGTATTTATAATTCCATATTGCATCATCAGAGCGTGAATCTGTATATTCTCCATTGTGCTTGAAGTTATAGAATATGTCTACTGACGGCTTATCTCCGTTCCAATCAATCATCTGCCATTCTCCAAATAGATGAGATTGAGTATTGGAACAAGCTGAAAGGAATAAGCACAGAAAGACAATTAGTGAACTAATTATATATTTCTTTTCACGCATCGTAATATATAAATAGGTTTAATGTTTCCTTTTTGGTAAGCTCCTGAATAAATGAATACCCATAAAACCCAAAGAGAGACTATACATTTAAAAATTAAATCCACATTGAATTGCACAATGGATTCATTTATCCAACGCAACAGTGGTAATAACGCAAATATTATAAGGATAATACATATTAAGTTTATCCATCCAAAACGAACATATCTGCCACTTTGTTTTATTCGTCGAATAATAGTACGTTGGTAATAGTCCCATAGGAAATAGTAGTGCGGAAGTATATTATCAGGCAACTTTCCCTTTTTCGCTATTCGTCGAATCTTATTATATATGACTGCGTTTCGTATCTCATATAAAATAAATGAAGTTATCCATGATAACACCAATATCAAAATTATTGGCAAGTATATGTATAGTAATGACATAATAATGACTTTTACTTCACAACAATTTCATAAATCATACTATTTACCCATAAAGAAATCGTATAACTTACCGTGCTTCTTTGTTGGAGGGTCTGCTGTTACTGTTTTGCTTTCATTCAAACCTGCTGCCTTTCTAAATGAAGATTCAATCTTATATGACTTATCGAAGTAATTTGAATCGGTATATTTCCTTGCTTCCTCAACTTCAACAGCTGCAATAAACTTATCGTTATAAGTCATAGATGAATTCCCGTACTTATCTGTTTGTGGTACTTCAAATCGTGCATAAATATCATACCTGCCAATAAGATTTTCATTTCTAAGAATCCTATATAGCTCATTTCGGATTTCAGTTAAATCAATCTCCCAATATTCTGCACCAGTGAGCATCACGGTTGGATATGGCAGTGTCACACACAGATTCCTATCTTGAAAATAGATATTATAAGGCTTGTCATTGTAAGGGGCTTGCGATGTGGAAATATTATTATCACAAGCCATTATAGTTATTGTGAGAGACAATACCAAAATATAACGCAATGATTTCTTCATTTGCCATACAACATATTCCTCAATCCACAAAGGAACAGTAAGTTTACAAAAAAGGTGTGAGGATTGTACTTGCTTTATCTTGTTCTTAGGTCTTGGCGTACCTTTGCAGTAGATAAAGCAATAGCCCCACACCGTTTGCGTATATAAGCCACTGTATAGTGGAGCATATAAGCAACCAATGCAGGTGCTATTGCCAATCATCTTCACTGCAATATAAACCGCCAAGTTTAAGAACAGAAGATAATCTCAATAACACCTTTCGTTATTATGTTGATTTGTCAAGCCAACTGTTTGGCTCTAAATCAAGTGCAAAGTTACGAAATAATGTTATTGTTGGGGCTGTTTCAGAGGATGTTTTTTAGCATGATTGTGAAATAGGCTCATTTGACGTATGAAATCAGTATGAATATAAGCCAAACAATGCTCAATGTCACCAATGGAGCGATACAGATTCCAATGATGAAAAACAGAGCGAATCCTATTCCCCAACTCCAATAATTTTGAATGTCTTTGTTTGCCATGTCTCTTTGAGGATTAAAGGTTAGGGGGACATCCATTGCTGAATGTCCCCCCGATTCGTTTCAGTCTATGAACCATGAATAACGGTTATCGCCATGAAGAGCGGAGTTGATACCTAATGCCATTTCAGTGGCATTAAGAGAGCGGTCAAGAAAACTATCAATGTAACTGCTCTTGTTTGCTCCCGTAAGGAGATTGTAGAACTTCCACATATCAATGTCAGTGCCGTATGAGCCAAAATTAGGGTCACTTATATAGGCTTTTGCAACGGCATTGATTTGAGTGTCAGTTATCAGCAGTCGAGGAATTTCACGCTGAATCTTTTGAGGTAATGCCTGATACAGTCGCATTTTCCCAAGTAACTGACAGAATTGATGTTCCGTCATTGAGGTGTTGCCAAGCGTTTGCATCAAGTGGATATGTCTTGCAGGATTGTAGTTGTTAAGCATATCAAGCACGCAACGGAATAAATCTGTTGTGTTAGACACTTCCAACTGTCCCACATATCCGTCAGATGAAACACAGAGATTGCAACATACCAAGTTACGGAAGCCAACGAACACCTTGAATTTCTCTACCGTCTTTTTAGAATAGAGATTCATTGTGTTATAGGCTCTAACACCTCCAACCGTAAGCGTGAGTTTGTTTCCGTCTATCGTTTCATAGATAGTTGGAATTTCGATGCAGAACATCATACGCTCATAGTAGATTGTCTTGTCGCTTTCCAAAAGCTGATTTGCAGGCTTATGGATGGCTTCAGGGATTCTACCTTTGACGATGTGTGAAACCCGAATGTCAGGAACTTCAATAGATTCGCCATTGTAGAATGTATTGACCGCTTCCGCTACTGTTTCTATAAATGCAGTGTGGGAGATTGTCAGCTCATTATCTTTGCTGAACACAGGCACAATGCAGTCATTTTTGAGATGCGACAAGTCCACTTCTTTAGTGTTGGCTTCTATAAATGGATTGTTGCGTTTCTCCCGTTGCGGATTGTCTGTAATGACTTCCGCATCTGTTGCGTATTCGTTGAGCCAACTGAATCTTTTAGGCTCAAACGCAGGTAAAATCATTAGATTTTCCATAAAGCAATTTTATGAGGGGTTAATACTATTGTTATTTGTTTTTATTCAATAGTGGTGGGGGGACTGTTCAGGTGTGGTAAAGTCGCTCGTATGGAATACTCTAAAAATTTTGAATCAGACTTATCTTGAAGTTGGATTATAGGATTTTTTTGTATGTGTAAATGAATAGATGGATGTATTTTGATTTAGTATATCAGCAATAGAGTAAAATTTAACTTACTATGATTTTTACAGCTCAGTATTAAGATTCAGGCTTGAAATTGTATCGTGATATATAATCTTAGATTTTAAGATAAAAAAGAACATAAAAAAAACTCCATATTTTTGAGATATGGAGTAGTGGTAGAATTTTCAGAAATTTTGCTTTCTATGGTGAAGCTTCCAAAAATATACCGTCAAACTTGAACGAGTTTAATTTGAATGATGGAACATCTTTCGAGTTACTTTCACTGATGGTATAATAGTCCTCGATTGTACTTTGGATAACCTTTTTGTTTATCTGATACTTTTGGTAAATATTCTTTAATCGTTCTTGAATCTCTTTTTTAGGTATATAAATTCCCGTTTGAAACGTATCATATACAGCTCTTAGAACATTAGGAGTGAACCTTAGTTGCTCTGCTTCCGCTATATCGAATTTCTTTACAGCATTATTTAGGTTACTTTTCTTGTATTCAGCTTCTTCGATTCCTTTAATCCCGATTTTCAAATAGATGGGCAAGATATATGAAGTTTCCTCTATATGTTTCAGCGCATCAATATAGAGGTCAAAAGTGTTTTGGTCTATTAGTCCATTCGATAAATTGGTAAATATACTGTGTATTGCATGGACTATCAGACGACGTTTTTCAACATCGCATTTTGCGGAATTGATACGCATTAAAGTATCATCACCTATTGCCGTAATGTTGTCAATATAAGTAACATTGAAATGAGTAGATTCTAAATAAGCTCTATATATTGACTCTCCCGAAAGATAATATGACTTAACTCTTTCCTCATTATGTAAGTTATCAATGGCGAAATGACTAATCTCTCCATGTTCATTTAATAAGTCATTGTAATTCAATTTTTCAATATCTTTGCAGATAGCTCTTTTCCTGACTTCACATTGTTCTTCCTGATACATCCCTTTAAGCCTCCAATAAATTTCTGCGTATTGTGCTATTTCAGTCTCTAATTCTTGGCGACTTTTTATTTGCATATCAGGATTGACAGTTGCAATATGTGTCAGTGAATTATATGTTTGGTCTGCTTCACCATCGTTACGGAAACGACCTTGAATCTGTATAGCTTCTGTTAGAGGGTCTATCATTGTGTATGATGCCACTCTTAAATCTGTAAGCATTAAAATATCAGGTTTAGTTGGCAAGAGAGAAATATCAAGTCCTGAATAAAAACGACATGTAAAAAAATTGTATTTGGCGAATGGGTAACTTATCTCAGACTGTGCGTTATGGACTCCACGTTCATGGAGTTTCTTCACGCTTTTGTCAGAACAGAAAATCTTGTAATCCGTCAATCCCATTTCTTCAATAATCGCCTGAATAGAATCCGTTTTGTTCATAAAGACACATATACATGGACTGCCATCCAATCGAGTTAATATATTACGTAGCACGATTGAGAAACTGTTGGTAACAATTAAAGTAAGATTCTTTTTATAGTCGAATGTTGGTCGAATCTTGATTCTCTTAAACTGCTGTTGCTGAAATATAGGGTCAGATGGAGATAGTGGCGTTGCTGACACCATTGCCTTATGAGTAAATTTGAAAAAATCAGATATAGGCTGACTGATTGAACGTCTGTAATCATGGTCTTGCGTTATTTTCTCACACTCATCAAATAGGCAGAACCAATCTGCACCATATATATTTATGCCAAGTTTTTGCGCTTCTTCTCTGACCTTATAGAAACTTTCAGGAGTTGTGAGAATTTTCTTATATGGGATGCCATTATTTTTGAGATATGTTTTTATCATATTACGGCTTTTGCCTGAATACACGCCTAATAAATTCAAGTCCTCATTCTCAATTTTACATTGAATCACTGGCACATTCGGCTCAATAATAATCGAATGGCGATGTGCGTAAAGTTCGCAATGGGTTGCTCCTACGCCTGTAAGAGTCTTGTCAAAAATGATATTGGATGGTATCATATTTCCATACCCACCTCTTATAAGGGCATCTGTCAGCCATTCGTTTTTATGTATCTCAAGATATTCAGTATTCATGCACGGATAATATTTATTGATTGATGAGAATCTGATTTTTAGAGGAGGTAGAAATTCTGAAAAATTTTACCATTATAGCCACTCTCAAAAAATCTACCGTCCTCCATAATCAGGTTTCTATCAAGCGGCTTTTCTTGCTTTCAGTTCCTCTATGAAAACTACCAACTCTGCGACTAAGCAACTCTCTTTTTCGTGACATTCGCTTAGTTTGAATGTTGTAATTGTTGAAGCCGGAATTTTCTCCAACGCTTCAATCACTGTGCCGAAGTCGTATTTGTTTATTACGGCATTGATTGAATTGATAGCATACCGTTTACCTTTCTCTTTGTTGCCAAAGACAGCTTCAACCATTTCGATTAAGGCTTCTGCTTCCTCTGCCGTTCGTTTGAGCTGAGGAACTTCGTTTACAGTAATTCCCATTGCCAACTGCATTGTATGGACTTGTTTAAGTCTTACCCCAAAGTAATTCATCGCCGTATTCATGGGGATAGAATAGTGTTTGGCAAAATGGTAAATAGCGTTGTAAGTTTCATCTTTGGAAGCGATAGCTGCAATTCCAAGAGATTCCACATTGTTGAGTTTACGGCTATACAGTGTAGTATTGCCGATAGCTTTGCCATACTCTTGAAGAGTTGCAAAATCGTGAATTTCTACATTCTGTAATGTTTCTTCGACTTCATATCTCCAATATGTATCAGCCGTATCACATGGAACAAACACGTTAGGAGTGTTCTTAGGGATAGGATTTCCCTCAATATCTACAAGTTCGATACCCTCGTCCCAAAATGCTCTCGGAGTGGAGAGATGAAACTTTACAGACAAAAGATTTACCTGATTGATAGCAGATAGTAAGTCTGCTTTGTCTTTGGGTCTTTCCATATTATATGGAGAGAAGCCCAAAATAATTTCTAATTTACTGCCATTTATAATGGCAAAAGTTGATTTTTTCATTTGAAAAATCTTTTTTTGTTAATAATGTAACCAACCCACAAAAGCCATACTTGCTATTTGTTTTGGATTACATTACAAAGGTAGTATGCCTTTAGGGTGTGCTTAGGGGGTAAAAATCTCAGCAATCCTACTCCCCCTTAACATAAAAGAAAAATCCCATTTCCTATTATAAGAAGTGGGATTCGCAAATAATAAGATTATTAGTTGTTTAACAAGTAGGATAGACAGAAGATTTACCTGAAAGAATCTTACCTTTATACTGTTTGAAAAAGCCTTTTAGGGATTCTGCGTCTGCTAAAAAATTCTTGTTGGTGGATAGGCGTGTATGATAGATTAGCTGTGATATTAGGAGATTCTTGTTGAGGGAAACATTATCTCCTTTTTTGGCTCTACCGCTGAATTGAGGATTGATTTCAAAAAAGTATTTCAGCAACGATGCGAAATACCATATCAGAACTGATATTGATTCTTCCTTAGACGTGGTTATATCATTGGTTTCCTCAAAAGTATAACCCTTGATTGATTCCTCATCACGGTCATATCCCTGCTTTATCCATTCCATCAGGATAGAGACGGTATGGCTATCCTCTATATTCAATTTGCCCTTAGGGGTGGAAATGGATAATTTCATTTCTGAATTATCATCGTCAGGAACTAACTTTATCAGTTTCTCTATCCTGCGTTGTGCGCTGTCCTTGATTGTGAATCCTGAAAGACAAATGCTATAAGCATAGTCAAAGAGAAACATCACAAGTAGCCAAAACGCATCAGGGTCTAACTTCAATCCCTCTATGGTGGTTTGCAGTTGTTTATCATTTATATAGTCCTCATATTTGTATCTGCATGGTATTTCACCTAAGTTGTACCGTTCCTCAAAAATATCCATTGCTTCAAACGGCATAGTGAGATAAACCATACTGTTATAGATAGGCAAACCATCAGGCGTATAATATGGCTCTCCTTGACCTCTTATAATATTATAAATGTATTTGAAATGACTTTCGTTGTTCGCATTTATCTGATTTCCCATAAAGTGCTATATTTTAAGTCTGTAAAGTTACGAAAAATCCGCCTATCTGTGAATAAGCGGATTCTATAATTTATAGGTAAATGTATTAGAGCAAGTTTTTCATGGCATTGTCAATCTGCTCATTGTCGAAGCTATCAAGATAGATTTGGGTTACTCTTTCAGAGCTATGCCCCATGATTTCACGGATTACAGCTGTTGATACCCCTGCTCTTTTCATCACTGTTGCCTGACTGTGCCGTGCAACGTAGGTAGTCAATGTTAGAGGTAAGCCTAAATCCTCGCCTATCTCTTTGAGTCGTTTGTTTACTTTGGCTATGACTTTATGAATACGGTTGGACTTCTGTATCTCAGTTTCGTGGAAGTCAGATAGGATTGGAAAGAGATACGGACTGTCTTTGCGATGATATTTCTTTATAAGCTCAACTGCTTGTGGTTGCAGAGGTATTTTGATTAGCTTGCTTGTCTTGTGCCGTTTATAGACTAACTTACCCTCTATGATGTTTGCAGAGGTAAGGTTAGCTATATCTATGAAGTTGATACCGCCACAATAGTATGTGAATGCGAATATATCAATAGGGAATCGCATATAGCGATTAGTGGACTTATAGGCAATAACTCTCTCCACGTCTGATTTTGTAAGAGAGCGCTTAGCTGTTTCCTCATGTAAACGCGACACTTTATATTTTCTGAATGGATAGTTTTCTGCTTTAACTGCGTTTTGCTCTATGGCAATGTTATATACTGCTCTTAAAGAGCGAAAATGGATGCCGATTGTATTTTCTGCCACACCTCTTTTGCGTAGCCATGTCTCATAGCGTCTAAGAAATGTAATGTCAATTTCAGAGAAATAAATGTCAAGATGCTTATTAAATGCTATCAGAGTGTTGTAGACGTAGCGAAGCGAGAGCATATATTTACGCCTGCCCTCATCTGTAAGCCGTTGCATCTGTTCATTAAAGATTTCACCAACAGTCTTTTTTGTGGAAGATGAATTGAGCCTATCAAGCAAAGATTGTGCTGTAAAGTCTTGCTGTTCGGCTTTTAGCTCAATGATTTTCTCTTTGATAGTGGAGATTGTGCGTGTAATGAGCTTTTCGATTTCATCTTTGTTGGGGTGGCTGCCTTTTAGCCGATTCTTTGAAAAATCCCAGTCCTCTGCTTTGGTTGAAACACCAAGATTGATATAACGTGATTTTCTGTCTTTGCAGATTCTCACTTTTAGAGGTAATTCTCCGTTTTTCAACGGTTTGTACTTGTAGCAAATTGCTTCAACTGTTATCATCAGCGGTTAAAACATTGGTGAAAACAGAGGGCGTGATTTCGTGCGTTTCGCAGGGTTTAGGAGAGTAATAAGCATAAAAAAAGTAGTCAGCGATTTGCTAACTACTTGATTTCCAGTGGTCCCACTTGGGCTTGAACCAAGGACTCCCTGATTATGAGTCAGGTGCTCTAACCAACTGAGCTATGGGACCGGCTTTCTGAGGCTGTGGCCTTAAAGCGATGACAAAGGTAGTGGTTCTTTCTGAGATATGCAAATTTTTTTATTCATTTCGAAGGTTCTCTTATAGAGAACCTCGGTTTTCTCTGGTTCGGCTCTATAATAGAGTCGAACAATATTTTAGGTTCTAAGTATTTAGATGCTATGCCGTTGAAGCGGTATTGGAAAAGAGAGAGGGCGATGAAAATATTTCATTATCTTTGCTACAAATCATCATTCTTGAACCATTGAATGATTAAACCGGTTTAGAATTATGGCTTGTCCAAATATCAATAAGCCAAATGCCATGACAACGAAGATTATCGATAACGTGGATTTACTTTTGTCTAAACTTGACAGAACGCAACTTGAAGATTTCATTCGGAAGGAATGCACCGCTGACGGAAAGTTTCAAGAGAAATTCCTCAAACTTGGAACCAAAATACTGTTTAACCCCAAACCGGAGAACTACGCTGAGCGTGTGGCAGATTTGATTGAAGATTACACCGAAAATCAGATCAAGTTTATGTATGACAACGTATCCAATCACAACTTTCGCAATACACTTCTTCAAAAGGCATGGGATAAATCTGACTACGACGAGGTGCTTCGACTTGCCAAGGACGGAGTGATCCATGATGCAGAATATGCGGGGCTTCTCAAGGATTGGCATAAATGGGAATACAAAGTCCACCGTCAGACGAAAAATCGCCAGAAAGAGCTCGAATTAGCCCGCTATTTCTTTTTCAATGGAGGAGGATGGGGTGAAAAAGAATATTATTTTGATGCGATGTATGCCGTTATGAAGTCTCTGATTCCTCAGGATGAATGGATGGAGTATGTCAAGACATTGAGTGACAAAAAGGATACAGTCCGTCTATTATACATATACGCACAAGAAAAAATGTGGAGGGAGTATATAGACTTCCTTCGCAAAGACCCGTCTACTTCCAATATTGACGAAGCACCTGAGGAGCTGAAAAAACTCTTTGCCGACGAGATAGTCAAGCTATATGCATCCGCTATAAACGGACACTTACAGCAAGCATACGGTCGTGAAGCCTATCGGGAAGGTGTAGCTCTTCTCAGAAAGCTCATCAAATATGGAGGAACGAAAGAGGCGGAGCAAATTGTAGCTGAACAAAAATCACGAAGACCGCCTCGTCCTGCGTTGATTGATGAATTGTCAAAGCTAAATTATTAAAACCCTATGGTTGTACTGTAAAAATAAGGGTCAGCCTGAGAATACTCGGCCGACCCTGAAAAACTAATACGGACTTCATATCATCTCGGAACGCCCCCGCGCAATCAGATTGCAGTCTGAAGGGTGCCGGATTCGGGAATGGAATTGAGTAGATCGGCTTTACCCTCGTTGACCAGCTTCAGAATGAGTTCTCCGAACAGAGTGTTCTGCCAGGCGAACCATTCACGGGTAAAATTGGAGGGGTCGTCCACGTGGAACGACTCATGCATGAAACCGGTTCCGGCATCCGTGCGCAGAAGCATAGCCACACATTCGCGGATTTCATTGTCGTCGGTCGAAGTAAAGGCTTTCATCATTATGCTCATGGGCCATGCCATCTCATAGCCGATGTGCGGTCCGCCTATCCCCTCACCCGCAC
>OLOQ01003119.1_pt1 | contig 12477 bp, 7 predicted proteins | sample 1673101 | NCBI WGS metagenome assembly OLOQ01 (sample SAMEA3136754, study PRJEB25190) | human gut metagenome | biome: human gut; feature: human-associated habitat; material: faeces | place: Austria | collected 2013 | reverse complement strand
TGATGCGCTTGAGCATATCCCCGTGCTTGCCGATGATGATGCCCTTGTGGCTGGCTTTTTCGCAGTAGATGGTCACGTCCAGGTCGATGATGCCGGTGTCCTCCCGCTCGGTGAAGCGGGTGATCTCCACCGCCGTACCGTGGGGGATCTCCTTATCCAGGCACAGCAGCATTTTCTCCCGGACAATCTCGGCGCAGACCTGGGCGTCGGGCTGGTCGGTGGTCATGCCGTCGGGGAACAGCTGGGGGCCTTCCGCGGCATAGGTCTGCAGCTGGGCCATCAGGTCGTCCAAACCGTCGCCGGTGCGGGCGGAGATGGGGATAATGGCGTCAAACCCGGGATACACGGCACTGTAGGCGGCAATAACCTCCAGCAGGTCGTCCTTTTTCTCCACGGTGTCGATCTTGTTGATGCACAGCACGCAGGGCAGGTGCTCCTCCTGGATGCGCTGGAGCAGGATCTTCTCCGGCTCCCCCACATGGGCGATGGGCTCCACCAGCAGCAGGGCGGCCTCCACCTGCTCCAGGCTCTCCCGCACCACCTTCACCATATAGTCCCCCAGCCGGGACCGGGGCTTGTGCAGGCCCGGGGTGTCCAGCAGTACATACTGGGTGTCCCCCCGGTTCACCACGCCGTAAATCCGGTTGCGGGTGGTCTGGGGCTTGTCGGAGACAATGGCGATCTTCTCCCCCACCAGGGCGTTGGTGAGGCTGGACTTGCCCACGTTGGGCCGCCCACAGATGGTGATCATAGCGGTTTTTGTAATGTTGTTCATAGGTGATCCTCAACTTTCTTTTGAGCAATTTTGGGTTGTATATGCGGGACGGGTCCTGCCGGGGGTCAGCCCAGCCGGTCCCCGTTTTCCACGGGCTTGTCCGGCGTGATCAGCACCACACCGCCCTGGGAATAGGTTCCCAGCACCAGCACCTGGGAGAAGAAATTGGCGATCTGGCGGGGCGGAAAATTCACCACCGCCAGCACCTGCTTGCCCACCAGCTCCTCCGGGGTATACTGCTGGGTGATCTGGGCGCTGGAGCGCTTCTGGCCCAGCTCCGGGCCAAGGTCCACCAGCAGCTGATAGGCGGGCTTCCGGGCCTTTTCAAAGGGCCGGGCCTCCACAATGGTGCCCACCCGGATGTCCAGCTTCATAAAATCATCAAACGTGGCCTGTTCCATGTGCGTTCCTCCTGTTATCAATCGCTGTCCAGCTTGAGAACAGCCATGAAGGCTTCGGTGGGCACCTGGACCGTACCCAGATTCCGCATCTTCTTCTTGCCCTCCTTCTGCTTTTCCAGCAGCTTCTTCTTCCGGGTGATGTCGCCGCCGTAGCACTTGGCCAGCACGTCCTTGCGCATGGCCTTTACCGTCTCCCGGGCGATGATGCGCCCGCCGATGGCCGCCTGGATGGGCACCTCGAACAGCTGGCGGGGGATGTTCTCCTTCAGCTTTTCGCACAGCCGCCGGGCCCGGGGATAGGCCTTGTCCTTGTGGGCGATGAAGCTCAGGGCGTCCACGCCGTCGCCGTTGAGCAGCAGATCCACCTTCACCAGCTCGCTGGGACGGTAGCCGGAGAGCTCATAGTCCAGGGAGGCATAGCCCTTGGTGTTGGCCTTCAGCGTGTCGAAAAAGTCATAGATGATCTCGTTGAGGGGCATCTGATAGTGAAGCTCTACCAGATGGGTGTCCAGATACTGCATATCCTTGAACTCGCCCCGGCGGTCCTGGCACATGGGCATGATGTTGCCCACATACTCGTTGGGGCTGATAATGGACACCTTCACATACGGCTCCTCCGCGTGCTCGATAACCGTGGGGTCCGGATAATTGTGGGGGTTGTCCACCTTCACCATGGTGCCGTCGGATTTGTATACATGATAGATGACGCTGGGCAGGGTGGTCACCAGGTCCAGGTTGAACTCCCGCTCCAGCCGCTCCTGGATGATCTCCATGTGGAGCATGCCCAAAAAACCGCACCGGAAGCCGAAGCCCAGGGCCACGGAGCTCTCCGGCTCGAAGGTCAGGGAGGCGTCATTGAGCTGGAGCTTTTCCAGGGCGTCCCGCAGGTCGGGATATTTGCTGCCGTCCTCGGTGTAAATGCCGCAGTAGACCATGGACTGGGCGGGCCGGTAGCCGGGCAGAGGCTGGGCGGCGGGGTTCTCCGCGTCGGTGATGGTGTCGCCCACCTGGGTGTCCTTCACGTTCTTGATGGAGGCGGTGAAATAGCCCACCTCGCCGGCCTGGAGGGCGTCCGTGGGCTCGTTGCCCAGGGGCTTCAGGTAGCCGCACTCCAGAATGGTATACTGGGCTCCGGTGGCCATCATGCGCACCGTCTGGCCCCGGCGGATGGTGCCCTGCTTGATGCGGAACAGCACCACCACGCCTACATAGGGGTCGTACTGGCTGTCGAAGATCAGCGCCTGAAGGGGGGCGTTGGGGTCGCCGTCGGGGGCGGGCACGTTGCGGACCACGTCCTCCAGCACCGCCTCCACGTTAAGTCCCAGCTTGGCAGAGATCTCCGGCGCGTCCATGGCGGGCAGGCCGATGATGTCCTCCACCTCCTGCTTGGCCTTCATGGGATCGGCGGCAGGCAGATCGATCTTGTTGAATACCGGCAGAATCTCCAGGTCGTGCTCCATGGCAAGATAGGTGTTGGCCAGAGTCTGGGCCTCCACCCCCTGGGTGGCGTCCACCACCAGCACCGCCCCCTCGCAGGCGGCCAGGGACCGGGACACCTCATAGTTGAAGTCCACATGGCCCGGGGTGTCGATGAGGTTCAGGGCGTAGATCTCGCCGTCCTTGGCCTTGTAGAACAGGTGCACGGCCCGGGACTTGATGGTGATGCCCCGCTCCCGCTCCAGGTCCATGTTGTCCAGAATCTGGTTCTCCATCTCCCGCTCCGGCACGGCGTCGCACAGCTCCAGCAACCGGTCCGCCAGCGTGGACTTGCCATGGTCAATATGGGCAATGATGGAAAAGTTGCGGATATGGGATTGTTCAAACATGTATGGTTTCCTCCTTGGGGAGATGTATCGGATGATCTTTGCTTATTATACCGGATATCCCGGCAAAATGCAATTCCTGTTGCCGCCGGGAAGAAAAAGTGTTACAATAAAGGCACCCCAATTTTTGAGAGGAAAGGACGAACGCCATGAAGCTGAGTTTTTTCGGCGCTGACCAGTGCGTCACCGGTAGCTGCCATTGTCTGGAGGTAGGCGGCAAGCGCATCCTCATCGACTGCGGCCTGCAGCAGGGCCGGGACGAGGTGGACAACCGCTCCCTGCCCTTTGCCCCGGGCAGCATCGACTATGTGCTCATCACCCACGCCCACATCGACCACTCCGGCCGGGTGCCCATGCTCATCAAAAACGGCTTCCAGGGCCGTATTCTCACCACCCGGCTCACCGCCCAGCTCATGAGCATCATGCTCCAGGACTCCGCCCACATTCAGGAGAGCGATGCCGAGTATAAAAACCGCAAGAACCGCCGGGCCGGGCGGCCGGAGGAGGAGCCCCTGTATACCGTGGCCGACGCCCAGCGGGTGCCGGAGTTTATTGACACCTGCGAATATGACCAGCCCGTCCACCTGTGCGACGGGGTGGACGCCGTGTTCATCGACGCGGGCCATCTGCTGGGCTCCGCGTCCATCCGCCTGACCCTTACCGAGGGAGGCCAGACGAAAACCATCGTGTTCTCCGGCGATATCGGCAACGTGGACCAGCCCATCATCCGGGACCCCCAGTTCTTCACCGGGGCGGACTATGTGGTCATGGAGAGCACCTATGGCGACCGCAACCACACCGAGGTGTGGAGCTATACCGGCCAGCTGGCCCAGATCATCGACGAGACCCTGGGCAAGGGCGGCAACGTGGTGATCCCCTCCTTTGCCGTGGGCCGCACCCAGGAGCTGCTGTATTTCATCCGGGAGATCAAGGATCAGGGCCTGGTGACCTCCGTGCCCGACTTCCCGGTGTATGTGGACAGTCCCCTGGCGAAAAGCGCCACCACCATCTTCTGCGGCGACCTGCGGGGCTATCTGGACCAGGACGCTCTGGAGCTGGTGAAGGACGGCACCCATATGTTCAACTTCCCGGGCCTGCACCTGACGGAGACCGTGGACGAGTCCAAGGCCCTGAACGAGGACCACACCCCCAAGGTTATCATCTCCGCCTCCGGCATGTGCGACGCAGGCCGCATCCGCCACCATCTGAAGTATAACCTGTGGCGGGCGGACAGCGCCGTGGTGTTCGTAGGCTTCCAATCCCCGGGCACCCTGGGCCGCACCCTGCTGGACGGGACTCCCTCCGTGAAGCTGTTCGGCGAGGACGTGGCCGTCCGGGCCAAGGTGGTGAATTTCCAGGGCCTCAGCTCCCACGCCGACCACGACCATCTGCTGGACTGGATCGGCCATTTCAAGGAGCCCAAGCCCCAGCACGTGTTTGTGGTCCACGGCGACCGGGAGGTGGCGCCGGTGTTTGCCCAGACGGTGAGCCAGCTGGGCTTTACGGCCCATGCGCCCCAGTATACCGAGGAGTATGACCTGCTGACCTGCACCCAGCTGGCGGCAGGCTATCTGCCCCAGCGCAAGACCCGTACCTTCGACGGCGCGCCCCGGGTCACCGCGGCGTATCAGAAGCTGGTGCAGCTGGGCGATTCCCTGGTGGGCCTTATCCGCCGCAGCAAGGGCCGGGACAACAAGACCCTGGCCGCCTTTGCCGAGGCCCTGCGGAAGGTGCTGGACAAGTTCGAATTCTAAGCGGACGGGATGTGATATTCCATCGCTTGCAGGGGCGGGACCCGTGTGCCCCGCCCCTGTGCTTTACCGGAAAGGAGGGCGCTTATGCCCGGATTGGAGAAAAACCGCATTTACCGCGCCCATATCGACGGCTATTCCAGCGAGGGCCTGGGCATCGCCCGGATAGACGGCCAGGTGGTGTTCGTCCACGGGGCCGTCCGGGGCGAGATCTGCGACGTTCTGGTGATGAAGGTGCTGAAAAACGCCGCCTTCGGCAAGATCGCCGCCCTGGCAGAGCCCTCCCCTGCCCGCCGGGTACCGGACTGCCCCTATTACGGCCGCTGCGGCGGCTGCGACTTCCGGCATATGTCCTATGAGGAGGAGCTGTGGGCCAAGCGTACCCGGGTCCAGGACGCCCTGACCCGTATCGGCGGCGCGGAGGTGACGGTGGAAGAAATTCTGGGCGCGGAACAGCCCCTGCACTACCGCAACAAGAGCATTTACCCCATTTCCCCGGCGGGGGAGGTGGGGTTCTACCGGGCCCGCAGCCACCAGGTGGTGAATGTGGAGCACTGTCTCATCCAGAAGCCGGAGGCCGACGCCCTGGCTCAGGCCCTGCGGGACTATATCGCCCGGTTCCGGGTGGCCCCCTACAACGAGGCCACCGGCCGGGGGCTGCTGCGGCACCTGTATGTCCGCACCAGCTGCGCCGGGGAATCCCTGGTGTGCCTGCTGGTGAACGGACAGCGCCTGCCCCATGAGGAGGAGCTGGTGGCCATGCTCCGGGCCGCCGCGCCGAAAACCTGCGGCGTGGTGCTGGGGGAAAATACCCGCCGGGGAAACGCCATCCTGGGGGACCGGTACCGCACCCTGTGGGGCCGGGACTATCTGACGGACACCCTGTGCGGCCTGGAGCTGCGGCTGTCGGTGCCGTCGTTTTATCAGGTGAACCACGACCAGGCCCAGCGCCTGTATGAAAAGGCCCTGGAATACGCGGGGCTGACGGGCCGGGAGCTGGCGGTGGACCTGTACTGCGGTGCCGGGACCATCACCCAGGTGCTGGCCCGCCGGGCCCGGCACGTCATCGGCGGCGAGATCGTGCCGGAGGCCATCCGGGATGCACGGGTCAGCGCCCGGCGCAACGGCGTGGAGAACGTGGAGTTTCTGGGGGGGGACGCCGCCGACGTGGCGGCGGAGTTGGCCCTGCGGCAGCTGCGGCCGGATGTCATCTGCGTGGACCCGCCCCGGAAGGGACTGGCCCCGGAGGTCATCGCCTCCATCGCTGCCATGGCTCCCCGGCGGGTGGTGTATGTCTCCTGCGACCCCGGCACGCTGGGCCGGGATGTGAAGCGCTTTGCCGAGATGGGCTACCTCGCCCGCCGTGCCGTGGCCGTGGACCTCTTCCCCCGCACTCGCCATGTGGAGACGGTATGTTTATTGTCCAAACTTCAAAGCAAGGAACATATCGAGATCGAAGTGAAGATGGACGAGCTGGATTTGACTTCGGCAGAGAGTAAAGCAACCTACGAGGAAATCCGGGAATACGTTTTCGAGCATACCGGACTGAAGGTCAGCCACCTCTATATCGCACAGGTGAAGCAGAAATACGGCATCATTGAGCGTGAAAACTACAATAAGCCGAAATCCGAAAACGCCAGGCAGCCTCAATGCCCGCCGGAGAAGGAAAAGGCAATTACGGAGGCATTACGTCACTTTGGGATGATTTGAGGCGGATGTCTTAATCATAAAAGGAACGGTGAGGGTATGAATTACAAAATTGCGATCTGCGACGACTCCGGTGCGGACAGACAGTTTGTTTTGAATATGGTGCGCGCCTGGGCTTCGTCCGCCGGTCACACGGTGCATATCGACGATTTTCCCTCCGCCGAGAGCTTCCTGTTCCGCTACGCAGAAGAAAACGACTACGACATTCTCCTGCTGGACATCGAAATGGGCGCGATGGACGGCGTCACGATGGCAAAAGAGCTTCGCAAGAGCAACGACACGGTGCAGATCATTTTCATCACCGGCTACTCCGATTACATTTCAGAGGGCTACGAGGTGGCGGCGCTCCACTATCTGATGAAGCCCGTGAAGGAAGAAAAGCTCCGGTCGGTGCTGAACCGCGCCGTGGAAAAGATAACGAAAAACGAACGGGTTTTGCATTTCGAGGCTGGCGGAGAAATGGTGCGTGTGCCGATTTATCAGATTCGATATGCAGATGTGCTCGGCAACTATGTGACCGTTCACGCGCGAACGGATGTGACGGTGAAAATGACATTGGGCGAGCTTGAAAAGCAGCTCGACGAGTGCTTCTACCGCGTGGGGCGCTCTGCGCTCGTGAATCTGACGCAGATCAGCCGCGTCACCAAGACGGAGATCCGGCTCAGTGACGGAACCGCCATCCCGCTGCCGCGGGGCGCGTATGAGGGCGTCAACCGTGCCATTATCAATATGAGGTAAGGCGTATGGAATTGTTTGCAAAGAAAATCGAAAAGCAGCTCGCCTCCTATCAGCAGGAGCTGATCGAAACGCATTACCGGGAGGTAGACAACATGTACCGCCAGATCCGCGGCTGGCGGCATGACTACCGCAACCATATTCAGACCATGAAGGCTTACGCTGCCGCGGGGGATTGGGACGCTATCCAAAACTACCTCGACCTGCTGGACGCCGACCTGCAAACCGTGGACACGGTCATCAAGACCGGCAATCCCATGACCGACGCCATCTTGAACTCCAAAATCTCCCTTGCAAAGGCGAAGGGCATTGAGGTCGCGGCGGATGCCCACATCCCCGTCCGGCTGAAGTCCTCGGAGATCGATCTCTGCTGCATCCTCGGCAATCTCTTCGACAACGCCATTGAGGCCAGCATGAAGCTGCCGGAGGACAAGCGCCTCATCCGGGTCTATATGGATATGAAAAACACCCAGCTCTACATCTCCTTCACCAATTTTACCGCCGGGAAGAAAATGCAGAAGGAGGGAGGGCTGTTCCGCAGCACCAAGGGCGAGGGGCATGGCTTTGGCCTTGTTCGCATCGACGCCATCGTGGAGCGGCTGGACGGATACATCAGCCGCAACAGCGAGGACGGTGCATTCACCACTGAAATACTGCTTCCGCAGGAGTGAGAGCTGCAATTCATCCCCCGGAAAAAGCGATTCGTCCCCGGAATCAACCGGGGACGATTTTTTCTGCTATGCTATGTGCGTGAGGTGAAACGACATGAAACACAGAGAAAAACCGAAGTACAGCGTCCGGCAAAATGTCTGCTTTATGGTGCGGACCGCTTGGGAGAAGCGCAGGAGAGTGCTGCTCCTTTGCGTTGTGGTCGCGGCCATCAAAGTGGCGTTGGATTTGGCGCAGCTCTATGTCACACCGGAAATTCTTACGAGGGTGGAGCAGGGCGTTCCCGTGGGGGAGTTGCTGACAACTATCGGATTTTTCACAGCGGCACTTCTTCTCTTACAGGGGGCTGCGGCGTATTGCGATGCCATCCGGATGCCCGGTGAGGTCGATGTTCGCTGTGCCATCATCCGCATGATCTCCCGGAAAAGCGGCGAGACCTCCTACCCAAATGTCCACGACTCCAAAATTCTGAAGCTGGAGGAGCAGGCGCAGCGGGCCACCAGCGGCAACGACTATGCGGCGGAGCATATTTGGCGAACGCTGACGGAGCTGCTGGCAAATCTCGGCGGCTTTGCCGTATATCTGCTGCTGTTCTCCCGCTTGAGCCGCTTTTTGATCCTGCTGGTGGTGCTGACCGCCGCAGCAGACTTCTTCGTTTCCCACTACATCAGTGAGTGGGAGTACCGCCACCGGGATGAACGGGAACAGTATGACAAGGAACTGCACTATTTTCTGACGCAGCCTCGGCAGATACAGCTTGCCAAGGACATCCGCGTCTTTGGTTTAGCCCCTTGGCTGCGGGAATTGCGGGAAAAATCCATGAAGGCGCTCTCCGCCTTCATCGCCCGCCGGGAAAGGACTTATCTCTGGGCTAATGTGGCTGACGTGGCGCTGACGCTTCTTCGCAACGGCATCGCGTATGCGTATCTGATTCGGCAAACTCTGGTACATGGCTGGCCTGCATCGACATTTTTGCTCTACTTTACCGCCGTCAGCGGCGCTGCATCGTGGGTGACCGGCATCCTGACCCAGTGCAGCCAACTGCATAAGGAGAGCATCGACCTGTCCAAAATACAGGAATATCTGAACATTCCGGAGCCGTTTCAGTTTGAGGGCGGAGCGCAGCCGCCCGCAGCCGACGGATATGAACTGCGGTTGGAGAACGTGTCCTTCCGCTATCCGGGCACGGAGAGGGATATTCTCAGGCACATAGACCTGACCATCCATCCCGGCGAAAAGCTGGCGGTGGTGGGCTTGAACGGTGCGGGCAAGACCACCATGGTTATGCTGCTTTGCGGCTTCTACGACCCCACCGAGGGGCGCGTGCTGCTAAACGGGCAGGATATTCGTGAATTTGACCGCAGCGCGTATTACCGCCTGTTTTCCGCCGTGTTTCAGGGGTTTTCCATTTTGGATACCACCATTGCGGAATGTGTTGCCCAGACCACCGAGCATATCGACAGAGTAAAAGTCGATCACTGCCTTGCACAGGCCGGCTTGACAGAGGCTATTGCCAAATTCCCCCAGGGGGTGGATACCCACTTTGGCCGGGAGGTGTATCTGGACGGCGTACAGCTCTCCGGCGGCCAGACCCAGCGGCTGATGCTGGCGAGAGCGCTTTATAAGAACGGGCCCATCCTCATTCTGGACGAGCCTACGGCGGCGCTGGACCCCATTGCGGAAAACGATATTTACCAAAAGTACAGCGATATGACGGCGGGTAAGACCTCCGTGTTCATCTCCCACCGGCTGGCGTCTACCCGCTTCTGTGACCGCATCCTCTTTATAGCAGACGGCGGCATCGCCGAGGAGGGTACCCACAAGGAGTTACTGGCAAAGGGCGGTGCTTATGCGGAGCTATTTGCCGTGCAGAGCCGCTATTATCAGGAAGGAGGTGTGCAGGATGAAGAAGAAAGCTGAGGGCATGAGCCTGCGGGAGACCTTTGCCATCCACCGCCGGGCGGCACGAGATATGCGCCGGATCGCACCGGGCTGCTTTATGCCGTTTATCCTCTGTGCTGTTGTGGAGGCAGCATCGCCCTATGCGGTCATCTGGCTCTCCGCCCGGCTTGTCGATGAACTATCCACCCTTCGCAGACCGGAGATTCTGGCCAAATGGGTCCTTTGGATCGTAGCGGTCAGTGCTGCGGCAGAGTTGCTCAAGGCCGTGCTGGAGAGGTGGAAAAATGTCCGGAGCGAACTGCTTGACAGACAGAAAGAAGTTCTGTATACCGAGAAATTTCTGCGGATGGATTATGCCGACTGTGACAGGCAGGAAACACGTGATCTGTTCTCTCAGATCCGGCAGAATGCCGACTGGTCCGGTTGGGGCTTTGCCCATCTCAAGCTGTACTATACGCAGGCAGTCCAAGGCATCACCGGCATTTTAGGGGCTGCCGCCTTGACGGTGAGCCTGTTCACCCGGCAAGTCCCGACCTCGGCGGGAAAATTGACCGCTCTCAATCACCCGCTTTTCCTTGTGGGCATCCTTCTGCTGATTGCCGCCGTTACCCGCCTTGGTCCGGCGCTGGTCGGCAGAGCCTATTCTGCCTGGAACACGCTGGCAGAGCAAGTATGCTTCGGCAATCGCGTGTTCAGCCACTTCGTTTTCATGCAGCCGGGGGACAAGGAAAAAGACATGGATCGCAGAATGTACCGCCAAAATGAGCTTGCGGAGCATTATGTCCGCACAGTGAATATCTTCGGCGTCGGCTCTCCCGTGGCAAAGGCGTCCCAAACCACTGTGGGACTGAGCAAGGCGCTGGCCGCCTCTCTATCCGCTGTTCTCTCCGGCGTTGTGTATGTGTTCGTATGCTTGAAGGCGCTGGGCGGTGCCTTCGGCATCGGCAGCGTGACCCAGTATGTCAGCGCCGTGACCACATTTTCCGGCAACGCCGCCCTGCTACTGAGCACTGTCAGTCATATGCGGGCCAATGCTGAGTTCCTCAAGGCCATCTATACGTTTCTCGACATTCCCAATTCCATGTATCAGGGGAGTCTCACCACCGAAAAGAGGTCGGATCGTCAGTATGACGTGGAGTTTCGGGATGTATCCTTCCGTTATCCCGGTTCGGACATCTGGGCGCTGCGCCATGTGAATATGAGGTTCAAGGTCGGAAAAAGGCTTGCCATCGTGGGCGAAAACGGCAGCGGCAAGACCACCTTCATCAAGCTCCTGTGTCGCCTGTACGACCCGCAGGAGGGGCAGATTTTGCTCAACGGCATCGACATCCGCAAGTACCGCTATGATGATTACATGGGAATATTTTCCGTGGTATTTCAGGATTTCCAGCTCATCTGCCAGCCCTTGGGCAACAATGTGGCGGGCAGCATGGAATATGACCGTGACCGGGCAAAGAAGGCTCTGATCGATGCAGGCTTCGCAGACCGTCTTGCAGCGATGGAAAAGGGTCTGGACACCATGCTTTACAAAAATCTCTCCGAGGACGGTGTCGAGGTTTCCGGCGGCGAGGCGCAGAAGATCGCCATTGCCCGCGCGCTCTATAAGGACGCGCCCTTCATCATCCTCGACGAGCCAACGGCGGCGCTGGACCCCATCGCCGAGGCGGAGATCTACAGTAAGTTCGATGAGATCGCAGGCAATAAGACTGCCATCTATATCTCCCACCGCCTGTCCTCCTGCAAATTCTGTGACGAGATCGCCGTGTTCCACGAGGGCGCGGTCATCCAGCAGGGCAGTCACGCCGAATTGCTCGCCGATCGGGGCGGCAAATACTACGCGCTCTGGAACGCACAGGCGCAGTATTATACGGAGTGAAGCTGCTCTGTGCGTCAGAAAGAAACCGCTGTAATCCCCATCCCGCGCAGGATGGAGATTACAGCGGTTTTGTGTTTTCAGAGCAGGCAATGCAAGCTGTCTTTTGCAGTTTGCATATGCGCCTGCGAAGAAAATGAGGGATTTCAAAGGGAACATCCCTTTGACGCTGGGTTTCCAATAGGGGTGCGAGCATCCCTGTTGGCACACGATTTTCCGCAGGAAAGTCTAGTGTGTTATACCTTTGCTTCCGGCTGACGCGGGAAAGGGGTTGACGGCGTACTCAGCAATGGGGCAGAGTGTGGCGGCAAACGCTTTTTCGCGGCAGTAGGACAGGCGGGTTTTGTGACGTGAGTTGCGGCACAAATGTAGGATTTTTGAGAAACAAAATCCGCCTGTCCGGAAAAGGAAGCAGAGGTATATAAAAGCCTTCGTCCCACCACAGCGCTGCCTTTGTTTCAGCGTTTCTTCCGCTTTCCCTTGCCGTGGGTCATGGTCGTTTTCCCACGCTGGCTGATGGGAGTTTTCAGGTGCTTGGACAGCTTTAGTACCTCGATCAAGTTGACAAATTGTTCCATTGTGATGGCATCGTAATCAATCCCCAATGTGGAAAGCAATGCCTTCGCCTTCTTTTCCTCGGAGCTTCCCTCAAAGTTCATCGCATCCTGTAACTGATCCTGCATAGTTGCTGCAAGGGAGATTTCATCCGCCGTCATGGTGTCGGGGCGGTGTTCACTCCGAATATCACGAAGAATGCCTTTTAGGTCATCTGCAATCAGGTTCCCAAAATATTCATCTTCCCGAATCTGCGCCACTTCTAATGTCCGCAGATGCAGGTCAT
>OLOQ01003114.1_pt1 | contig 12503 bp, 9 predicted proteins | sample 1673101 | NCBI WGS metagenome assembly OLOQ01 (sample SAMEA3136754, study PRJEB25190) | human gut metagenome | biome: human gut; feature: human-associated habitat; material: faeces | place: Austria | collected 2013 | reverse complement strand
GCGCATACCTCTATGATCCGGAAGGAAAGAAATATCTGGATTTTTCAGCAGGATATGCAGTATCTTCTCTGGGATATAACAACAAGGAATTTAATGATGCATTAAAGGCTCAGATTGACAAGATGATCCATACATCAAACCTGTATTATAATACAACCTGCGGTAAAGCAGGAGAAGATCTGAAAAAGATCACCGGTATGTACAAGGTATTCTTCACAAACAGTGGTGGAGAAGCAATCGAAGGTGCGATCAAAACTGCAAGAAAATATGCGTACACAAAAAAAACCGGACGTTATGAATTTATTGCAATGGAGAATTCATTCCACGGCAGAAGTATGGGTGCGGTAGCACTTACCGGACACAAAGAATACAGAGAGCCATTTGAACCGGTTATGCCTGGTGTACATTTTGCAATCTACAATGATCTTGACAGTGTAAAAGCACTGGTAAATGATAAGACCTGCGCGATCATTCTGGAAACAATCCAGGGTGAAGGCGGAATCAACGCAGCGACAAAAGAATTTATGCAGGGAATCCGTAAGATCTGTGATGAGAACGGAATCCTGATGATCTGCGATGAAGTACAGTGTGGTATGGGAAGAAGCGGTGCATGGTTTGCATGGCAGCAGATGGGAATCACACCGGATATCATGACAATGGCGAAAGCAATCGGAAGCGGTGTTCCGGTCGGCGCATTTGCGATGACAAAAGAAGTTGCAGATAATTCGCTGGTACCGGGAGATCACGGAACTACATATGGTGGAAACCCACTTTGCTGTGCAGCGGTCAGCAAGACTATTGAGATCTTTGAAAAAGAGCATATGCTCGATCATGTCAATGAAATCGCACCATATCTGACACAGAAACTGCAGGAAATCGTGGATACCTGCGATGCAGCCGTTAAAGTAAAGGGAAGAGGATTGATCCAGGGACTTCAGATCACCAAGCCGCTGGGTGAAGTGACAGCCAAAGCGTTGGAAGAAGGACTTCTGATCATCGGAGCTGGAACAGATGTGATCCGAATGATCCCACCGCTTGTTATCGGTAAAGAACAGGTAGATGAGATGGCAGAGATCCTGAAAAAAGCACTTGCATAAAGTCGGTGCCTGATAAAAATAAGAGAATAAAAGAGCCGGTCATCGGATATACTTTCAGAAGAAAAGGAGGTATGAAAGATGACCGGATTTTTTATTGCCCTGCTGTCGGGAGCGCTGATGAGTGTGCAGGGGGTATTTAACACACAGGTAACAAAGACGACAGGAATGTGGGTGAGCAATGCCTGGGTGCAGCTTAGTGCATTTGCCATCTGCCTGGTAATGTGGCTGATCATGGGAAGGGACAGTATTGCCACGATAGGAGAGGTGCAGCCTAAATATATGCTGCTTGGCGGTGTGATCGGAGCAGGGATCACCTGGACTGTGATCAAAAGTATGGCGCAGCTCGGGCCTGCAAAGGCGGCACTTCTGATCGTTATGTCTCAGCTTATTGTAGCGTATCTGATTGAACTGGTGGGATTATTTGGTGTGGAAAAAGAGCCATTTTCCTGGAGAAAAGTGATCGGTATGGGGATCGCTCTGATCGGCACGACAATTTTTCAGTGGAAATAGGTTGTCTTTTGGAAAAAAATTCGTTACAATAATCATGTCTTGGAAGTACGAGGGGACATGCTCTGCGGAAAAGGAGTATGTATGCGGAAAAGAAGACAGATTTTATATCAAATATGTGGAATTTTCCTTGGAATCAGCTGTATGCTGTCAGCATGCCATGAAAAAGAAGAGACCTTTACCAGTGTGGCTGCTGCAGAAGCGGATGCCGGGGATAAGAAAAACGAGGCAGAATCAAAGGCTGCCGAAGAAAAGCCGGATAAGGCAAAAGCAGATCCGGGTGGTGAAGAAAAAGAAGGTTCGATCTGGGTGTATGTATGTGGCGAGGTGGCATCACCCGGTGTATATGAACTGCAGGAAGGAGACCGCATCACGCATGCCATAGAAGCAGCGGGAGGTCTGACGGAGGCAGCAGGACAGGTTTATCTGAATCAGGCAGCACATCTGACAGATGGACAAAGGATTTATGTACCATCCAGAGAAGAAGAACAGACTTTGAAAGAAGAAGGTTCACCATCGGATATGGCAGATGCCGGGATGGGAAAAGACACAGGAATAATAAACCTGAACACCGCGACAAAGGCTGAACTTTTAAGCTTAAGCGGGATTGGCGAGTCCCGCGCGGAAGCAATTATTGCTTATAGAGAGACAAACGGTGGATTCAGGAAGATAGAGGATCTGAAGAAAGTGGACGGGATCAAGGAAGGAATCTTTCAGAAGATCCGGGAGCAGATAACGGTAGAGTAGAGGAGTGCGCAAGATGGGCAGAAAAGTATTGGTAGTAGATGATGAAAAGCTGATTGTGAAAGGACTGAGATTCAGCCTGGAACAGGATGATATGGAAGTTGACTGCGCATACGACGGTGAGGAAGCACTTGAGATGGTAAAAAGAAAAGAGTATGATATGATTCTTCTGGATGTCATGCTTCCAAAATACGATGGATTTGAAGTATGCAGACAGATCCGTGATTTCTCAGATGTACCGGTCATCATGCTCACTGCGAAGGGCGAGGATATGGACAAGATCCTCGGGTTGGAATATGGCGCAGATGATTACATCACAAAGCCGTTCAACATTCTTGAGGTTAAGGCCAGAATGAAGGCAATCATGCGCAGGGTCGCTAAAAAAGATGGGATGAGCGCGAGCGGTAAAGTTGTGGTAAAGGGAGATCTGAAGATCGACTGTGAAAGCCGGAGAGTTTTTTCCGGGGACAGGGAACTGAATCTTACCGCAAAAGAATTTGATCTTCTGGAGCTTCTTGCAATGAATCCGAATAAGGTTTACAGCAGGGAAAGTCTTTTGAATATTGTCTGGGGATATGAGTATCCGGGAGATGCAAGAACGGTAGATGTACATATCAGACGACTGCGCGAGAAGATTGAAGTAAATCCAAGTGATCCGAAATACGTTTACACAAAGTGGGGAGTTGGCTATTATTTCAGGGGTTAAATTTTTTGTACCAAAATTCATAAAAAGTCTGCAAGTGCGGGTAACGGTGATCCTGAGCGTATTTGTCATATTATCCAGTGTGATCCTGATGAATGCGATTCTGCAAAGCTATGATCAGAGAACCGTATCCGTGCGCACAGCAGAGATTCAAAACCAGTGTACGATTCTGAGTAATCAGCTGGTCAATTCTGATTATCTGAAAACGGGAGTTTCTGATGTGATCGATACAGAACTATCACAGTTATCCAATATTTACAATGGAAGAGTGCTTGTTATTGATGATGAATTCCGGATTGTGGAAGATACCTATGATCTGGAGGAGGGAAAGACGATCATTTCCGAGGATGTAGTCAAATGCTTCCGCGGCGAGAAGCCGGCAAGTTATGACAGAAAGAGCCGGTACATTGAAGTGGCAGTCCCGGTCAAAAAAGGGGAAGAGCCGGTAAAAGGAATGATTCTGGTCAGTGTTTCTACAGACAGTCTGCGTGACAATGTAGAGGCATTGCAGTCAAAGGCAAGAATTGCAACGGTTGCAATCAGTATTATCGGGATTTTTTTATCAGCAATCATCGGTATGCTGCTTGTAAGGCCGCTGAAAAGGATGTCTCAATCGATCGAGGAGATGGCAGGAGGCTATGGAGATAATTATCTCCATGAAAATGCTTACGATGAAACGGAACGGATTTCCAATGCATTTAATAAGCTGTGGGACCGCTATAAAGTACTGGATGCATCGAGAGAAGAGTTCGTGGCAAATGTATCCCATGAGTTGAAGACACCGTTGACCTCTATGAAGGTGCTGGCGGATTCACTGCTGATGCAGCCGGATGCACCGACGGAGATTTACCGGGAATTCATGGGTGATTTGTCCGAAGAAATCGAGCGGGAGAATAAGATCATCAATGACCTTCTGGATCTTGTAAAACTGGATAAGAAGGGTGCAAACTTAAATATTAAGAGTCAGGATGTTAATGAACTGGTAGAACGGATTCTCAAAAGATTACAGCCACTTGCGGCAAAAAGTAATATTGAGCTGGTATTTGAGAGTTTTCGTCCGGTGACAGCGGAGATTGATGAGGTAAAGATTGCACTTGTGATCACGAATCTGGTGGAAAATGCGATCAAGTACAATAAAGAGAACGGATGGGTACACGTGTCTTTAAATGCGGATCATAAGTATTTTTATCTGAAGGTTGCGGATTCTGGAATCGGGATTCCGAAAGAAGATACGGATCATATATTCGAGCGATTTTTCCGTGTGGACAAATCCCATTCTCGTGAGATCGGCGGAACCGGTCTTGGGCTTTCGATTGCAAGAAATGCGGTTGTCATGCACCGCGGTGCGATCAAGGTCTACAGTGAACCGGGAGAGGGAACGACATTTACAGTCCGGATCCCGCTTACTTATATCAAGAGGGAAGGATGAGAAGAATGAAAAAAATTTACCAGATCATAAGCATTCTTCTTGCAATGTGTCTTCTTACAAGCATTGTGGGATGCAGAAAAAAGGAGCAGAAAGCAGATGCAAAATACACGATTTACCAGATTAACCAGAGCGGAACGGCGTTGGTTCCGAAGGACTACGATGGAACAGGAAAGTCGGTGGACGAAGAAGTAAAAGGAATGCTGTCTGCGCTGCAGAAGTGTGATGACGAGGTGAAGGCACAGGCGGCATTGCCGAAAAAGGTAAAACTGGAGAGATACACTCTGGAGGATGAAAAGCTGATCCTGTACTATAATGCTGCTTACGGAAAGATGGATACGGTAAGAGAGGTTCTGTGCAGGGCAGCGCTTGTCCGTTCACTGACGCAGATCGATGGAGTGGATCTGGTGATGATCTGTGTAGATGGAACGCCACTTACGGATAAAAAAGGGAATACTTATGGATACCAGCAGGCAGAAGATTTTGTACAGAACACAGGCTCTTCTATTAACTCTTTCCAGGAGATGAAGCTTACGCTGTATTATGCAGATTCATCTGGAGAAAAGCTGCAAAAGGAAGAGGATACGGTGCGGTATAACAGCAATGAGTCGAAGGAACGGGTTGTAGTGGAACAGCTGATGCGAGGACCATCCAATAACAGACTGCTTGCTACCATACCAAAAGGAACAAAGCTGCTGGGTGTGTCGATCAAAGATCATATCTGCTATCTGAATTTTGATGAAGGACTTCGGAACATTGCTCCGGGAGTCAGTCCGGAGACGGTGATCTATTCCATCGTAAATTCAGTGATCGATGGTGGAAATGTCTCTGAAGTACAGATTTCAATCAACGGAGACAGCAGTATTGTATATCAGGAGAGTATAAAGCTGGATGAACCTCTGAGCAGAAACCAGGAAATGATAAAGGAGGATTGATCGGTTGATCAAGCGAAGACTTGGTTTTGCCGGAATACTTCTGGCAGGACTGATTCTGGTACTGTATCTGACAGGGGGAGGAAAGATTTTTGGAAGACTCGGTGTGTCAAGGTGTGAGAAGCTCTGGAAAGAGTCGGAAGAAGTGATGGTGGAAGGAGAGGTTTATCAGAAAACCAGAAAAGAAGAAAAACTGATCCTGTATCTGAAAAAAATACAGATCAGAGAGATGGGGAATGGAAAAGCAGTTGCTGACGAGAGGATGCTTGTCTATCTGGATGAAAAGGGAAATGGTCCGGAAATCGGACAGCGGATCCTGGTTAAAGGCAATGTGGGATTTTTTGATCCGGCGGCCAATCCGGGCAATTTTGACCAGAAAAATTATTATAAGCAGCAGAATATCCAGGCAGTCTTATGGAAAGGGAAGGTTCTGGAAAAACAGGTGAAAAAGACTTCCCTCCGGGAAAAGCTGTGGCAGTTTAGGAACCGGACCGCAGATGAGATCTGCAGAGAGATGGGAAAGCGTCGAGGGGGTATTTTGTGTGCGGTTCTTTTGGGAGATTCTTTTTATACAGAAGAGAAAGTGAAAGAACTTTACCGGGTGGCAGGGATCGGGCATCTGCTTGCCATATCCGGTCTGCATATTTCTTTTTTTGGCAACGGACTTTACCGGGGGCTTAGGAAAACCGGATTTTCTATTTTACAGGCCGGTGTAGTGGGAAGTCTGCTTCTTGGGAGTTATGTGGTGATGACTGGAATGAGTGTTTCGGCATTGCGGGCGTTTGCCATGTTTCTGATCCGGATGGGAGCAGAGCTGACAGGAAGGGAATACGATGGATTGACGGCACTTGGGATTGCGGAAATTGGTTTGCTTCTGGCAAATCCGTTGCGGCTTTTTACGGCAGGGTTCCAGCTTTCTTTTGCTGCGGTTCTCGGTATCTATCTGATTGGTTCGGGAAATAAAAAAGGCAGATTTTCAGACAGTGTCCGGATGTCGGTGAGGCTCTGGTCTTTTCTGCTGCCAGTTACATTGTGGCACTATTATGAAACCTGCCTGTATGCGCCAGCCTGGAATCTTCTGGTAATTCCGATGGCATCCGTGCTTCTGCTTTGCGGGAGTGCAGGGATGGCAGTCATGCTGATTCCGTGTGGGGCAGGAGATATAATGCAGAGCGCACTTTGGAAAATAACAGAGTGGATTTTGCTTTTTTATGAAAAAGGGAGCGGTCTGCTCCTGGAACTTCCGGGGGCAAGGTGGATTCCGGGAAGACCACGGCTCTGGCAGATTGCCTGTTATTATGGGGTTCTTCTATTTTATTTGTGGAGAAAAAGGAAGGAAAAGAAAGAGGGCGGACAAACCGGGAAACAGGTGGTAAGACAGCTTGTGACAGCTGGGATCCTGCTCATCCTGCTCGGGATCCCAAAGTGGAAACGAGGGCAGATGGAGCTGACTATGCTGGATGTGGGACAGGGCGACTGTTTTTTCTTTCGGGACGGAAACGGAAAAAATTACCTGATCGACGGCGGAAGCAGTTCGGTAGATGCAGCAGGAAGATACCGGTTGGAACCATTTTTAAAATTCCGGGGCGTGAAGAGGCTGGATTATGTGTGGGTGACGCATGGGGATGTGGATCACTTAAATGCAGTGGAAGAACTTCTGGAACGGAGAAAGTATGGAGTAGAAATCCAGTATCTGATTTTTCCGGAACAGAAATATTGGGATGAAAGGCTTATTAAATTATGTAATCTGGCAGAAGAAGCAGGAACGAAGGTACGGGTAATGGAGATGGATACTATTTTTCTGTCTGGAAAATTGAAGATGCGTTGTCTCTGGCCTGGAGAAGGTGAGCCATCTGAAAATGGAAATGAAAATTCTCTGGTACTTCACCTGCAATATGGAAAAATTACCATGCTTTTTACCGGAGATCTGGAAAATACAGGAGAAGAGCTGTTGGCAGAGAGAATAAAGAATCTCCGGAAAAAAGGAGAACTTCCGGCGTGTTATGATCTGCTGAAAGTCGGACACCACGGATCAAGAAATGCGACCGGCGAAGAGCTTCTGGAAGTGATCCGACCACGGGCAGCATTCTGTTCATCCGGAAAAGAAAACCGTTATGGACATCCGCATGCGGAAACACTGGAAAGACTTGCAAAATGGGGCGTAAGCCTATATAATACGAAAGACAGAGGTGCTGTCAGTATGTATACAGATGGAAGGGAATATGGTATCCAAAGTCCATGAAAAGTTTGAATGAAGATTTAAAGACAGGACAGTTTAAGCAGATTTATCTTCTGTACGGAGAAGAAGCTTATCTGAAAAAATTATATAAAAACCGTTTCGTCAAAGCGATGGTTCCGGAAGGTGACACGATGAATTATCGTTATTTTGAGGGAAAGAACACGAACCCGAAGGAGATTATCGACCTTGCCGAGACCTTACCTTTTTTTGCAGAGCGCAGGCTGATCGTTCTGGAAAATACCGGTTTTCTGAAAAATGCGACACCGGAGCTGGCAGAATATCTGAAGAACATGCCGGAGACCACTTATATGATCTTTGTGGAATCAGAGCTGGATAAGAGAGGAAAGCTCTACAAAGCGATCAAGGAGAAAGGTCATATTGTAGAACTGAAGCGGCAGGATGAAAAGACACTGATCCGCTGGATCCTTGGGATGGCGAAAAAGGAGAAGCTTCAGATGTCGGAGGCAGCAGTGCGCTATCTGCTTGCAAAGACTGGTAATGACATGGAGAATCTCGGGCAGGAGCTGGAAAAATTATTCTGTTACTGCATGAACCACACGGAGATCACGGCAGCAGATATTGATGAAATCTGTACTACGCAGATCGGAAACCATATTTTTGATATGGTAGATGCAGTTGCAGCAAAAGAGCAGAAAAAAGCGCTGGATTACTATTATGATCTTCTGACACTGAAGGAACCGCCGATGCGGATTCTCTACCTGCTGACCAGACAGTTCCGTATCCTGATGGAGGTAAAAGAGATGGACCGTACTGGGATTCCGCAAAAAGAGATTGCCGCCAAGGTGGGAATCATGCCATTCCTGGTAGGAAAGTACCGGGCACAGGCGAAGGCATTTACCAGGAAAGAGCTGCGTGGGATCGTAGAAGCCGGTGTACAGACGGAAGAAGATGTAAAAACCGGAAAGATGGGAGATATCCTCTCGGTGGAACTCTTTCTGGTGCAGTACAGTAGCAAACGGGAAAAGTAATCAGATATAGATAAGAAGAAAAAGGAGAGACTGAAAATATGCATATGGATCAGAAAAAGATTCGAAATTTTTGTATTATTGCACATATTGACCATGGAAAATCCACACTGGCGGACCGTATTATCGAACAGACAGGTCTTCTGACCAGCAGAGAGATGCAGGCCCAGGTGCTGGATAACATGGATCTGGAAAGAGAACGTGGTATCACAATCAAATCACAGGCAGTCCGCACGGTTTATAAGGCAAAGGATGGGGAGGAATATATCTTTAACCTGATCGATACTCCGGGACACGTAGACTTTAACTATGAAGTGTCACGGAGTCTTGCAGCCTGTGATGGAGCGATCCTGGTCGTTGATGCGGCACAGGGCGTAGAAGCGCAGACACTGGCAAATGTATATCTGGCACTGGACCATGATCTGGATGTCATGCCGGTTATCAACAAGATCGATCTTCCAAGCGCAGAGCCGCAGCGTGTGATCGAAGAGATTGAAGATGTGATCGGAATTGAAGCGCAGGATGCACCACTGATCTCGGCAAAGACAGGGCTTAATGTAGATCAGGTTCTGGAACAGATCGTGACAAAGATCCCTTCTCCGACAGGAGATCCAGATGCACCGCTTCAGGCACTGATTTTCGATTCTCTCTATGATCCGTATAAAGGCGTTATCGTATTCTGCCGTATCAAAGAAGGATGTATCACGAAAGGAATGCCGATTCATATGATGGCGACAGGTGCAACTGCTGATGTTGTGGAGGTTGGATATTTTGGTGCCGGACAGTTTATCCCTTGCGATGAGCTTTCAGCAGGAATGGTTGGATATTTTACAGCCAGCCTGAAAAATGTAAAGGACACCCGTGTGGGTGATACCGTAACAGGTGCGGAAAATCCATGTTCTGAGCCTCTTCCGGGATATAAAAAGGTCAACCCGATGGTGTACTGCGGAATGTATCCGGCAGACAGCTCCAAATACCCGGATCTGAGAGATGCACTGGAAAAACTGCAACTCAACGATGCGGCACTTCAGTTTGAACCGGAGACCTCTCTTGCGCTGGGATTTGGTTTCCGCTGTGGTTTCCTTGGACTTTTGCATCTGGAGATCATTCAGGAGAGACTGGAGAGAGAATACAATCTGGATCTGGTGACAACTGCGCCGGGCGTTATCTACAAGGTGCACAAGACCAACGGAGAAGTGATCGACCTGACCAATCCGTCTAATCTTCCGGATCCGTCAGAAATTGATTTTATGGAAGAGCCGATGGTAAAAGCAGAGATTATGGTGACATCCGAATTTATCGGTGCGATCATGGATCTGTGTCAGGAAAGACGTGGCGAATATCAGGGAATGGAATACATCGAAGAGACCAGAGCGGTATTGAAATACCACCTGCCTCTGAATGAGATCATCTATGATTTCTTTGATGCGCTCAAATCCAGATCCCGCGGTTATGCGTCTTTTGATTATGAAATGCTCGGCTATGTCAAATCTGATCTGGTCAAGCTGGACATCCTGATCAACAAAGAAGAAGTGGATGCTCTTTCCTTTATTGTATTTGCGGGAAGTGCTTATGAGAGAGGAAGAAAGATGTGTGAGAAGCTCAAAGAAGAGATTCCGAGACAGCTTTTTGAAATTCCGATCCAGGCAGCTGTCGGAAGCAAGATCATTGCCCGTGAGACAGTAAGAGCCATGCGTAAGGACGTACTTGCCAAGTGCTACGGCGGTGATATCAGCCGTAAGAAGAAGCTTCTGGAAAAGCAGAAGGAAGGAAAGAAGCGTATGCGCCAGATTGGTAATGTAGAGATTCCACAGAAGGCGTTTATGAGCGTATTAAAGTTAGATGATGAATAAAACATATGAAAAAGGGATATATATACATATCCCTTTTTGTGTACACAAATGTATATATTGTGATTTCCTGTCTGCTCCGGCTGGTGATGCTGTAAAATATGCTTACACTAAGGCACTTATTAATGAAATCAGAAATACAGCAGATGGGCAGGTAAAAGATAAGATAACATCCATATTCTTTGGCGGAGGTACTCCGTCAGTACTGCCTGATGGCTGTATAGCTGACATATTAGCTGCTGTCAGGGATTGTTTTGATGTTTTGGATGATGCTGAGATAACAATGGAATGTAATCCGGGAACAGTTAATGAAAGCAGGCTTTCAGAATACAGAGCCGCAGGAGTGAACAGGTTAAGCTTTGGCTTACAGTCTGCTGATAATAATGAATTAAAAATGCTTGGGCGAATACACACATTTGAACAGTTTGAGGAAAGCTTCAGACTGGCAAGGGCTGCAGGCTTTAATAATATTAATGTTGACCTTATGTCGGCTATTCCGGGGCAGACTGAAGCAACTCTTGAAAATACATTTGACAAGGTGACGGCATTACAGCCGGAGCATATATCGGCGTATAGCCTTATTCTTGAGGAAGGCACTTATCTGGCTGATAATATTGATAAGTTTCCGCCGGTTCCTGATGAGGAAGAGGACAGGCGCATGTACCATATAACGAAGCAGATTCTTGGAAATGCAGGGTATGAAAGATACGAAATATCCAATTATAGCAGACCGGGCTTCGAATGCAGGCATAATCTTCTGTATTGGAACAGAGGAGAGTATTATGGCTTTGGGTGTTCGGCAGCAGGATTTACAGAGAATGTGCGGTATTCCGACATAAGAGATGTCAAGAAGTATATAGAGCTTAACGGTGATATAGGAAAACTTCATGAAAATATTGAAATACTGACTAAAGAAGATGCAATGGAAGAATTCATGTTTCTTGGACTAAGAAAGGTTGCAGGAGTTGATGTGAAGGATTTTCAGAACAGGTTTGGGGTTTCAATTAATGATGTTTATGCTAAAGAGACAGAACAGAATATTAATAAAGGTCTTCTTGTAAAGCAGGCAGATATGTTAAGGCTTACTGAATATGGCATGGATATATGTAATACAGTGATGAGTGATTTTATATTAACTGATGGAGATTAAGAAAAGCAGGTGGCAGTCTGATTGTGAAGATTGTCACCTGTTTTAGCATGTATATCAGAAATTCTTGATAAGTTTTATGTAATTCTTAGGAGTCATTCCCATAAATGTCCTGAATTCTCTTTGGAAATGTGCCTGATCCGAATAACCTGCACCTTCAATAAAGAAGCTGTTATCACGTTCTGGGTCAGCAATTATGGCTGCAAGGACATTCTGGAATCTGTACATTTTGATAAAATCCTTCGCACCAATACCATAGACTTCGTTGTAAAGCCTTGATATATGTCTTACAGAATATTCTGATTCTTCTGATAATTCTGCAACAGTACTGGTACCTGAATATATAAGTCTGTTAAGTTTCTCAATATTTTCAGAAACAGGGCAGAAGGTCTTGCAATCTGTAACAAATGCTTTAAAAAGTGTAATTCTGTCTTTAAAGGATGAAGAATTGTGAAAATCCTTTATTAGCTGCATCTCATACGATTGAGGGGCTGGCTCATAACGGAATATATTGTCTGTAATGTTGACGGGATAAGTCTTAATATCACAGCCTTTATTAAAGTAGCAGCCAGTGTTGTCGAATCTTATCCCGAAATAATGGTCAAATTCTTTAAGAGAAAGTGTTGTAAATATGTTCTGGCATCCGATACATATGAATTCAGATATGTCATTATTATCGTTGTAACATATTATCCATTCTGTAGTGGATGATGGAATAAATGAGATGTTAAGGATGGTATTAGTTTTATCTGCTTCGTAAAAATGCATATGCTTAACTGCTTTTGTGTCTGTAAGAACATTTTTATGCATGTCAATTCCAAATGGCTGTATCATATGTTTCATAAATTGTCTCCTCTAAAAGTTTATTTATT
>OLOQ01003111.1_pt1 | contig 12506 bp, 8 predicted proteins | sample 1673101 | NCBI WGS metagenome assembly OLOQ01 (sample SAMEA3136754, study PRJEB25190) | human gut metagenome | biome: human gut; feature: human-associated habitat; material: faeces | place: Austria | collected 2013 | reverse complement strand
GGGACAGGGGTGGTGGTTCGCCGTTCTGCGCTCCAGCGCAGCGGCGATAAAAATGTGTCACAGACACCTTATTAAGCCCATCTGCGTGCAGTACGGATTTAGATTTTTCGGTTACGAAAAATCTGAATCCGTATCCAGCGCAGCTAAGCATCAAAGGGGTTTGCAAAGGGGAAAGCCCGGTTCCCCTTTGCCCTGTTTTGCTTCCTTTTGCAGGAGCAAAAGGAAGGCCCCCGCGGCGAGCGGTGCTAACTATGCCTTTGCAAAAGGCCCCGCGACGCCGATAGGCGACTGCAAACTGGCCTCCGACGGGCAGGCAAGATGAGATGGGGCCTGCCCACATAAAAAGGCCCGGAGAGAAGCTCGCCGCTTCCCTCCGGTAAAAAGGCTTATTCTGCTTTGGCGGTGCTGCTGGTGCCGTCCTCTCCGTGCAGGATGCGGTCCAGCTCCTCCCGGCGGGCCCGACGGTAATCGTAGTACTGCTGCAGCTTTTCCCGCAGCGGGATCTCGGTATGCAGGGCCAGGAAAAAGTGCTGGCGGCCGTTTTCCCGGCCGGCCTTAAAGTAGGCCTTCAGCTCCTCATAGCGGACCACCACATTCTTCTCGCGGGCAAATGTCCTTATCTTGACCATGAGGTGGGTGGAATAGACGAAATCGATGGCGAAAACGCCGAAAAACGCGCCGATGACAAAGGAAAACGCCAAATTGCGGGAAAGCCAATCCAGTGCCCGCAAAATGTAAGGATCCACAAAGAAATAATAGGCCGCGCCCATCACTGCCCAAATGACGGAAAACAGGGGGCAAATAAGACCATTCACATTGCCCCAGCGGCGGCTGTAATCCCACAGACGGGCATTCATCACCTTCAGCAGCAGGATGCCGGCAATGTACTCGATGGCGGTCATGGCGGCGGCCATCAGCACCAGCATGGCAATGTGGTTCCACACAGGGTTGGCGATCTGGCGGCTTTCCGAAAGGCGGGAAACCAGGTACAGGATGCAAAGCCCGGTGCCGTACAGCGGCACATACGGCCCCACCATAAAGCCGGGGTTGATCCACTTGCGCTCGGGATTATTGCCGGAAATAAAGCGCCGGAAGAAAAGCTCCAGCACCCAGCCCAGTGAAGAACCGATATAGAACAAAAAAGCCAGCTTCAAGAAGGTATTCATAAGGCCCTCCGGTCACGGTTTTTGGCGGCCATGCCGCGCTGGGGAAAATTATATCACATCTTCGGCCGGGGTTCAACTCACACATGGGATAGAATGGGGACAGCGGCAGGTTTTGAACCTACTGCTGCCCCCAGAGAGGTAAGTGAGGATGGCTGTTTAGAAGCGGCGGGTGCCTGCATACAGGTACAGAGCCGCAAGCGCCAGCAGGGCCAAGCCGGGCAGCGGCTGGCCCACATGGGCCGCGCCGGTATTGGGGTTGCTGGCGGGAGTGCTTTCACCGGACTGGGAAGGAACGATGATCACCACACCGCTGCCGCTTTCGGTCCACAGGATGATGGAGCCGGTAATGGATTCGTAGTTATCAAGCTGCGGGGTGAATTTCCAGGTGTAGGCCTTGTCTTTTTCTACGGGAACAGTGCTGGGGTCAAGCTCATCCGTTTCCCCTACCCATTTTACAGTGCCGGGCACAGAGAATGCATTATTATCGGCATTGAGGTGGGCATCGGCCAGGGTCTTGCCGCTGGAGGTGATGGGGGTGTAATTGGGGGTGCCGGTGGGGGTAATTTTGGTGAGGGTAATGTTTACGGTAACGGTGGCATCCTTGTGGTTCTTGGAATAGGCCTCATTATAACCAACTTGCATGGTTATTGTAATGGTTTGGCCTACGCTCAAGCCCTCAGCCAGCTGATAAGTAATGGCGCCAGTATTAACATCCACACTCCAGCCACTTTTTATCGTGTTTTCGGGAGAATAAGTTCCCGTGTGGAAACGCAGTGTTCCTGCATCCTTTGCCAGTTTGTTCAGATCTGTACCAATGTAATCATTGATATTGATGGTCTTGCTGGCGGTGTCATTGTAGACCTGGTTTACATTGATGGTGCCCAGCTGGGGGCCATCCGCCTTTTTGATGGTCACGGTGACATCACCGCTGGTGAGGGAGTAGGTGCCAACGGTGGCTGTGCAGCAGTAATCGTAGTCCCCCGCATTCAGGCCGGTTTCCACTGTATAGGTTTGGGCGGTAGCATTATCAATCGCGGTTTTCTTGTTGCCGTTTACCTTGTACCACTGGTAGGTCACACCGGTCGCATTATCCGGGGCAACAACGGTTGCGGTAAGAACCGGGGCCTGTTCGGCGGTGTAGCCGTATTTGGCGTTGTTAGGGGCCGTTACGGATGCCGTGACACTCTTGATGGGGGCTTCTACAACGGTCTTACCATCGGTATCAAATACATAGCCGGGGCCCAACAGGGTGTTCTTATCAGTGACTCCGGTAATTTCGCCGTAGGTGCCGCCGGAGAGTTCTACTTTGGCGTTGGCGGATATCTTCAGAGTGGTGACGGTCAGATTTCCCTCGATCTTCACTGTGCCGCCAGTGACATTGATAGTGCTAACAGTGGAAGATTGGCTATCAAGTGTGTTAGTGATAGTCAGTGTGCCGCCATTTACCTTAATGCTACCGGTCAAGTTATTGCCTGCAAGGTTGAGTGTCGCAAGGGAACCTTCAAACCTCACATCATCAGCAATGTCTTTCATAGAGAAAAGTTTCGTTTCGGTGCTGCTATTTTCGCTTTTCACATAGTCAAAAGCAGCTTGCAAAGTGGTGGCGCAGCTACTACGGGACGAGTAATTAAAGGAAACAGCCAACTCTGCACTACAAAAGTCACATTTTCCATCTTTAGCGTTATTGTTTGAACGATCATCACAGTGCTGGTTGCTGCTGCTTGTATCAACATAACCGCAATTGTCACATTTACGGCTGTGGCTTATGCCATTGGCATTAGGTGCCCACAGGTTTTCATCGTAGGTGTGTGCGCCATCGGCACATTCCGTCGCCAGTGCTACAACAGACAGCATGGTGACACACAGCACGGCGGCCAGCAAAATACTACATACTCGTTTTTTCATACGCTCCTCCAGAATTACAGTTTTTATTCTACCAGCCACAGGCGGCGGGCGGCGGTTTTGGCCTCGCTGCGGCGGCTGACATTCAACTTGGTGAGGATATGGCTGACATGGGTTTTTACCGTGGGCAGCTTGATATCCAAGATACGGCCGATCTCGGCATTGCTTTTATCAGCGCACATCAGGCGCAGCACCTGCAGCTCGGTGGCGGTCATTTCCTCGCCGGGGGGCAGGGGCGGCACCAGGAAGTAGGGATACCGGGCGGCCTGCACCCGGGCAAAGGCCACCACCTGCCGGTACCAGCTCTCTTCCTCCGGGCTGGGCAGGGCCTGCAGCAGGGGCAGCAGGGCGGCGCCGCAGCAGCTTACCGGGCGGATGAACCCCAACCCGGCGGCAATGCGCAGGGCATCGGTAAGGCTTTGCCGCCAGGCTTCGTCCTTTAGCCGGTACTGGGCCACGGCCCGCAAAAGCAGCAGGGTGGTGTGATCCATCTTCCGCTGGCAGGCGATGCAGTAGGGCTCCAGCGGAGCCAGGGTAAGCAGGGCGGCCTGCGGCCGGCCCTGAGCAAGCTCCGCCATGGCCTGAGTAAAGTACTGGTAGCGCTTCATGATATTGATGCTGAGGGGGTCGCGCGGGGCCTTTTCCCGGTACCAGCTATCTACGGCATCGGTATCGCCAGTCCGCAGGTCAACGCGGCACAGCATGGCATCGATATTGGGCAAAAATCGGCTTTGGCGGCTTTCCGCGAAGCGCTGCCGCAGGCTTTCCAGCGTCCTGCGGGCATCCTGGGAGTGGCCGGCCGCCAACTGGCTGCGGGCCAGCAGGCCCACCGCGGCGAATTCAATATCCGGGGTGCCGTCCCGCTGGATCTCCCCCAATCGGGGCATCAGGGCCAGCATGCGGGCGGTGATGTCCTCGCCTTTTTCAAACTTGCTTTCGGCAATGGCGCAATCCGGCAGACCCACGCCATCCCGGCCCAGAATGGCCTCCACCGGGACACGGATGGTCTGATAAAGCAGGTCATCCCGGCGGCTCCATTCGCTGAAGTCCTTGCCGCCGTTCATAATGCTGGGCAGGGCGCTGGTGACCGAAAAGGCCGGCAGGGTCACTTCCTTATTGACCAACAGCCGGTAGGCCGAGGGAATGATGGCGGTGAGATCGGTGACGCCGCGCTGCGGCAGGGAGATATCCAACCAGGCCAGCCGGCCCCGGGCCTGCCGCCCGGCCGCGTCGCTTTTGGCACGGCAGCGGGCAAACTGAGAAAGCGCCTGGTACCAGCGCTCACTGCCCTCATAATCGGCCGCCAGGGCGCACAGCATACTCATGCCCTGCATCAGCGCCGGGGAGGCGGCGATCTCCTGCTCCGGCAGGCTGCGGTAGTATTTCTCCATCTCGCTGTAATGGCCCATGCCGGGATGAAGCTCGGCATTGCGCACCAGAAGCTCGGAGACCTTGGAATGATCCCCTGCCATGGTGTAGCACTCCAGCGCATGGCTGTAATCCTCTTTCAGCTCGTAGTAGAGGCCGCCGCGGCCCAGAACGGTGCGGCGCTTTTCCTCGCTGTATTCCCGGTCCATCTCCCACAGCAAAAAGGTGCGGAACTGCGGCCAGAACCGGAACCGCTGCACATCATCGGGGCGCAGCATGGTGGTATTGTGCTGAAGCCAGGCCAGGCGTTCCCCGGCGTGGGGATCGCCGCTGACCATGCGGGCCAGCTCGGCATCGAAGCTCTCAAAGGGGGCAAGCTCCAGCAAAAAACGGCGGATGGGCAGATCGAACCGGCGGTAGACCGCCGCCTCAAAGTAGAAAAAGACCTCGTGGTAGCCCTGGGCGATGAGCTCCGGGCCATAGGGGCGGCCGCCGGCCATGCAGTGGGCGATGACCGCCACGCCCAGCGGGTAGCCGCTGGTTTCCCGCAGGATCTCGGAAAGCTCCGATTCGCTGACGGGGGTGCCCTGCTGCCGGAACAGGCTGCGGATATCCTCCCGGTCAAAAAGCAGGGCGTCGGCATCCAGCACTGCCATAAGCCCGGCATACTGGAAGGCCATGAGCCAGCCCGGCACCGCCCCGCGGGAAAGCAGGACGAACCGGCGGTCGCTGTACTCCCGGATGAGCTGGCACAGCGCCTGCTGATCCGGCTCCTCGGTCATCTGCCGCAGGTCATCGATCAAGAGGACCTGCCAGTCCTTATCATCCGCCGGCAGGGCGAAGTCCGGCTCCCCGGCGGTGAGAGAAAGCACCTGCTGCCCGGCAAGCAGCGTTTCGGCCAGGATGCTTTTGCCAAAGCCGCAGGGCGCGGTGAAAAACAGCACCCTGCCCCGTGCCATGAATTTTTGGTACTGTTCCCGGACAGACGGCCGGATGACTACATTTTTGGCCATGCGCTCCCTCCCTTTGCAACGGATTCATCCCGTGGGGGCCACGGGATGCCGAAGGGGACCAGTCCCCTTATGGTATGATGGATCGGCGGTATTTTGTGTTCTGGTCTTATTTTACCAGCCAAAGCTGGTGGTGTAAATCATCCCAAAGTATGAGAAAATACATTTTTGCGGGGGATGAGGCACTCCCACAGGGGAGAGCCATGCCGCCAATCAGGTCAGCGGGGGCGGCGGGAGGACCTTCCATATAGGGACGGAAGTGTATTCCATGCCAAAGTTGCAACAGTGCGTGCGGATTGTGCAATTGACTTTATACACAAGGCTTTCTAAAATAAAAAGTGTAGATTGTGCACAATTTATTATGGAATCCGTTTTCGGATCGCGACCGAAGGCGGCAGATCACCGTTCACCTGAGAATAAAAATTACAGAAGGGAGGATCGCATGCAAAGCTCCGTGCTTAGCCTTGCATGTGAACTACTATGACAAAGTCAGCTGTCCAAAAGCGTGAATGGCCGATCATTTTGATCGCGTTCCTCTTTATGTTCTTTTTCGGCCGGATTCTGGGCCCGTTCTCCGTGGTTACACAGGTCGGCTCCAATGCCCTGGGCGTATTTATCGGCGTTATTCTGCTTACAGTATTCACTTCCCAGTCCACCCTAGCTGCTATCCTGGGTATTATCGCCATGGTATATAGCGGCTTTTTGACATCCTCCGCCGCTGTTTCCAGTTGGATGGGCGGTTCTACCGTCCCCCAGCTGATCTTTGTATCTGCGCTGTGCGTGGCGCTCAAGGAAGCCGGCGTGATCGATGTGCTGGTGCGCAAGCTGCTTAGCATCAAGGCGCTTCGAGGACGCCCGGTCGCGCTGCTGTTCTCGCTGTTCTTCTCCAGCTTTATCGTTTCCATGTTCATCGGGTTTATCCCCACCGCGCTGCTGTACTTCGGCATTTATGAGTCCATCCGGGATGTGTGCGGCTATGATAAGCAGGACAGATTCTGCAAATTCATGCTGCTGGGCATCTACCTGGGCTGCATGGGTAATTTCTGCTTCCCCTTCAAGGGCATTGCCCTTACCATTTACACCCTTATCAATACCAGCATGCAGGGCTTTGGACTGAGCATCAATATGTTCACCTATATGTTCGTGTGCATCCTGGTCAATCTGGTATGGCTGTGCATTCTGGCCTTTATGATCCCCGGTGTATTTAAGTGCAATGTTGCCCCGCTGAAGGAGCTGGATATTGAAAATGTAGAGGCGCTGCGCAACATTCCCAAGAAATTTAATAAGCGCCAGAAGCTCATTCTCACCATCTTCTGCCTGTCCTTCCTGTATATCATCGTGATCCCGCTGCTGCCGAAGGACTTCCCCGGAAGCACTGTTCTGGCTCCTATCGGCACTACCCTCATTTTCCTGCTGGCGCTGGGCATTCTGGGGCTTATCAAAGTAGACGGCAAGCCGCTGGCCAACCCCATGAAGCTGCTGAGTGAAGGCACCCTGTGGAATGTGGTGTGCATCGTTGGCTGCTTCACCTTCCTGGGCAATGCCATGGCTTCCGCTGATTTGGGCATTCGCGACTGGATCATCTCCCTGCTTAAACCCGTATTCGGCAATATGCCGCTGCCGCTGCTGCTGCTGCTCCTTACTATTGTTATCACCATCATCACCAACATCTGCAACGGTACCCCCCTTACCCTGTTGGGCAACGCGGCCATCATGCCTTTTGTATGCCAGATGCAGCTGGACACCGGGATCAGCGCATCTGTTACCGCCGCGACGCTGAGCCTGTGCGCCAACATGGCCTTCTTGACCTATGCAGGTACCATCTACGCCGCGCTGCTGCTGGATCGTGAGGAGATAGACAACCGCTTTATTTGGCACGATGCCATCAAGGTGATTCCTGTTTATATCATTGTGGTTTATGTGATTGCCCTTGGCTGCAGCTACATTCTGCCCTAACCGGCTTTTCCGGGACGATATGGCCTATTCCCTTCTTCCCGCGCATCTGCTATAATACACTAAGAAACGAGGCATACCATCAATGGAAAAACCAAAGCAAATCACTGAGCAATCCCATTCCATCCCCGTTGCGGGGGAAGCGGATGTAATCGTAGTAGGCGGCGGCGTAGCCGGTGTAGCCGCCGCAGTTTCGGCCGCACGCAATGGCTCCCGGGTCATTCTGCTGGAGAAAAGCATCATCCTGGGCGGTCTGGCTACCCTGGGCCATGTCTGCATCTATCTGCCTCTGGATGACGGTTTGGGGCACAAGGTATATGGCGGCCTGGCGGAGGAGCTGCTGCATGTCTGCATCCGCTACGGCTACGATAACCTGCCAGATTGCTGGCGGAACGGGCCCGATACCGTGGACACCCCCACCGGCCGCTACCGCACCAATTTTAATATCCCGGCTGCCGTGTGCGCACTGGATGAGCTGATGGAACAGGAAGGTATTCAGGTCGTTTTTGATACCAACTTCTGCGCGCCCATCATGGAGGGTAAAACCTGCAAGGGCGTCATTGTCGAAAACAAATCCGGACGCACCGCCTACCTGGCCAAGGCCTTTGTGGATGCCAGCGGCGACCTGGACCTGATGTTCCGGGCCGGCGCTCCCACCGAAACACAGCGGAGCATTGTTTCCCACTGGGCACATGAAATAGACCTGGATACCATGAAAAAAGGCCTGGAGACCGGGCAGGCCCTGCAGGCACTGCCGCTGCGCTGGCTGGGGCTTCGCCCCGATGCCGATAACAGCGAGGCGGAGATCCCCATGTACTATGGCACCACCAGTGAGGGCGTCAACGGATATATCCGTACCAGCCGCAAGCTGGCGCTGGACTACTTAAAGCAGCACCAGAGCCCCTCCTACGCGCAGATGACCCTGCCGCTTATGCCGCAGTTCCGTATGACCCGCCGGCTGGTTGGCAAGGAGCAGCTGGAGGTAGTGCCTGACCGGTATGTGGAAAGCTCAATCGGCTGCATGATCCACTCGCTGGAAATCCCTGCCGAAGTATACGAGTTCCCATACGGCGGCCTCATCGATACCGAGATCACCAACATTGCCGCAGCCGGAAGGATCGTTTCCGCCACCGGCCGCGGCTGGGAAGTCGCACGGTTTATTCCCGCCTGTGTTCTCACCGGTGAAGCTGCCGGCTTGGCTGTTTCCATGGCTGCCAAGGAGAATATCAGCCTGCAGGCGCTGGATGTGCCCGCCCTGCAGCACACTTTGGCCAGCCGCGGCGTCAAGATCCACATGGATGAAGCCCTGCGCCGGAACCGCCGCCCCCAGCCCGGAGAAAAGAAGGACCCCAAAAAGACGGATGCCACATCCGTTGTTCGGGCGGATTCCCTTTCCTACCGTCACTGAGACACTGAGGAAGCCCCGCCGCATTGCCTACCCGCTGCCATAACCAAAAGGAGGGCGCACTATGGAGATCCAATACCTGAAGACTGTACTGCTGGTGGCCACCCACCTGAATTTCAGCAAGGTCGCTGAGGAGATCCCCTGTGCGCCCTCCTCGGTCTCCCGGCAGGTGAAGTGTGTGGAGGAAGCCCTGGGCATCACCTTATTTGACCGTCCCGCCCGGGGCGAGCGCCTGAAGCTGACAGGGCCGGGCACCAGCGTTCTTCCCTATATCGCACAGGTGGTGGGACAATATGAATCGCTGGAGTTTCACATCAGCCGGCTGAAGGGCCAGGATGAGAAGCCCTATACCATCGGTCTTCCTCTGGGGCGCATCAGCATAAAAACCGAGTGCCTGCTGATGGAAAAATTCTATCTGTATGCCCCCGGGCACAATATTCAGTTTCTATTTTACCAATCCTCGGAGGTCGAAGCCTGCCTGCGCAGTCGGGAATTTGACGCGCTGCTGGTCACTCGTGTCTTTTGGCAGGAGGACCGTAATAAAACGCCTGCCTTCTGCACCATACCGGGTACCCGCTGTACCCTGCTGCACAATCAGCCGCTATGTATTGTCATGCGGGCGGACCACCCCTTGGCTGGACAAGCGGATGTAGATGTGGGCGACCTGCGGGAGCAGAGCTTTATCCTGTACTATGATCCCATCCGGGAAGGGATCCGTACCGGAGATATTCAAACAGACGGTTTTCTCCGTCACTGCCAGCGAGCCGGATTTGTGCCCAAGCTGGAGATCATCTCCAAGAACATCTCCGAGCTGCGCAATGTATGCGTAGAAAACTACAACTGGGTCTACCCCACCTTCCAGCCGAACTGGATGCTTCCCTCTTCCCAGATTCGGGCTGTCCCACTGAAGGATCCCCTGTATGGCTCTGAATACTATCTGATTACCACCGAGGACCACACTGATGACACCGCTGAAATGGTCCGGCGGTTCTTCCAGCAAACCTTCTCTGCGGATTAAATCGCCCTCCGTAAATAAACAAACTGAAGTCCTCCGCATGGGATCCCACGCGGAGGACTTCAGCATATATATTCGGTTTAGAATTCCGCAAAGCCGGTGGTGCGGGGGAAGGGCAGTACATCACGGATATTCGGGATACCGGTGACATACATGATGAGCCGCTCGAAGCCCAGGCCGAAACCGGCGTGGCGCGCGCCGCCGAAGCGCCGCAGGTCGAGGTACCACCAGTAGTCCTCCTCATTCAGCCCCAGCTCGTGGATGCGGTCCAGCAGGATGTCCAGACGCTCCTCACGCTGGCTGCCGCCGATGATCTCGCCGATGCCGGGCACCAGCAGGTCCACGGCCGCCACCGTCTTACCATCATCGTTCAGGCGCATGTAGAAGGCCTTGATCTCCTTGGGATAATTGGTAACAAAGACCGGCTTGCCGAAAATCTTTTCGGTGAGGTAGCGCTCATGCTCAGTCTGCAGGTCCACACCCCAGCTGACAGGGTACTCAAACTCCACATCGGCCTTTTGCAGCCGCTCGATGGCCTCGGTATAGGTGCAGACGGCAAAGTCGCTGTTTACCACATGGTTTAGGCGCTCCAGCAGGCCCTTATCCACAAAGTTATTGAAGAATTCCAGCTCGCGGGGGCACTGCTCCATCACATAGCGCAGCACATATTTTATCATGTCCTCCGCCAGCACCATATTGTCCTCCAGGTCGGCAAAGGCGATCTCCGGCTCGATCATCCAGAACTCGGCGGCATGGCGGCCGGTGTAGGATTTTTCGGCGCGGAAGGTGGGGCCGAAGGTGTAGATCTTGCCAAAGGCCATAGCCATACACTCACCCTCCAGCTGACCGCTGACGGTGAGGTTGGTGGCTTTGCCGAAGAAATCCTGGCTGTAATCGATCTTGCCGTCCTCGGTCAGAGGGGGATCGGCGGGATCGATGGTGGTGACGCGGAACATCTCGCCGGCACCCTCGCAGTCGGAGGCGGTGATCAGCGGGGTGTGCGCGTACACAAAGCCGCGCTCGGTAAAGAACTTGTGGATACCCTGCGCCGCGACAGAGCGCACCCGGAATGCCGCGCTGAAGGTATTGGTGCGGGGACGCAGGTGCTGGATGGTGCGCAGGAACTCCATGCTGTGGCGTTTTTTCTGCAGGGGATAATCCGGGGTGGAGGCGCCCTCCACGGTGATCTTCTCCGCATGGATTTCAAAGGGCTGCTTGGCCTCGGGGGTCAGCAGCAGGCGGCCGGTAACAATAAGCGCCGCGCCGACATTCTGGCGGGAGATCTCATCATAATTGGCCAGTTTATTTTCCTCAAACACCACCTGCAGATTGCTGAAGTAGCTGCCGTCGTTCAGCTCGATGAAGCCAAGGGCCTTGCTGGAGCGCAGGGTGCGCACCCAGCCGCAAATAGTGACCGGCTCCGCGGTGTAGCGCTCCGGCTCCGCAAACAGTGCTTTGATCTCTACTCGTTTCATGGGTCTTATCCTTCCTTTTTTCCGAAAGTGATTTATAATATTATAGTACGCCAAAGGGCCGGGCGCAATCCTTTCTTTGCCCGTAATGCGAAAAAATGTCTTTTAGGGCAACTTTTTTGCAAAAAGGGGGTTGCTTTTATGCCGGTAATACGGTATAATAAATTCTCGTCAGGGCTTTTACTTGACCCGTCCTGATAACGACATGGAGATGTCGCCTAGTTGGTCGAGGGCGCACGACTGGAAATCGTGTAACCGTCAAAAGCGGTTCGAGAGTTCGAATCTCTCCATCTCCGCCAAAGAAAAACCCGCAGAAATGCGGGTTTTTCCTTTATTCATGCGGGTTTTCAGCATTTTTAGTCTTTGCAAATATTGCTGTTTCTTGCGGTCTTTTTGCATATAGGCTACACAGAAACTACACAGTAAAATACCCCCTCCGTAATTGGAGGGGGTATCTCTTTACCACACCTTCTCTGACACTCCGAGTGCCTCGTACAAAAGGTGCTTTTGCTTTGTGCTTGCGCCTGGAACGGCCTTGTCGATAGCTTCTTTCTTTTTGCGGCTTGCAGAGTTGGTAATCGTCTTGCCGTTCTCGTCCTTGTCGCCGGTGATGCCGCGGGCAGCAAAGTATGCCGCATAGTACTGGTCGTAGGTAACGCCCTGTGCGACATACTCGGCTGCCTTTTCTTCGACATCCTTGTTGTATGTCTTTAGTGCGTACTCTGCGCCGAACGCCTTGCGGTTTGCTTCGCGCTTCACCACATCGCTGTCTGCACTTCCGATGCTCTTTGCGGTTTCCTCGTAGGTGCCGACGGTCAACAGGGCTTTTCTATAAATCTCGTTACGCAGCTCCAGCAGGTCACGAGCCTCGCTCATCTTCTCCTTGCGGGTCTTTTCGCCGCTATTGTAGATTTCCTTGAGCTGCTTTGTGATCTCGGACGCCGCCTTGCTCTGCTTATACAGGTAGGATTGCCCGGGCCATCATGAAGGATGCGCCTGTCATCATTCTGGACGAAGCCACTGCCAATGTTGACCCCGAAAATGAAAAGGAGCTGATGGAGGCCGTTGCGGAATTGACCCATGATAAGACGGTCATCATGATCGCCCACCGGCTGAAAACCGTGCGCCATGCCGACCAAATTTTTGTTGTCGATCACGGTGAGATCGTTCAGCAGGGCACCCATGACGAGCTGGTTGCTGTTGACGGGCTCTACC
>OLOQ01003107.1_pt1 | contig 12515 bp, 14 predicted proteins | sample 1673101 | NCBI WGS metagenome assembly OLOQ01 (sample SAMEA3136754, study PRJEB25190) | human gut metagenome | biome: human gut; feature: human-associated habitat; material: faeces | place: Austria | collected 2013 | reverse complement strand
CTGACTCCGTCATTTCAAGGTTCGAATCCTTGTGGGCCAGCTAAAGAGAACTTCGATAGAAGTTCTCTTTTTTTCTTGTGTAATAATGCGATTTGTTATAAAATAAAAACGTATATGACTTAAATAGTTATAGAAGGATGGTGTGATATGAACAAGAATTTTTTAAGAATTATTAATCTTATAGAAGAACTCGGCTCTGAAAAAAAGACACCAATTACTATACAGCAATACCAGGATATCATTAATAAAAGCTCAAATCTTTGGATGTCCAATGGTGTGGATGAAGCGTTTAGATTTATCAGAAGTTACTTCAATTTTATAGACTAGAGGAATTAGATATGGCTTTTTCATTTGACAGCAGAATACGTTACAGCGAGGTGGATTCGTCATGCAGACTGAGCCTTACAGGGCTTACCAATTATTTTCAGGACTGTAGTGTGTTTCACTCACAGTCACATGATGTGGGAATCAGATTTCTTGCGGACAATCATATAGCATGGGTACTTTCATCATGGCAGATATGCATAAACAGACTTCCACTGCTTAATGAACAGGTAAAGATATCCACATGGGCATATGGTATGAAGGCGTTTTACGGTTACAGAAATTTCACGCTTGAAGATACAGGCGGCAGCACACTGGCATATGCCAATTCTGTCTGGGTGCTTGTTGATACACGAACCGGCAGACCGGTGAAGGTGCCTCAGGAGTTTGCGGATACATACGGTCTTGAGCCGCAACTTGAGATGGAGTGTGCAAAGCGCAAGCTTCATATTCCTGATGATATGGAGAAAAAGGGTGAGATTGTGGTTCCTCAGTTTTTTATAGACAGCAACCATCATATGAACAATGAGAAGTATGTTATGCTGGCGCAGCAGCTTCTGCCGAATGATTTTGAAATATCTGAGCTTCGTGTGGAGTATAGAAAAGAAGCAAAGCTTGGTGATACAGTTATATCATACGTGAAGTACACATCAAAGAGTGTGACAGTGGTGCTTGCGGATACGGATAAAAAACCGTATTCGGTTGTGGAGTTTTTGAGTAAGCCGGTACCGGGAAAATAATTATAATTCCATTATTTAACAACGATACAGTTTTGATACAGAAAGGACGGAAAAACATGAGATTAGGAGAATATCAGGAGCTTGTATGTGTAAAGAAGGTTGATTTTGGCATATATCTGTCAACATCTTCGGCTTCGGAGGAGAGGGTACTTCTTCCGGCAAAGCAGATTCCGGATGGAGTAAAGCTTAAGGTCTTTGTATACAAGGACTCTAACGACAGACTTATTGCTACGACAAACGAGCCAAAGCTGACACTTGGAGGTTTATCAGTGCTTACTGTCAAGGAGGTGACTAAAATAGGGGCGTTCCTTGACTGGGGGCTTGAAAAGGACCTGTTTCTTCCTTACAAGGAGATGGTCAGAAAGGTCAGCGCCGGAGATGAGATACTTGTTACATTATACATAGATAAAAGCCAGAGGCTTTGCGCTACCACAAAGGGTATTTACCATATGCTCAGCACCGATTCGCCATACAAAAAGGACGATATGGTTTCAGGCCGTGTGTATGATTTTAGCGACAATTTCGGTACATTTATCGCTGTGGATGACAAATATTCAGCCAAGATACCGGTTTTTGAGAATGCAGCTTATCTGAAGCTTGGAGATGTGATAGAGGCAAAGGTCACTGATGTTAAGGCGGATGGCAAGCTGGACCTGACAATGAGGGAAAAGGCATATATTCAGATGGATTCCGACTCTGAAAAGCTCCTTGAGCTGCTTGATTCATATGCAGGTGTGCTTCCGTTTTCGGAAAAGGCAAGCCCTGAGGTAATCAAGAGAGAAACAGGACTTAGCAAAAATGCATTCAAGCGTGCAGTTGGTCATTTATATAAGGAAAGAAAGATTGATCTCACAGATGGCAAAATCCGTCTTAAGAAATAACAGTCTTTTTAATAAATTTAACAGGAAAGAAGGGCAATAACATGAAAAACGTTATCAGTACAGACAAGGCACCGGCAGCAATCGGACCATATTCACAGGCTATCGAGGTAAATGGTATGGTATATACTTCCGGAGTGATACCGGTAGTTCCGGAGACCGGTGAGATTCCTGAGGGCTCACAGGCACAGGCAAAGCAGGCATTTACAAATCTGTCACATCTGCTTGAGGCAGCAGGAACAAGCATGGACAATGTAGTAAAGACTACAGTTTTCATCAAGGAGATGAATGACTTCGGTGCAATAAATGAGGTATATGCCACATTTTTTAACGGAGCATACCCTGCAAGAAGCTGTGTTGAGGTTGCAAGGCTTCCAAAGGATGTAATGCTTGAGGTTGAGGCTATTGCTGTAAAATAAAATTATTACATAAGTATTTCGTGTGACATAAGTCCTGTTCGTTGGAAAAAGTCAAGATTTTCTTAAGAATTCACTAAGAAAACGTTGACATATATATGTTGCTTTGTTATAATGACAAAGTAATATTTGTAACAAATTCGTAATAACTGTTACAAATTCATACAACGGAGGGTAAAATGAAAGTAAATTATGTGAAACTCACAGCCGGAGTGCTTACAGGTTTTATGGCTCTGTCCTCAGTGCCATATGCAGTATATGCGGCTGGACCTACTGCAGGAGTAGCTAGTTATACATCAGATATTGTTAGTACATCAAACACTCTTACAGCGGGTGTTACATCTATGTTGACAGATGTAATGTTAAAAGGTGATGATACATCAGAGACTGCAACAGATGTTGCGGCAACAGATGCCGAGCCGGTTAAATCAGCATATGCTGATACAGCGGTTGCACAGGTTAGCGACAGCGTTAATATACGTGCGAGTGCAGATGAAAACAGCGAGTCTCTTGGAAAGCTCTATAACAATGGAATTGGAACAGTACTTGAGACAACCGATAACGGATGGTACAAAATCCAGTCCGGTTCAGTAACAGGATATGTAAAAGGCGATTATGTTGTAGTTGGTGACGATGCACTCGTACAGAGCGCAGGACGTCGCGTGGCAACAGTCAATACTGAGACACTCAAGGTTAGAACAACAGCATCTACTGATGCAGAAGTACTTGGTCTCGTGTCCGGAGAGGATGATCTCACAGTTGTGGATGAGTCAACAGACGGATGGGTAGGTGTATCTACAGCAGACGGTACCGGATATGTATCTACAGATTATGTGACACTCGATACAGAGTTCACTTATGCTGAGTCTAAGGAAGAGGAAGCAGCAAGACTTGCCAAGGAAGAGGCAGAACGTAAGGCAGCTGAGGAAGCAGCTAGAAAGGCTGAAGAGGCAGCTAGAAAGGCTGAGGAGGCAAAAGCAGCCAAGGCAGCAGCAAAGAAGTCTTCTAAGTCTTCAAGCAAATCATCAAGCAGTTCTTCATCAGAGAAGAGCTATAGCGCACCAAGTGGTTCAAACGGACAGGCTGTTGTTAATTATGCATCACAGTTCGTTGGCAATCCTTATGTTTACGGTGGCTCAAGTCTTACAAACGGAACAGACTGTTCAGGATTTACAATGTCAGTATATGCACACTTTGGAATTTCACTTCCACATTCCGCAACAGCTCAGTCTTATTACGGAACAGAAGTAAGTCTTTCAGAACTGGAACCGGGTGACCTGTTGTTCTATGGTTCAGAAGGAGATATCGGACATGTGGCGATCTACACAGGTGGCGGCATGGTAGTACATGCAAGTACAGAAGCAACCGGTATCAAGACATCGGTATATAACTACAGAACACCTGTTAAGGCAGTCAGACTGCTTGGACAATAAAGGACTATAGAAATAGAAGAAAAGCCGGTATATAGTGAGAGGATATGTTGTTCCTCCCGATATGTACCGGCTTTTCTTTTTTTATTTTTATCGAAAGGGGTCTTTACAGCTAAAGATATATTTTCATACAGAAAAAAGATACAGATGCATTTGTGTAGTTTTCATAAATTATATAAATTAATTGTTAATTTGACTAAAAAACAGAAAGAAGACGCCTTCCTTTTGTTTAAAATGACTTGAAAAAATGATGGTTTATGCTATAATAAGACTATCAATTCGGGAATCCCCGAAAAAGAAGGAGTTGGGCAACATGAATTACATAATTAGTGGAAAAAATATCGATGTTACTGAAGGCTTAAAGAATGCAGTATATGACAAGCTGTCCAAGCTTGAGAAATATTTCGCAGAAGATGCTGTTGCACAGGTTACATTTAGTGTAGAGAAAGACAGACAGAAGATAGAAGTTACGATTCCTATGAAAGGACATATCATTCGTGCAGAACAGGTAAGTGATGATATGTATGTATCGATCGATCTTGTGCTGGAAGTGATTGAGAGACAGGTGAACAGGCATAAGAAGAAGCTGATCGACAAGGAGCAGAATGCAGCATATCTCCAGAATTCATTTGTAGAAGAAGAAACAGATGAAGATGACGAGATCAAGATCGTAAGATGCAAGAAATTTGCAGTAAAGCCTATGTATCCGGAAGATGCATGCATCCAGATGGATCTGCTTGGACATAATTTCTATGTATTCAGAAACGCTGAGACAGAAGAAGTAAATGTTGTCTATAAGAGAAAGGGTAACACATACGGATTGATCGAACCGGAATTTTAATCTCAACCTGCCACACAGGAAGCTTACAGAAGCAGATCCGAAAGGATCGGCAGATGTGTAGCTGCAGAGATTTATGGATAAAGAGAAGGGTCGCCAGAATATCAACGCTGGCGGCTCTTTTTTGCGTGAAAAGTTATCGGGTTTTAGCGTTATTTCATAATGCTTTACCAAAGCTTTTCAGATTCATTCTTGATATAAATTTCATATGATGGTATTATGTACCCTGAGTAACAAGATTTGGATACGAAACCAAGAAAACAGTTAGGAGAATAATAGAATGGGATTATTTGAAAAAGTATTTGGCACACATAGTGAGAAAGAACTGAAGAAGATCGCTCCTATTGTGGACAAGATAGAAGCACTTGATTCTGATATGCAGGCATTGTCCGATGAGGAATTAAGAGCAAAGACAACAGAGTTCAAAGATAGACTTGCAAATGGAGAAACTCTTGATGATCTGTTGGTAGAAGCATTTGCAGTTGTAAGAGAGGCTGCATACAGAGTGCTTGGCATCAAGCATTACAGAGTACAGTTGATCGGTGGTGTTGTATTACATCAGGGACGTATCGCCGAGATGAAAACCGGTGAAGGTAAGACACTTGTATCTACACTTCCTGTATACTTAAACGCACTGGAGGGCAAGGGTGTTCAGGTCGTAACAGTTAACGATTACCTGGCAAAGCGTGATGCGGAATGGATGGGTAAGGTTCATGAGTTTCTTGGACTTACAGTTGGTATTATTTTGAATTCATCTACAAATGATGAAAGACGTGACGCATATGCATGCGACATCACTTATGTAACAAATAACGAACTCGGTTTCGATTACTTAAGAGATAACATGGTTATCTATAAAGAAAAGCTTGTGTTAAGAGGACTTCATTATTGCGTAATCGATGAGGTCGACTCAGTATTGATCGATGAGGCGAGAACCCCTCTGATCATTTCAGGACAGAGTGGTAAATCAACAGAGCTTTATAAAATGTGCGATTACCTTGCAAGACGTATGAAGCGTGGTGAAGGTGATGGCGAGATATCCAAGATGGATATGCTGATGAATACAGCGATCGAGGAAGACGGAGATTTTCTTGTAAATGAAAAAGACAAATACGTTATGCTGACAGCAAACGGTGTAAAGGAAGTAGAGCAGTTCTTCCATATTGAGAACCTGTCCGATCCTGAGAATATCGAGATCCAGCATAACATTATTCTTGCACTTCGTGCACATAACCTGATGTTCCGTGACCGTGATTACGTTGTAAAGGATGATGAGGTTCTGATCGTTGATGAATTTACAGGACGTATCATGCCGGGCCGTCGTTTCTCAGATGGACTGCATCAGGCGATCGAGGCAAAGGAAAATGTAAAGGTTAAGAGAGAATCCAAGACACTTGCTACGATCACATTCCAGAACTTCTTCAATATGTTTGAGAAGAAAGCGGGTATGACAGGTACAGCAAGTACAGAGGAAGAAGAATTCAGAGAGATCTACGGCATGGATGTTGTAGAGATCCCGACCAACCTTCCTGTACAGAGAATTGACCGTCCGGATTCTATCTTCAAGACAAAGAAAGAGAAATTAAACGCTATTGTTGAGCAGATCAATGAGAGTTACAGAAAAGGACAGCCTGTTTTGGTTGGTACGATCAATATTGATGCATCTGAGGAACTCAGCCATATGCTCAGCAAGAAAAAGATTCCACATAAGGTATTAAATGCAAAGTTCCATGAGCTTGAGGCAGAGATCGTTGCAGAAGCAGGTCAGAAGAATGCAGTTACGATCGCAACGAACATGGCTGGTCGTGGTACGGATATTAAGCTTGGCGAGGGCGTTGCTGAACTTGGCGGACTTCGTATCATTGGTACAGAACGTCATGAGTCCAGACGAATCGATAATCAGCTCCGTGGACGTTCCGGTCGTCAGGGAGATCCGGGTGAATCCAAATTCTACCTGTCTCTGGAAGATGATCTGATGAGATTATTTGGTTCCGAACGTGTTATGAGCCTTTATGATACATTGAAGATTCCGGAGGGCGAGGAGATTCAGCATAAGACGATTTCGAACTTCGTAGAAAAGGCGCAGAAGAAGATTGAAAGTAACAACTTTGCGATCAGAAAGAATCTGTTAGAGTATGATCGTGTAAATAACGAACAGAGAGAGATCATTTATAAGGAGCGTCGGAGAGTCTTAGATGGTGAAGATATGCATGAAGTTATCCTGAAGATGCTCAAGGATGATATCGGTGCATGTGTGGATATCGTATGCTCATCAGAAGCGGCACCGGAAGAATGGAATATTGTAGAGCTTGACAATATGATCCGTGAGATCATTCCATTTACAGAACCAATCGCACTTACTGAGCATGAGATTAAAAAGGGTGACACAGAAGAACTCAAAGAGAGATTGTATAATGAGGCTGTGGAACTCTACCATGAGAAAGAAAAAGAATTCCCAAGTCCGGAAGATATGCGTGAGATCGAGCGTATTATCCTTCTGAAGGTAATTGATAGAAAATGGACTGACCATATCGACGATATGGAACAGTTAAAGCAGGGTATCGGGCTTCAGTCGCTGGGTCAGAGAGATCCTGTTGTAGAATACAAGTTTGCCGGTTATGACATGTTCAATGAGATGACAAGAGCAATTCAGGAGGATACAGTAAAACTGCTTCTCCGTGTTAAGGTTGAACAGAAGGTTGAACGTGAAGAAGTAAATAAGGTTACAGGAACAAACAAGGATGATACTGTATCCAGAGGACCTGTAAAGAAAGCAAAAAAAATCGGAAGAAATGATTTGTGTCCATGCGGCAGCGGTAAGAAATATAAGAACTGCTGCGGACGGAACGAATAGAAATAATGTGTTGCAGCTGCAACCGATAAAGTAGGTGAGAAATTAATGATAGAGACAGACCAGTTTAAGTTCACACTGAATCAGTACAGACAACCATTAATGGAAGTAAGGGATTCACTTTGACATCGCTGGCAGAAAAGACAGCATAGGAAAATTACAATATGAGATGGAACAGCCGGGCTTCTGGGATGATGTAGCAAAGTCAACCAGTGTTTCCAGGCAGTTAAAGGAGCTGCAGGATTCGCTGGAGGAATATCAGAAGTTGGAACAGGATTTTTCGGATATCGAAACCCTGATTCAGATGGCGGAAGAAGAGGGCGATTCCTCTATGATAGAGGAGATCGGTGAGATGCTGACTGCATTTCAGAAGGAATTCGAAAATTACAGGATCAGCCTTCTGCTGTCGGGTGAGTTTGATGGTTATGATGCCGTTATGACACTTCATGCAGGAGCCGGTGGAACAGAGTCCTGTGATTGGACATCGATGTTATACAGAATGTATACCAGATGGGCGGAGAAACATGGTTTTAAGGTGGAAGTACTTGACTATCTGGAAGGTGATGAGGCTGGCATCAAGTCGGTTACGATCCAGATCAGCGGGCAGAATGCATACGGATATTTGAAATCAGAAAAAGGCGTACATCGTCTGGTTCGTATTTCACCGTTCAATGCAGCAGGCAAGCGACAGACTTCATTTGCTTCCTGCGATGTGATACCGGAGATAGAGGAAGATCTGGAAGTGGATATCAATGAAGATGATCTCCGAATCGATACTTACAGATCGAGCGGAGCCGGTGGACAGCACATCAATAAGACATCATCGGCGGTTCGTATCACGCACATTCCGACCGGTATCGTAGTACAATGCCAGAATGAGCGTTCACAGCATATGAATAAGGACAAGGCTATGCAGATGCTGAAGTCTAAGTTGTATCTGATCAAGAAACAGGAGAACCTGGATAAGATTTCGGACATTCGAGGTGAGATATTGGAGAATGGATTCGGAAGCCAGATCCGGTCTTATGTTATGCAGCCGTATACGATGGTGAAGGATCACCGGACAGGCGAAGAAAGCGGAAATGTTGCCGCAGTTTTAGATGGAGAACTCGACGGATTTATGAATGCATATTTAAAATGGTGCAGCCGGAGTGAGTAGTAATATACAAAAAAGAATGCAAAAGGAGAGACATCCACATGGTAAATATAGCAGTGTTAGGTTATGGTACAGTTGGTTCAGGTGTGGTTGAGGTTATCAATACAAACCATGAGATCATCAATAAGAGAGCAGGAGAAGAGATTAACATCAAGTATGTTCTTGATCTGAGAGATTTCCCGGGAGATCCTGTACAGCAGATACTGACACATGACTTCAATGACATCTTAAACGATGATGAAGTAAAGGTTGTTGTTGAAGTAATGGGAGGAATCAATCCTGCCTATACATTTGTAAAACAGTGCCTTGCAGCAGGCAAGAGTGTAGCAACATCCAATAAGGAACTGGTAGCTTCTCACGGACCGGAATTACTTGCGATCGCAAAAGAGAACAATGTGAATTTCTTATTTGAGGCATCTGTTGGCGGTGGTATTCCGATCATCCGTCCATTAAATACCTCTATCACAGCAGATGAAGTAACAGAGATCACAGGTATCTTAAACGGAACAACAAATTATATCCTGACCAAGATGGATCAGGAAGGTGCATCTTATGATGAAGTGCTGAAGCAGGCACAGGATCTGGGATATGCAGAAAGAAATCCGGAAGCAGACGTAGAAGGTGGAGATGCGTGTAGAAAGATCGCTATCCTGACTTCTATCGTATATGGAAAGCATCTGGATTACACTAAGATCCATACAGAAGGAATCACAAAGATTTCAACAGAAGATTTCAAATATGCAGATGCACTTGGCGTATCGATCAAATTAGTAGGTACGACTAAAAAGGAAGGAGATACCTTATACTCCTTCGTTGCACCTATGATGCTGGATGAGAACCATCCATTATCCGGTATCCATGATGTATTCAATGGCATATTTGTACATGGAAATGTTGTAGATGATATCATGTTCTATGGAAGAGGAGCTGGAAAGCTTCCAACAGCATCCGCCGTTGTATCCGATGTTGTAGACGAAGTAAAACATATGGGTAAGAATATTATGGCAAGCTGGGATGCAGAACCGCTTCCAATCGGTGATTTCAGAGATGCGGTTAATCGTTTCTTTGTGCGTGTGAGTGCGGATTCTATTACCAAAGAAGAGGTTCAGAAATTATTTGGTGATGTGACATATGTAACAGCAGAAGGCATAGATGGAGAACTTGCATTTATAACTTCGGCCATGACTGAGGGCAGTTTTGCTGATGCTATAGCTAAAATAGATAAAATTTACAGCATAATCAGAGTAGCATTTTAGAGAAAAAAGTTGTATAACCTAAGATGACTGTTGAAAAATGTGTTATCTGCATATGGAAATAACGAGATACTCAGATAGAAAGAAAAGGAGGACACCGATGAAAAGAGCCGATTACATTAGCTGGGATCAGTATTTTATGGGAATTGCACTGCTGTCGGCAGAGAGAAGTAAAGACCCGTCAACTCAGGTTGGCGCATGTATCGTAGACGATAATAATCGTATTCTGTCGGAAGGGTATAATGGTATGCCTGCCGGATGCGAAGATGACATCATGCCATGGGGAAAGATCGGTGATCCATTGAACAATAAATATTTCTTTGTATGCCATGCGGAATTGAATGCCATCCTGAATTACAGAGGCGGCAGTTTAAAAGATGCAAGACTTTATTCAACCTTATTCCCTTGTAATGAATGTGCGAAAGCGATCATTCAGTGCGGAATAAAGGAGGTTATCTATCTGTCGGATAAATATGCAAGTACTGACAGTACAATGGCATCGAAGAGAATGTTTGATATGGCCGGGGTTGCTTATCGACCATACGAAGTAAAAGGAAAGAAGATTACGATAGATTTATGATGATTGTAAAGGAAAGTAACAGCAGAGAAGACACATACAGAATCGGGCGGGAGCTTGGCGAACAGGCTACTCCGGGGCAGGTTTTCTGTTTCTTTGGAGACTTGGGTGTCGGAAAGACGATATTTTCGCAGGGATTTGCCAAAGGCCTAGGTGTCGATGATATTGTGAACAGTCCAACATTTACGATTGTAAAGGAGTATGATGATGGAAGACTTCCACTATATCATTTTGATGTCTATCGAATCGGAGATGTAGATGAGATGGAAGAAATTGGCTATGATGAGATGGTATATGGTAATGGCGTATGTCTGATCGAATGGGCAAATCTGATCGAAGAGATTCTTCCGGAACATTATCAGAAGATAACGATTGAAAAAGACCTTGAAAAAGGGGTAGATTATAGAAAGATAACGATAGAAGAGGTTTAAAACTATGAAGATCCTTGCTCTGGACAGCTCAGGGCTGGTTGCATCCGTTGCCTTATTAGAAAATGACAATCTGGTTGCAGAATTTACGGTAAATAATAAAAAGACACATTCACAAACCTTGCTTCCGATGCTGGATGAGGTTGTAAAAGCAGCAGGCATTGAGCTTGATACAGTAGATGCCATAGCAATCGCAGCAGGACCCGGTTCATTTACAGGACTGCGGATCGGAGCGGCGACAGTAAAAGGCTTGTCGCTTGCACTTGATAAGCCGATCATACCTGTACCGACATTGGAAGGGCTTGCATATAATTTTTGGGGAAGTGACAGACTTATCTGCCCGATCATGGATGCCAGAAGGAATCAGGTCTATACCGGATTGTACAGATTTGATAAATCAGGCAATCTGGTTACAGAGATGGAGCAGATACCGATGGATGTGAATGAATTGATCAATCTGCTTCTTGAAAAAGATGAAGAAGTGCAGTTTACAGGTGATGGCATACAGGTGTATGGATCTCTGATCCTGTCAAAGATGAAACATGCGTGTCTGGCACCGGCACATCTGAACAAACAGAGAGCCGGATCAGTCGCATATGCCGGAGCTTGCCGGTATGCACATGAACAGTATATAAATGGAGACGATTTTGCTCCTGAATATCTGAGAATGTCTCAGGCAGAAAGAGAAAGAAAAGAGAAAGGTGAAGGAAATGAGTAATAGCGTCAGTGATGGCGGGGCGGCGGGGCCCTATTTAGACAACATTGAGATAAGAGAAGGCGATGAGGAGCAGTTGCTTGATATTGTTTCTCTGGGAGAAAAAGTATTTATGAGTTCCTGGAATGAGCAGATGGTTGCTACATCCATGTATGGAACATATGATACTGTACTTACAGCAGTTGACACAACGAAGGATGACAAGGTGGTTGGTTATTGTATTTTTACCGCACCATGCGAGGATTGTGAACTGCTTCGAATTGCTGTTGATAAAGATTACAGGAAATGCGGAATCGGACACAGACTGATGAAGGAAATGATTCGTATGTGTGTAGAAGACGATGGAGAAAAGATTTTCTTAGAGGTTCGTGAGTCTAATGATGCAGCAATATCAATGTATGAATCGCTAGGCTTTGATGAGATTTCCAGAAGGAAAGATTATTATAAAAAACCAACAGAAGATGCTGTTATTATGGAACTGAAGTGTTCACATTCATAATATATAGATGACAGGAATTCCCACTACAAAAGATGTGCCTTTTTTATTATAATCGACAATAGGAAAGATACAGAGACCGCCGGGCAATCGGAGGATCAGGAGGAGATCATGATAGAAGTAATACGTTGTAATATGTGTGGGAAAGAATTGTCAGTCAGAAATGACATTTTGATGGAAGATGCAATTATAATTTCAAAAAAGTGGGGCTACTTCTCAAAAAAAGATGGAGAAACCCACAGGATCTGTATATGTGAAGACTGCTATGATCGATTGTCAGGCAGCTTTGCAGTACCGGTACAGAGAGAAGAAACGGCAGAATATATGTAGAACCAGAGAGTCATTTGTATATAGAATGACTCTTTTTTCCTTACGGGAAAAGCGGTTTACAGACAGAGCGGAGATAGAAGTTG
>OLOQ01003102.1_pt1 | contig 12521 bp, 14 predicted proteins | sample 1673101 | NCBI WGS metagenome assembly OLOQ01 (sample SAMEA3136754, study PRJEB25190) | human gut metagenome | biome: human gut; feature: human-associated habitat; material: faeces | place: Austria | collected 2013 | reverse complement strand
TCTTTTCCTCACCCATGATGACACGCATCATATCGAGGGTCAGATGCCCCTCCTGACTGTATTTCTTGAGCCGCTGGGCTTGAGAAAGAGAAGGGGTAGCCTGTTCGCTGTCCATCGCGTCCAACAGGTCTACCTGTTCCTCCTTTTTGAGAAAGGACAGCTCATAAGCAGGATTTAAGGCAATTTTCTTTTCATCCACCATGTCCATCAATTCAGGAATCAGCTCTGTCAGACGGATATAGCGCTGAATTTGATTTCGACTTTGCCCCACCTGTTCAGCAAGCAACTGGTCTGATCGCTTTTGTGTCCCAACTTGGGACACATATCCATAATTTCCTGCAGGGCAATAGAAGCGGCAGACTGAACGATATCTGTATTTACTTCGCTACTCTGCTGAACTGCTTGTGGACGCTTGATAAACTCACACATCTTTTCCCATTCCGAATTAGGCAAAAACGGAATATTCAAAAGTACGAGAATCGTGGCTGTAAGAATCATCACAATAGAAATGGCTGGCGAAATAGTGTGAAGCAATGGTGAGAAAATAAAAATGGCAAAAGCCGCACTCCGCACTGTTTTGCAATTCGATTTTACCGTTTCTTCCTTCGGACCATTGAGTTCTATTGGGACTTTTTTGTCTGCATTTTTATCATAGAGAATAAAATACTTTTTTCCACCAACTTTATACTGACAGACTGATACATTCAAAGGTTCTCCGTCACAAGCAGCGAGCACAGCCTTAAAGTGCTTGGCTTCTTTTCTTGACAGGCGAATTGCGACAAAATCCTTACTGCCTTGAGTATCAACTTTCAAAGCAAGATGTCCGGAATCTGTCTTAATGACCTCCAACGCACCGGCTGCCATGATTTTGTTATGACGGCGGTAGCGCTTTCCCATGCACATAATATCCGTTAAGGAGCGTTGCTGATTCGTAACCCGGAAGCTGAGTATAAAGCACATAATACACAGCAGGGCCGTGGTGAGGAAGCTCATTCCTCATCATCCCCCTTGCCCGACGAATCGCCCACTTCCTGTTCCGATGCCGTCCTCGCCATATCGAGATGAATAAGCTTCGCGCCGGTTTTAGTTTCCGCATTGCTTACCCCTTTCTGAGCTGATGCCTGGACAACTTTCTGCTCAACACTCACGAGATTGTCTTGTGTGAGAGTATCATTCTCATCCGCACAAAACAGCAAATTGTATGTTCCACCGATATGGTAGTTGCGCTCTTTTGGTTTGATTTGCAAGAAGATGTCCAACCGACCGTTTGTATCAATATACTCGCCATTTTCATCTACCGGAATGAAGCGCCATGTCTCCACCGTACCAAGCCCGGAGCGAGATTCATCCGCACTGACAGCCAAGGCGGTAATTTTACGGTACTTGCCTTTTTTCTCGTTCTGGATAGCTTCAAAAAGCTGCATACCGAAGTAGGCTGCAACAATCAGTGCTGCGCCGAAAGTTCGAATGTTTTTGGTCGAAATGGCAAACATTACACCAATCACAACAGCCAAAATTACAGCGATGATGTATTTGATTTTTTGGGTGGCTAACATATCATTATCGTTATTCATATTTCAAAATAAAGCAGAAGCCTGTCCGATGCAATATCAGACAGGCTTAGAGGCTTTCTACATTTTTTATGAAGAACGCCCGCCTGCTCGTTCCCCTTTCTGCAAAATTCTTACTGAGCGGTGTTGGTAGTCGAGCCGGAGCCGCTGGCTTCCAGCAAACTCTGAATGGTGCCGTTGGCAAGGTCTGCGCTGGACAGAGGTACTTCGTATTCCTGCCCATCCGCCGTATGAATCTTGGCGTAGAAGTCGATTGTGACATCTCCGCTCAAATCAATACCACTCAGAGCGTCCTCGCCGAGAGCAGATGCAGCCTGCTGGGAAGTAATAGTCTGCTTCGTGGTAGTCACAGGAGGGATACCGACTTGTGTACCGGTAATTGAGGTCAGAATGCCATTTACACCGTCATAGAACGCCGGGACAAAGGCATACATAGCACTGCAAGCAGCAACAACAGCAACCAATACCCCTACAACAACTACGCCAGCCTTAGACTTCTTCTTTTCGGAAGGCGCAGGAGCGGTATACGGCTGTACTGCGGGAGCAGCCTGCGGTGGCGCAGGCATCGGTTGTGGAGTCGGTTCGGGAATCGGTGCAGGTGTAGGCGCAGGTGCCTGAGCCTTCTCCTTTTTCTTCTTTTCCTTTTTCGGTTTCTCTTTCTTCTCTTTGCCGAAGAAAGACTTTTTTGGCTTTTGTTCCGGCACGGGTGCGGCAGGCTGTGCCTGCTGAGATTCAGGCTGAGACGGAACAGCTTCCTGCTGTACAGGCTGTTCAACAGGCTGCGGTGCTGGAGCGGCAGGGGTATGCAACTGGTTGATGAACTGCTGCACATTCGGCTGCCCGGCGGGCTGCTGCATCGGCATCGGAGCCGGTTCCTGCGGTTGCTGATATTCCTCCTGCTCAGGGGCGGTGGGCTCAGCATATTGCTGAGTGGGCTCCGGAGCAGGCGCAGGCATCGGCTCTTCCTGTGGAGCATGGGTCGGGTTCATCACCCGATTCTTTGCAATAAGAGTATCAACGACTTCCTGCTTGACCTTGCGCACCGTGCCATCAGGCAAGATAACGCAGCGGTCTTCATAGACATCGACTTGAATTTTTTCACCGTTGAAGGTCGTAGTGACCCTACCAACGGTCTGACCATGATTCTGAATATCAGCCATGACCGTTTACTCCTTTCACCTAAACTTAAAAATTGAAACAATGGTATTTGCAGTGTCCTGTGCCACGCCTTGCATGGATACGGGAAGATATTCCAAAAGAAATCCCCTAGGCAATGTTCCCGTTGTGGTCTGAAGGGCAAACCATGCCGTAAATGCCAGCAGCAGCATCCAGATGCAAAAGTAGAACGGAATACCGAAGCGACCAAGGAAAATCCAGAAACCACCGGAATCGGATTTCTTTCTATTGCAGCGAGGGCATGATGCTGTAAGGTTATGTATACTGTTGATGTTCCCGTTTGGAACAAGGATACGATACGCACGATGCTTGTTTGCGAGGTGAATAGACACGATATGGTCTACTTGCATCGTCTTGCGCAGCATAATGCGTCCGCAATACGGGCACATATAGAATTTTCCAAATGCGCCGGGATGCGCTTTGATGAATTGATAGCGGTAATCGTCCGAGCGCTCATAACGAGGGTTATGCTGGCAGAGTTCGCACAAAGTCTGTCCGGCGCAAGGGTTGAGGTATTTCAGAGACCGTGGTAACACAGGTCGTATGAGTTATCCACACTTTCCACATAATTATCAACATATAGTGTGTTAGCGTATTGACTTCTACTATATCTTGTGGTATTATGATATGGTAAAAAGAACGAGTTTGAATGGGTGCATGATTGCACGAGGTAATTTAGACCTCAAGCAGTCATGCACCCATTTTTTGTATGCAGAAAGGAGGAAGGAACGTGGCACATCAAATTGACGAGAGCAAGCCGAAGTATCTAAGTCAGACACGATTTATGAGCGGTCGGCGCATTATCAAAACCAGCGTGACAGAAATCACGGACGAAAACGTGGTTGATGTTCTTCGTAAGGCTCTTGCTACTCACGATTTGAACCGCAGTGAGATTGACTACCTGTGGAAGTATTACCGTGGAGACCAGCCAATCAGAAACCGTGTCAAAGACGTTCGCCCCGAAATCTGCAATAAGATTACCGAAAATCGTGCAAACGAAATCGTGTCCTTCAAGGTTGGGTATCTGTGTGGCGAACCGATTCAGTACGTCAGCCGTAATGGTGGCGAGGAAATCGTAAAGCAGATTAACACCCTCAACGAGTATATGTTCGCAGAGGACAAAGCCGCTCAAGACCAAGAGCTTGTCGAGTGGCAGATGATTTGTGGTACAGCGTTCCGTCTTGTCCTTCCCGATGAACCGGGTGAGGAAGACGAAGCTCCTTTTGAGCTTTACACTCTCGACCCGAGAGACACCTTCGTTGTGTATTCAAACGAAATCGGTAACAAGCCGCTGATGGCGGTTAAGTACAGCAAGGACGATAACGAGATTTTCCACTACTCGATTTACACCGAGAATCGCTATTACCTCGTGGACGGAGACATTTTGGTGAAATCCAAACCTCATGCCCTCGACATGATTCCGATTATCGAGTACCCGGGAAACAATGCTCGTCTCGGTTCTTTTGAGATTGTGCTTCCTCTACTGGACGCAATCAACAATGTGGAAAGTAACCGTATGGACGGTATGGAGCAGTTGGTACAGGCTTTTATTAAGTTCATTAACTGCGACATTACCAAGGAGGAATACGAGGAGTTCTTACAGCTCGGCGCAATCAAGGTGAAGTCCGTGGACGGACAAGCCGCTGATGTTGGTGTAGTCACCACAGAGCTGAATCAGACACAATCGCAGACCCTCAAGGACGATTACTATAACGCAATGCTCACCATCTGCGGTATGCCAAACCGTAACGGTGGTTCTTCCACGAGTGACACTGGTTCTGCCGTGTTGCTCCGTGATGGTTGGTCTGACGCAGAAGCTCGAGCAAAGGACAGCGAGAATGTCTTCAAGCGAGCAGAAAAGAAAATGCTCAAGCTGGTTCTTCGTATCTGTCGAGACCTCGGCGGTCTCACGCTCAAGTTGAGTGATATTGATATGAAGTTTACTCGCCGTAACTACGAAGCCATTCAGAGTAAATCTCAAGTCCTTATCTCCATGCTTCAAGAGCCTAAGATTCACCCACAGTTGGCGTTCCAGCATAGCGGAATGTTCTCTGACGCTGAATCTGCTTACAACATGAGCATGAAGTATTACGAGGAGCAACAGGAGAAAGCCGCTGAACTGGCTAAGAAGACCACTCCCGATGATTCCGGGGACGATGATAATGACCCGGACAATAACGATATTTAAGCGGTAAGCCGCTGTGAATATAGGCAGAGAAGCCTTAAATCGCAATAGTCAGAGAAGACTTAAACCGCAAACATTGTCACAGAAGACATTAAAAGACAGGAGGATTTCAACATGGCAAAGATTGACATTAGCAAGATTGACGGCTATGCCGACATGACCCCGGAACAGAAAATTGCCGCTCTTGAAGCGTTCGAGACAGAAGACCCCGATTACAGCGGATATGTAAAGAAGGATATTTTCGATAAGACAGCTTCCGAGCTTGCGGCTAAGAAGAAGGAACTGAATGAAAAGCTCACCGAGGACGAGCAGAAAAAGCAGAAGGAACAGGAGGAACGTGAGGAGTTACAGTCCAAGTACGACAAACTGCTCCGTGAAAGCGAAGTTTCCAAGTTCAAGGCGAAGTTGCTCGGCATGGGTTACGAGGAGAAGCTGGCTGACGCTACCGCAGAAGCAATGGCTGATGGTGATACCGAGAAGGTCTTCGCCAATCAGAAGAAACATCTTGAGAATGTCGAGAAGAAGGTTCGTGCGGAAGCCCTTAAAGATACACCGAAACCGACCCCGGACGGAGATTCCAAGACAATGACCCTTGAGAAGCTCCGCAAAATGTCTCCACAGGAGCGTTATGACTATTCTGTGAAGAATCCCGAGGACTACAAAGCCCTCTACACCAATAACGATACAGGAGGTAATGAGTAATGGCTCATAAGATTTATGACAATTTCTATCTCTCCAACGAGGTAGAAGACCAGTTCAATTCCCACCTCGATTTACAGCAGTTCTGTACTGTTGATAACTCTCTCGTGGGTACTGCTGGTATGAAGCGCAAGATTAACGTCTACAAGGCTACCGCTGGTACGGAGAAGCTGAAAATGGGAGAAGGTAACACCAAGAGCATTGAGGTTTCTTTCACCCCGGAGGAGTACGAGATTCAGCTCGCACAGAACAAGTTCCAGTATTATGACGAACAGGAAATGACTGACCCTATGCTCGTTCCTGTCGGCACTCGTCACATGGGTACTGATATGTTCAATACCGTAAACGGCGATGTGTACGGCGAGTTCAAGAAGGCTACTATGGTCGTTCCTACTGCGAAGATTGACTTCGCCGCATTTGTGGACGCTGTTGCCAATCTGAACATCGAAAGCACTGACAATCAGCCGGAGAAGGTTGCTCCGCAGACTTTCGCTTTCGTACACCCGGGCGATACTGCCGAGCTTCGTAAGAACCTCGCAGAAGACCTCAAGTATGTGGAAGCGTTCGCTCGTGCTGGCTACATCGGTACTGTTGGCGGCGTGAACATCTACACCAAGAAGGACGCTACGAAGGGTACTATCGTGGTTGCTACTCGACAGGCAGTTACCATCTTCAATAAGAAGGGTGTCGAGGTTGAGACTGACCGTAACGGCGATATTCGTCAGAACACTATTTGGTCTCGTAAGTATTACCTTGCGGCTCTGACTGACGCTACCAAGGCAGTCAAGATTTTCAAGGGTACTGCTACTGCCACTGCGGACACTACGGTTTCCGAGGGCAAGGTTTACTACGCTAAGACCGACAACGGCTACATCGTTGGTAAGCCTAAGACCGACCCGAAGACCGAAGGTTTCTACGAGATTGCCTAAGTAAAGGAGGTGGACAACATGACCGAGGAAGAAAAGCTGATTGCTCTCAAAGCGATGGTCGGTGGTTCGGACAGTGACGAAGTGCTGTCCACCTATCTCAAACTGGCTGGTCGTAAAATCATCAATCGAGCATATCCGTATGATTCCAGCGTAACGGAAGTTCCGGCACAGTACGACACTCTCCAATGCGAGATTGCCGCTTATATGCTGAACAAGCGTGGTGCGGAGGGTCAGACCTCTCATTCCGAGAACGGTATCTCCCGAAGCTATGAAAATGCTGATATTCCGTCCTCAATGCTCAAGGTGGTTACTCCTCATGTGGGGGTGATTAAATGAGAATGATGGTACGAAATAAGAGCAAATTCTTCTACGCTCTGTACAAAGAGAAAGTCCCTAAGACGGACGAATACGGAAATGTTACAGGGGAATATGAAATCATTCGAGACAACCCGGTAGAGTTCTCCGCTAATATCTCTGCCGCCAAGGGTGAAACAAGCACCCGGCAGTTCGGAGAAAGTGAAAGCTATGACAAGGTAATTGTCATGGGGACGGACGCTCCCCCTATTGACGAGTACACAGTGCTATGGGTCGATAAAACGCCACAGGTTGATGAAACCGGGGCTTTGGTTACAAATGATGATGGTGAGGTCATTACTCCTCACGATTATATCGTTAAGAAGGTAGCCAAGAGCTTGAACAGCGTATCGGTTGCGATAAGCAAGGTGACTGTCAGTGGGTAGAAAAGTTATCTCATTCGGATTGTCAACGAGTGAAATCAACCGAGCTATGAAAGAGCTGGCTGATTACAAACAAGAAATCCTTAGAAAAACAGAACTCCTCCGAGAGAAAGTAGCCGAGCGGCTGGCTGATGAAGCGAAAAGCGGATTCAGCGGTGCAATCGTTGACGAGCTTATTCTCAAAGGAGGGCAAACTTCTCCACGATACGCACAAGTCGATGTGTCGGTTGACAATCGAGGGTCGGTTACTGTCGTTGTCGCAAGTGGTGAAGACGCTGTGTGGGTTGAGTTTGGTGCTGGTGTCTATCATAATGGCTCTCCCGGTTCGTCCCCTCACCCTCACGGTGCGGAACTGGGAATGACAATCGGTGGATTCGGTAAGGGTAACGGCAAGAAAGAAGTTTGGGGATTCTACGAAAATGGCGAATTGAAGCTGTCTCGTGGTACTCCGGCTCGTATGCCGATGGCTCTTGCAATCACCACCGTTTGCAATGATATTCAGTCTATCGCAAAGGAGGTGTTCGGGTGATTGACATTGAGACAGAGGTATTCAGTATCGTGTCCGCAGAGGTGCGAAAGAAATATCCGAAAATCTATATGACTGGCGAATATGTCAAGTCTCCACCTTCCTTCCCTTGTGTCTCTCTCATTGAGACAGACAATCAAGTTTATCGAAACACTCGAGATTCCGGGTGTATCGAAAACCACGCACAGGTGCTTTACGAGGTGAATGTCTACTCTAACAAAACGAGTGGTAAGAAAACTGAATGTAAAGCAATCATCGCTCTCATTGATTCCAAGATGGAAGCACTCGGTTTCACACGAACCCTTATGAACCCTGTTCCCAACGAGGAAGACGCAACGGTTTACAGAATGGTGGCTCGATACAGGGCTATCGTCTCTAAAAACAAAACTATTTATAGGAGGTAAACAAACATGGCTATTAGCACTTACAAGATTTTTCTCATGCAGAAGAACACTTCCGCATGGGAGAAGCTGATTGACATTAAGGAGTTTCCCGACCTCGGCGGTGCGCCGGAAATGCTGGAAACTACTACTCTGTCTGACAAAATGCAGACTTACATTCCGGGTATTCAGTCCCTTGATTCTCTTGAGTTCACTGCGAACTACACTCTCGAGGAGTACAAGAAGCTGAAAGCACTGGAAGGTACGGAGAAGGAGTTCGCCGTTTGGTTCGGTGGTAAGGAAGCTGGCGATACCGTCACTCCTACTGGTGACAGCGGTAAGTTCAAGTTCAAAGGCTCTCTGTCTGTTTATGCTAACGGCGGCGGCACGAATGAGGTTGTCGAAATGACTATCACTATCGCTCCGTCTACTGTTATCAGCATGGACGCAGAGTAAGGAAAAATAAGGAGGATAAATCATCATGGCAAAGCAGTTGAAATTCACTTTCAAGGATAAAGAATATGTCCTTGAGTTCACTCGCAGAACGGTTACGGAAATGGAAAAGAAGGGCTTCGTTGCGGCAGAGGTCGAGAACAAGCCTATGTCCACTCTCCCGGCACTGTTTGAAGGTGCGTTCCTCGCACATCATCGTTTCGAGAAGAAGGAAGTTATCAACGAAATCTTCTCCCACATGACGAACAAGGAGGAGCTTATCGGTAAGCTGGCAGAAATGTACAACGAGCCGATTATGGCACTGGTCGAAGAACCCGAGGAATCCGAGGGAAACGTAAGCTGGACAGCGAGTTGGTAAGTGATTCGCTGTTGACAGATGAATCCGCTAACAAGGGGAGCGAGCGTGAGAATCGCTCTGCTCCCCCTTCTTATTCGGAGATTTTTCTCGCAAAGTTCCCCTATTACTTATCAATAGGCATGACGGAAGAACAATACTGGGATAGAGATTCCACTCTCGTGAAGTCCTACCGCAAAGCGGAGGAGCTTCGCAAAGAGAGGGTCAATCAAGAAATGTGGTTACAGGGTATGTATATCTATGACGCTATTTCTCGTCTGTCTCCGATTCTTCGTGCTTTCGCCAAAAAGGGAACTAAAGCCCAACCTTATGTTGAAGAAGCATATCCCATCAATAAAAAGACGGTGGAGGAAGCAGAACTCAAGAAGGAAAAGGCTAAGTCTGAAAAGGGTCTGCGCTATATGCAAGCGTATATGGTACAGGCAAATAAGCAGTTACAAGAAAGGAAGTGAGTTTTATGCCTACTACAATCGAACAACTCGAATTGGAAGTTCAGTCGAGTTCCACCTCGGCTGTCGCTGGTATAGACGCTCTTTCCGCTTCTTTGTCCAAACTCAAAAATGCAGTTAGGGGCGGTGTCGGATTAACAAGCGTTGCAAATCAAGTACGCAATCTCGATACCGCCCTTAAAAGCATGGATAGTTCCGGGGCAGACAAGATTGACAAGCTCGCTTCCAGTTTGGAAAAACTGAAAGGTCTCGGTAGTCTCAAGATTTCGTCTTCCATCGGAAATCAGCTCCATAACATCGGCAGTGCCGCCGCTTCCCTTACTGGTGTAGATTTCAGTGCTATGGAGAAGCTGGGTACAGCACTTCAACCGTTGAACAATCTGAACGCTTCCGGGCTAAAGTCCACTATCAATGCGCTCAATAAGTTACCGAAGCTGGCAGACACCCTCGACAACATGGACATGACTAAGTTCACCAGTCAGATTCAGCAGTTGTCTACGGCTCTTGCTCCGCTGACAAATCAGCTCAATGCTGTGACTGCGGCGTTCAATCGTCTTCCTACGAACATTCAGAGAGCTATTACCGTCACGAACAGAATCTCGCAAGAGAACAATAAGGCGGCAAATAGTTACATGAATCTGTATGCTAAAATCAAAATGGCTATGGGTGTTGTTCGTACTGGTGCGAGAGTTATCGCTTCGTGGATAACACAATCCAACCAGTACATTGAGGATTTGAACCTGTTTACCGCTTCTATGGGTAAATACGCAGAGGAAGCACAGAACTACGCAGAAGCAGTCAGCGAAGCTCTCGGTATCGACCCGGGCGAGTTCATGCGAAATCAAGGTGTGTTCAACACCATCATTAGCGGTTTCGGCGTGGCGAGCGATAAAGCGTACCTTATGTCCAAGAACCTCACACAGCTCGGCTACGATATTGCTTCGTTCTTCAACATTTCGTTTGAGGACGCAATGCAGAAGTTACAGTCTGGTATCTCGGGCGAGCTTGAGCCGCTTCGTAGACTGGGTTACGACCTGTCTGTTGCAAGACTGCAAGAGGAAGCTCTTGCTCTCGGTATCGAGAAAAAGGTCTCTGCTATGACACAGGCTGAAAAGTCGCAGTTGCGTTACTACGCAATTATGACACAGGTAACTACCGTTCAAGGTGATATGGCTCGTACTCTGAACGCTCCGGCGAACCAGCTTCGTGTTTTACAGGCACAGGTTACGCAGTGTGCAAGAGCTTTGGGTAATATCTTTATCCCGGCTCTGAACGCAGTATTACCGTATGCAATCGCTTTGGCGAAGATTGTCCGTATGCTGGCAAACTCTATCGCAAGTCTGTTCGGATTCAAACTCCCGGAGGTGGATTATTCCGGCATTTCTGCTGGTGCTTCTGCGGTTGGCGATTTGGCTGACAACGCCGGGAACGCTTCCGATGGACTGGGTAAAGCCGGGAAAGCGGCTAAGAAGCTGAAAAATGCTCTGCTCGGTATTGACGAGCTGAACGTCCTGTCTAAAGACGATAGTTCCAGTGGAAGCGGTAGCGGCTCGGGTGCTGGTATCGGTGGTGGGGATTTAGGCATTGACCTTCCTACCTACGATTTCCTCGGTGACGCAATCACTTCTAAGGTTGACGAAATCGTTCAGATGATTAAGGACGCTATGTGGGAAATCACGGCTGTTATCAGCGGATTCTTACTGGCAATCGGTACTATCCTTGTTGTCACAGGTGCGAACATTCCTCTCGGTCTCGGTCTTATGGCTGTTGGTGCTGTCGGTTTGGCGGCTTCGGTAATGGCAAACTGGAACGGAATGTCGGAACGGTTGGCGAAGGTACTTACCCTCGTTACCGGGGTACTGGGCGGCTTCCTGTTGGCTATCGGTGCTTTCCTTGTATTTTCGGGTGTTAATGTACCGCTCGGTGCTGGTCTCATGGTGGCTGGTGCGGCGGCTCTCGGTACTGCGGCTGTAATTAACTGGAAGTTCCTCAACGGAGACCTGTCGAACGCTCTGTCCATTCTCACGGCAATCGTGAGCGGTGCGTTGCTGGCTATGGGTGCATTGTTCGCCTTTACTGGCGTTGATGTTCCTCTCGGTATCGCATTGATGGCGGCTGGTGCTGTCGGCATGGTTACAGCAATCGGTCTTAACTGGGATTCGATGTCTGACCCTCTCCGTAGGACAATCGGTATGCTCGAAACCATTGTTGGAGGTGCATTACTGACATTCGGTGCAATTCTCGCTCTGACTGGTGTAAACGTTCCTCTCGGTGTTGCGATGATTGCCGCTGGTGCTGTTTCTGTCGCTTCGGCAGTAGCTTTGAACTGGAACTCCTTAACAGGTGATGTTCAAGAATCCGTACTAAGCATTGTGGCTATCGTGAGCGGTGCTTTAATCGGTGTCGGTGCAATCCTCGCTCTGACAGGAGTTGCAACCGGGCTGGGTATTGCGATGATTGCCGCTGGTGCTGTCGGTCTTGCCGCAACGGTCGGTTTGAATTGGAATAGTATGCCGGACAATATCAGAAAGGTTACTACGAAAATTCTTCTCATTGCTGGGGCGGCTTCCATTGCCATAGGTATGATTCTCGCTTTCACAGGAGTTGCAACTCCTCTCGGCGTAGGTCTTATCCTCGCTGGTGCGGCGGCTCTCGGTACGGCTGTGGCTCTTAACTGGGACACTTTGACAAACAAGCTAAAGGGCGTAACTACTAAAATACTTGCTATCGCTGGTGCGGCGGCTCTTGCAATCGGTATTATCCTGTGCTTCACCGGGGTTGGTATTCCTCTCGGTGTCGGATTGATATTATCGGTGCGGCGGCTCTCGGTACAGCAGTAGCTATTAACTGGGAAACCATCAAAGAAAAAATCAAGGGAGTTTTCACCAAGATTAAATCAATGGCTGGTTCTCTCGGCAAACTCGCTATCGGTCTCATGTTGTGTCTGACAGGTGTTGGTATTCCTCTCGGTCTTGCTCTCATTGCCGATGGAGTTAAAGACTTCGCTACTGGAAAACCTGTTAGCTGGGGTTCGATGGGGAGCGGAGTTAAGGAAGCCCTC
>OLOQ01003099.1_pt1 | contig 12530 bp, 14 predicted proteins | sample 1673101 | NCBI WGS metagenome assembly OLOQ01 (sample SAMEA3136754, study PRJEB25190) | human gut metagenome | biome: human gut; feature: human-associated habitat; material: faeces | place: Austria | collected 2013 | reverse complement strand
GTCAGCGCCGATTTTCGCTGCCGAAAAGCGTGTGTGTCCTTGTTAAACGAAGGTATGGTAAGAATAGACCACCAGCCTAAAGCGGACCTAAAGTCCCATCCCCTAAAAAGGCAAAAAAATGCCCCGCCATGCCGTTGCGCCGCTAATAAAACCCCGTCTTATGCGACAAGGTGGGTAGCCTCCCGGGCTTTCACGCTCCCTTCTTCCACCCTACGGATGGGAGGTCTGCAATCCGGCCAAACGGAGATCCGGCTCCCGAAAGAAAAGTGTTGGATCATATCATACGGCGCTGACGCACACAGCAGGGTGTTGCCAGCAGTTATTCACTTATAGCTTATGTCGATGCAGCGGGGATTATTCCTCCTCGTCCTCATCCAGGAATTCATACTCCTCGCTCAGCTTATCCCGGAAGATCTCGGCCACACGGTCCAGCTCATCCTCATCCAGAATGGCATCCAGATAGGCCTCGCCGTCCTCATCCAGCTCCTCGCTCACCTTCAGGAATACCAGCTCCGCGGCATCCATCAGCGCTTCCTCCGGGTCCTCAATGATCGGCTCCAGGGCCATGTACTCGGTACCGTCCATTTCGGCACAGGCCACGATCTTGTATTCACTCTGGTTGCCTTCCTCGTCCATCAGCGAGATAATATCCTCGCCCCAGTTTTCGTTTTCCATTATGCGTTCCTCCTTTTGGTTTCTCTACTCTTATATTATGCGAAAACTATCCCAAAGTCAACCGATACTTGTATTCTGCCCCGCAAATGCGGTATAATGGGGCAAAAGAAACCGGGCCTGTGCCAAGCCTGCCGGCGGCGGGACGCCCGCAGGGCAAGCCGCCTTCTCCGCACCGGCCCCACAGAAAGGAAATCAAAATCATGGTTCTAAAGCAGTTTACCCAGTGCGAAGGCCCCCGCGCCATCATGCACACCAACATGGGCGATATCACCATCCAGCTTTACCCGGAGGTTGCCCCCAAAACCGTCGAGAACTTCGTAACCCTGGCCAAAAAGGGCTATTATAATGGCCTCATCTTCCACCGCGTCATCAAGGATTTCATGATCCAGGGCGGTGACCCCACCGGCACCGGTGCGGGCGGTGAGAGCATCTACGGCGCTAAGTTCGAGGATGAGTGCAGCCAGGAGCTGCACAATTTCCGCGGCGCGCTGAGCATGGCCAATGCCGGACCCAATACCAACGGCAGCCAGTTCTTTATCGTGCAGAACAGCCAGGCCCCCACCCAGGACATCGATGCCCTGGCAGTGCAGGTGGCCTGCTATGAGCTGCTGAACGACGCCAAGCGCCGGGTGCAGATGATGCAGGAGGCCCTGGAGGATGCCCCCAAGATCCAGGCCTACATTGATGAGGTGAACACCAAGCTCAACGATTACCAGTCCCAGGGCCTGCCGGAGGATGTAAAGGAATATGCCACCGAGATCGCCAAAAAATACGCCGAGGTAGGCGGCACCTTCCACCTGGATTTTGCCCATACCGTATTCGGTCAGGTCATCGATGGCATGAAGGTCGTGGATGATATCGCCAATGTGCGCACCGCCCGCGCCGACCGTCCCCTGCACGATGTCACCATTGATTCCATCGATATTGTGGAATGATCCCCCATAAAAATTTCGCATTTTATATCCCCCGCCGGAGATAATAGCAAATGCTATTTTCTTGGCGGGGGGGTTTTTTATGCATAAAAAATGGTGGGGCACTCTGGGCGGCTTCGGCGCTGGGGTCATCAATGGACTGCTGGGTGCGGGCGGCGGCATGGTGGTGGTCCCATTGCTTTCGGCCCTGGGGGTGCGCGGCAAAAAAAGCCACGCCACTGCTCTGATGGTCATTGTCCCGCTTTCGCTGGTCAGCGCCGTTCTGTACCTTGTGCAGGGCCGTGTCACCGTGATGGATGCCCTGCCCTGGCTGCCGGGCAGCCTGTTAGGGGCCTACCTTGGCAGCCGCCTGATGCCGAAAATCTCCACCGGCTGGCTTAAACTCGTTTTTGGCGGGCTGATGCTGTGGGGAGGGATCCGCCTGCTATGAGTTGGTTCTGGATCGCCATTGCTTCTGTCCTCAGCGGCACGCTGGGCGCTATGGGCCTGGGTGGGGGCGGTATCCTGCTGCTGGTGCTGGTATGGGCCGGCTGGCCGCAGATGACCGCGCAGGGCATCAACCTGCTGATGATCCTCCCCGTTGGGCTGCTGGGCCTTTACTTCCACCGTAAAAACGGTCTGACCGATGGCAAAGCCGCCTGGCCTCTCCTGCTGGGCGGCCTGCCCGGCGTGCTGCTGGGGGTGCTGCTGGGCACCCGCCTGGGCGAAAATACCCTGCGCGCCTGCTTCGGGGTACTCATCCTGCTGCTGGCCGCGCGGGAACTATGGCTGGGTGTGCAGGCCATCCGCCGGGATGGCTGGCGATTCCGTGCCCCGGAGGACCGCGAAAAATCCGGGTAGGTGCACCCGCGGGCCGCAGGCCAAGCCGTCCTCCGGACGGCTTCTGTGGGCTCCGCCCACAGCGGCGATGCTCCGCATCGCCGGGCCTGCGGCCCGCCCTGCCCTCCCGCCATGCATAATCCGCCCCCGGATGGTGAACAATAGCATTGACTCATTCAGTCGCACTACCACTTTGTGAAAAGGATGGTTGAATATGAACCAAAATCACCGGATCTGGTCCTTTATAAAAGCCAAGGGCTTTTACATCGCGTTGGCGCTGTGTATCACCGGGGCGGGCACCGCCGCCTGGCTCACCGCGCAGAATACCATCAGCGGCATCCGTGAACAGCAGCAAAAGCCCCCCGCTGTCACCGAACAGGGGGAAGGCAACCAGTGGGATTATGAGGATATCCTGCAACAGCAAACCGGCGGCGAGGCCAATACGCCCAAGCCCTCTCTACCCACTTCTCCCTCTCCTGCACCGGAGAACCCCGCTCCCACACAGTCCGCCGCGGCCGATGCCCCCCAGCCGCCCGCAAAATCTGAGCCCGCGGCGCCGTTGTGCTTCTGCCTGCCGGTGCAGGGCGCTAAGACCATCGCCCCCTTCAGCGGTGGAGAGTTGGTCAAAAACCACACCCTAAATGTCTGGCGCACCCACGATGGCATAGACCTGGCTGCGGAAAAAGGCACCGTCGTCACCGCCGCTGAGGCCGGCACCATCTCCGCCGTGACCATGGACCCCATGTGGGGCGGCACTGTCGCAGTGGATCACACCGATGGCACCCAAACCATCTATTGCGGCATTGCGCCGGAAAAAGCCCTAAAGACCGGGGATCGTGTCACCGCCGGGCAGATGCTGGGCAGCGTAGATACCGTCACCGCCGAGGTGGCTATGGAAAGTCACCTGCACTTCGCCGCCAAAAAGGACGGCAAATTCATCGACCCGCTCTCATTGCCGGGCCTGGAATAAAAGCAAAGCCCCGACAGGTTCACCCTGCCGGGACTTCTGTTTGGTTCTCTGTTAAAAGACAAGCTGCACCAGCAGCATATAGCATATCGTCCCGCCCGCGATGGAAAGCAGCATCTGCCGCTTCCACAGGTGCAGCCCCACGGTAACGGCAATGCCGATCAGCTCCGGCAGGCCGTGGCTCCCGCTCAGCAGGGATACATTGCGCAGGCAGTAGATCACCAGCATGGCAAAGATCGCACCGGGCAGTAGCTCTCCAAGATAGTGAATATACTGGGGAGTAGGTTTGCGGGCATTGAAAACCGCAAAGGGCAAAAAACGAGTGAGCAGGGTGGCCAGTACGCACATCCCCACGGTGATGATTTGTTGAGCCAGGGTCATGGTGCGGTCACCCCTCTTTCCTTTTCCAGCGGACGGCGCAGTGCCGTCAATGCCGCCAGAATGCAGATCATTGTAGGGACCAAGAAGTTATCCGCCCCAAAGAGCAGCAGGCACCCCACACTGGCCGCCAGGCCGATCCATTCGCTGGCATGGTGCCTTTCCTTCAGCCACTGCTCCAGAAAGATAACTACAAACATCGCCGTCATCACAAAATCCAGCCCCTCGGTATTGAAATGGATGAAGCTGCCCAGCACGCCGCCCAATGTGGCGCTGGCCACCCAGTAGAATTGGTTGAGCAGCGTGACGAAGAAATAGAACCACCCCCGGTCGATCCCCTCCGGGATCTCGGCGGAGCAATTGATACTGAAGGTCTCATCGCACATGCCATAGATGAGGTAGGGCTTTTTCCAGCCCAGTCCCTTAAATTTATCCAGCATGGCAATGCCGTAAAAAAGGTGCCGCGCCTGGATCATCAGCGCCATCAGGAAACACTGCACCGGCGCGTAGGGCGCCAGCAGCATGCTCACCGCCACAAATTCCAGGCTCCCGCCAAAGATAGTTAGGCTCATCAGCAGCGGATACCAAAAGCTGAAGCCGGAAACATTCATATAAATGCCATAGGTCATCCCCAAAAACCAAAATCCCGCAAAGATGGGAATGGTATAGGGAAAAGCGCATTTCAGCGCCGCGCGGATCCTCCCACCTCCAGCCGCCGCGCCGGTAGGGGGATCGGTAACAGGGTGTTGTGCCATAGAATCAAATCCTTGTTGGAATTATGCCGGAAATATAAAATATGCTTATTGGCCGGCTGGTTCCTGTTATATTATACAGCTGCGCCTTTGCAGGAAAAATTTTCCTTATTCCATAAAAATGAAAAGACGCTATGCGGCTGACAAAAGCAGCGCATAGCGTTTTCCTCTTTACCAGGCGTTGATCAAATCAAGCCTCGGAGATGGCGCCAACGGGGCAGGTACCGGCGCAGGAACCGCAATCAATGCAGGAACCCTCGTCGATCTCGCAAACGCCGCCGGCATCCTTGATGGCACCGACGGGGCAAGCACCCATGCAGGCGCCGCAGCCGATGCAGGCATCGCCAATTTTGAAAGCCATAGTTATGTACCTCCTGATCAGGTTCGTTGCCATCCTCCTTTGGGCAGCCCAACGCCGCCAAAGGAACGGCAAGTACAGGCCAGTTACCCAGCCTGTTTAGGGGTATTATAGCATACTCTCCCCAAAAATCAATACCCTTTTCCCCACCCTGTTATGCAAAGTACGCAGCACAGTAAACCAGCTTGCCAAATGAAGAACAAATGTTTCACGTGAAACATTTTTGCGGAGAGGGATACCTTCCAGGGAAGGGCCAGGGGTCGTCTGCGAAAGGGGCAAGATGGCCCGCAGGGCGCTCCGGCTCCGCCGGAGCCGGCGGCCGGAGGCCGCCGAGCCCGTCCGGAGGACGGGTTGCCCTGCGGGCCGTATCCTGCGGTTTGTACAGACTGGCGGCGGTTACAGCTGGGCGGGCTGCTTGACCCCGCGCATGGTAAGGGAAATGCGGCCGCGCTTTTGGTCCACCTCCAGCACCTTTACCCGGACAATGTCCCCCACTTTCAGCACCTCGCTGGGGTGCTTTACATATTTTTCGCCCAACTGGCTGATGTGTACCAGGCCATCCTCATGCACACCGATATCCACAAAGGCGCCAAAATCCACCACATTGCGGACGGTGCCGGTCAGTTCCATTTCCGGTTTTAGGTCCTTCATCTCCAACACATCGCTGCGCAGCACTGTGGGCGGCAGCGATTCACGGGGGTCACGGCCCGGCTTTTGCAGCTCGGCAATGATATCCCGAATGGTGGGTTCGCCGGCGGAAAGCTGCGCCGCCAGCGCTTTATAGCCCGTCTTTTCCGCCATGGTCGGCAGCTCCCGCAGCTTTTCGGTGCCGATATCGGCAAGGGTACAGCCGCAAAGGGTCAGCAGCCCTTCGGCGATGGGGTAGCTTTCCGGATGGACGGCGGTGGCATCCAGCGGGTTTTTGCCGCCGGAAATGCGCAGGAAGCCGGCGCATTGCTCATAGGCCTTTTTGCCAAGCTTCGGCACCTTAAGCAGCTGCGGACGGGCGGTGAAGCCGCCGTTTTCCTCCCGGTAGGCCACAATGTTTTTGGCGATGGCGGCATTGATGCCGGCGATGTGCCCCAGCAGCGAGGGGGACGCGGTATTGAGGTCCACCCCCACCGAGTTGACGCAGCTTTCCACCACGCCGGCCAGGGCGGCATCCAGCCGGGCGGGGGGCATATCGTGCTGGTACTGCCCAATGCCGATGGCTTTGGGGTCGATCTTCACCAGCTCCGCCAGCGGGTCCTGCAGGCGGCGGGCGATGGAAACGGCGCTGCGCAGGTTGACATCGTATTCCGGGAATTCCTCGCTGGCCAGCTTGGAGGCGGAATAGACCGAGGCGCCTGCTTCGCTGACAATGGCATACTGCACCGGCAGGCCGCTTTCCGCAATGAGTTCCGCCACAATCTTTTCTGATTCCCGGCTGGCGGTGCCATTACCAATGGAAATGACGGTAACTTTATGCTTTCTCAGCAGGTCGGTCACCTTCCGCTTGGTTTCAGCGATTTTATTAAAAGGCTGGGTGGGGTAGACAACAGCGGTATCCAGCACCCGGCCGGTGGCATCCACCACCGCCAGCTTGCAGCCGTTGCGGTAGCCGGGGTCCCAACCCAGTACCACCTGGCCGGTAAGGGGCGGCTGCATCAGCAGGTGGTGCAGATTTTCGGCAAAGACCCGGATGGCCTGCTCGCTGGCATTCTCGAACAGCTCCCGGAAGGTTTCATTTTCCATGCTGGGGGCAATGAGGCGCTTCCAGCTATCGGCGGCAGCTTCCATCACGGCGCGGCCGCAGGCATTATTGGCGATCACCGTTTTGCGGCGGATGGCCTCCAGGGCTTTTTCCTCCTCCAGCACAATGGCGGTCTTAAGGAAGCCCTCCTTTTCGCCGCGGTTGATGGCCAGCACCCGGTGCGGGGCGATGCGGCCCACCGGCTCCTTGAAGTCGTAATACATCTTATAGGTGGTGTTCTCGGTGCTATCGCCGGTGGCGGTAACCACGGCCGCCCGGTGGATCAAAAGGCGCAGCGCCTTGCGGATCTCGCCGTCATCGGAAATATCCTCCGCGATGATATCCATAGCGCCGGAGAGAGCATCCTCGGCGGTCTCCACACCCTTTTCCGGGTTCACATACTCTGCGGCCATGCTAAGCGGCTCCCGCAGGGTATTCTGCACCCGGATGGCCGCCGCCAGCGGTTCCAAGCCCTTTTCCCGGGCAATGCTGCCGCGGGTGCGGCGCTTGGGCTTATAGGGGCGGTAGAGGTCCTCCACCTCCGCCAGAGTGGCCGCAGCCTGAATGGCGGTCTCCAGCTCCGGGGTAAGCTTTTCCTGCTCGGTGATGGAGCGAATGACCTCCTCCCGGCGTTTTTGCAGGTTGCGCAGGTATTCCAGCCGGTCGCTGAGGTCGCGCAGGGCGGCATCATCCAGGCTGTCGGTCATCTCCTTGCGATAGCGGGCAATGAAGGGAATGGTGTTGCCTTCATCCAAAAGGCGCACGGCGGCTTCCACCTGCGCCGGGCGGAGCTTTAATTCCTGCGAGAGCTGCTGTATGAGTTCCATCGTTTTTCCTCTCCTTCGGGGCAAAATTATTTTTCTATTATAGCCTATCCGGGAGCAGGGAGCAACCGGAGAAACGGTACAGCAGCGTTTGAATATTCATTTTTATTTGAATAGTTATACACAGTATAATCGCAAAATTGTTTGTTATCACTAATATTTAGTCGTAATTTTAGGCGGTTATCTCTGTTTTAATGCTTTACTTTTGCGAAATGTGATGTATAATAATTCATGTAATCACCACCTGGCCGGAGAGGACCCCGCCGGGACCGGAACGAAAGATATTTTATGAAAAAGATAAAAGGAGATTCTACCATGAAAAAACTGCTTACTGTAATGCTGGCCGCCATGATGCTGCTGGCGATGGTTGCCTGTGGCAACAACAATAGCGAACCTACCCCTGAGCCTACCCCCACCCCTGACGAGACCAAGACCCTGTATATGGCCACCGAGGGTACCTTCCCTCCCTATGAATATTACGATGGCGATAAGCTGGTCGGTATTGATGTGGAAGTGGCCGGTGCCATTGCCGAAAAGCTGGGCATGAAGCTGGAGGTCGTTGATATCGCGTTTGATTCCATCGTAAGCGGCGTACAGGCCGGCAAGTATGATATGGGCATGGCCGGCATGACCGTCAATGAGGAGAGACTGGAAAAGGTCAACTTCTCCGACAGCTACGCCACCGGTATTCAGGTCGTTATCGTCAAAGAGGGCGGCAAAGTACAGTCCCTGGACGATATGGGCGCTGACGGCGTCGTCATCGGCACCCAGAGCGGCACCACCGGCTTTACGTATGCTTCCGATGACTTTGGTGATGAGAAGGTAAAGGGTTTCACCAAGACCACCGACGCCGTTGCCGCACTGATCAACGGTCAGGTAGACTGCGTGATGCTGGATAACGAGCCTGCCAAGGCGCTGGTTGCTGCCAATCCCGATGCCGGTCTTTCCATTCTGGATACCGCCTACACCGTTGAGGACTATGCCATTGCCATCAACAAGGACAACAATGACCTGCTGACCAAGGTGAACGCCGCACTGGCCGAGCTGAAAGCTGATGGCACCCTGCAGGGCATTATTGACAAGTACATCAAGTAAAATCGTTTCCTCATTACCCATGCAGCGGGACGGAGCCACACTGGCTTCGCCCCGTGCTGCTATCTTATCACGATAGAAAAGAGGGGAACCATTGAGTAATTTCCTGCTGTGGTGGGAGCAGCTGAAGGCTGACTTTATCACCTGCTTTGTTACCAAGGAACGCTGGCGCTACATTACCCGCGGCCTGGGGAACACCCTGAAGATCGCGCTGGTGGCTGTACTGATCGGTATTGCCATCGGCTCCATTGTGGCCATTGTGCGCAGCGCCCACGATAAAAATATCCACGAGATGCGCCCGGGCCTGGGTCGCACCCTGCTGAAGATCGCCAACGCCATCTGCAAGGTATATTTGACCGTTATCCGCGGCACGCCTGTGATGATCCAGCTACTCATCATGTTCTTTGTCATCTTTACCTCGGCGCGGAACGGCGTGCCGGTGGCTATGCTGTGCTTCGGCATCAATTCCGGCGCGTATGTGGCCGAAATTATCCGGGCCGGTATTATGTCGGTGGATAACGGGCAGAGTGAGGCGGGGCGCAGCCTGGGGCTTAACTTTGTGCAGACCATGTGGTATATCGTCATTCCGCAGGCGCTGAAAAATACCCTGCCGGCTTTGGCCAATGAGTTCATTGTGCTGCTGAAGGAAACCTCCGTAGCCTGCTATGTGGCCGTCAACGACCTGACCCGCGGTGGCGAGATCATCCGCGGCGCCACCTACCAGCAGCTGCTGCCGCTTTTGGCTGTGGCCATCATCTACCTGCTGCTGGTCATGTTCTTTAGCTGGCTGGTAGGCAAACTGGAAAGGAGGCTGCGCAGCAGTGACCACTAAACCGATCATTGAGGTAAAGGACCTGAAAAAATCCTTTGGCACATTGCAGGTGCTCAAGGGCATCAATACCGAGGTGCAAAAGGGCGAGGTCGTCGTTGTCATCGGGCCCTCCGGCAGCGGTAAGTCCACCTTCCTGCGGTGCCTGAACCTGCTGGAGACCCCCACGGCCGGTTCTATCTATGTGGATGGGGCGGAGATCACCGACCCCAAGTGCGATATCAACCTGCACCGGCAGAAGATGGGCATGGTGTTCCAGCACTTTAACCTGTTCAATAATATGACCATCCTGCGCAACATGACGCTGGCCCCCATGACCCTGCTGAAAAAAAGCAAGGAGGACGCTGAGGCGCGGGCACTGGCCCTGCTGCGGCGCGTAGGGCTGGAGGATAAGGCAAACGCCTATCCCAGCCAGCTTTCCGGCGGGCAGAAGCAGCGGATCGCCATTGTGCGGGCGCTGTGCATGGACCCCGAGGTCATGCTCTTTGATGAGCCGACCAGCGCGCTGGACCCCGAAATGGTGGGCGAGGTGCTGGATGTTATGAAGGAGCTGGCGCAGGACGGTATGACCATGGTGGTAGTGACCCACGAGATGGGCTTTGCCCGCGAAGTAGGCAGCCGGGTGCTGTTTATGGATGAGGGTGTCATCATGGAGGAGAACGAGCCGCATGAGTTCTTTGCTAACCCCAAATGCGAGCGGCTGCAGAGCTTCCTGGCAAAGGTGCTGTAAAACAGAAAGATTCCCCCACAGGCCATACGGTCTGCGGGGGATATTTTTTATTCCAGAATATTGCGGGCGACATAAACGCCGCTGGCGGAAGCGTGAGAAAGCGAATGGGTGATGCCGCTGCCATCGCCAATGATGTAAAGGCCGGGATGCTGGTTGGATTCCAGTTTTTTATTCACCTCAACCTCCATATTGTAGAACTTGACCTCCACGCCGTACAGCAGGGTGTCCTCATTAGCGGTGCCGGGGGCGATCTTATCCAATGCGTAGATCATTTCCACGATGTCATCCAGGATGCGCTTGGGCAGCACCAGGCTCAGGTCGCCGGGGGTGGCGTTCAGCGTGGGGGTAATGAAGGCCCCCTCCATGCGCTCCGGGGTGGAGCGGCGGCCGCGGATCAGATCGCCGAAACGCTGGATGATGACCCCGCCGCCCAGCATATTACTCAGCCGTGCGACGCTCTCGCCATAGCCGTTGGAGTCCTTAAACGGCTCTGAAAAATGCTGTGCCACCAATAGGGCAAAGTTGGTGTTTTCGGTTTGGCGAGAGGGGTCCTCGTAGCTGTGGCCATTGACGGTGATGATGCCGTTGGTGTTTTCATTTACCACGGCGCCCTTGGGATTCATGCAGAAGGTACGCACCTTATCGCCGTACTTTTCGGTGCGGTAGACGATCTTGCTTTCATACAGCTCATCGGTAAGGTGGGCAAAGACCGCCGCGGGCAGTTCCACCCGCACGCCCAGATCCACGCGGTTGGAGTGGGTGGGGATATTGAGCTCCCGGCAGACGGCTTCCATCCATTTGCTGCCGCTGCGCCCTACCGAGATCACACACTTTTGGCAGGTATAATCGCCCGCCGCTGTGGAAACACGGTAGCCATCATCCGCCGCCGCGACTGCAGTGACGGGGGTATCAAAGAAGAAAGTGACCTTATCCTTTAGTTCCTCGTAGATATTCTGCAGCACCTTGTAGTTGATATCGGTGCCGAGGTGGCGTACCGAGGCATCCAGGAGATGCAGGTCGTTCTGGATGCAGACGGTCTTAAAGCGGGTACCAGCGGTGGAATAGAGCTTTGTCCCTTCGCCGCCATGGGCCAGGTTGATCTCATCAACATAGCGCATCAGCTCCAGCGCCTGCTTTTTGCCGATGTACTCATACAGCGTGCCGCCAAAGTCATTGGTGATATTGTACTTGCCATCGGAGAAAGCACCCGCCCCACCGAAACCGCTCATGATGGAGCAGGTGGGACAGCCAATGCAGGTTTTTATTTTATCGCCATCGATGGGACAGCGACGGCGGCTGAGGGGATGTCCGGATTCGAATACCGCGACCCGCAGGGCGGGAGCCCGGTGGGTCAGCTCGTAAGCGGAAAAGATGCCTCCAGGGCCAGCGCCAATGATAATGACATCGTAATTCATAGTACGACCTCCACAAAAAAGAACAGTTGACCGCTGCGCAGCCAACCCTATCATCCAAGATAATTTATTTATAACACAGGTGCAGGAATTTTGCAATGACGCCGGCAGAGAAAAAACGCCTCTCCGACGAGAAAAACCGTGCTCATTGCCCAACTGCTCCCCCATAAACGGCACAGCCGCCCGCCCTATGCGGGCAGACGGCTGGGTATATGCTTTCTGCGGGCTTTTCCGCCGCAGCAGGGGAAGATGCTTGTTAAACGGGAAAGTCCGCGCCAAGCGGCAAATTTAACGGCCCAGCGCCTTTTTGACATATTCCCGCAGGGTGCTGTCATCCAAGAAAGGAAGGAGCTCGGTGATGCTCTCTCCGCGGGCCAGCTTTTCCTTGGTGATGGCCCCCAGTGCCTTATCACCCAAAAAGGGCAGCATGGCCGTAACATCCTCACCGCGGAGCACTTTGGCAAGAGCCACCTCGCCCAGCTTTTCCTCCCCGGCAAAGGGGAGGAGTTCCCCGATGGAGCGGCCGTTTTTGGCACGGAGTTCCGCCAGCCTGCCCACCGCTTCTTCGCTCATGAAAGAGGCAAGTGCCACGGTATCCTTACCGTTCTGCTCCAGCAGCAACGCCAGTTCATCCACCTTTTCTTCTGCCATAAAGGGGACCAGGCCTGTAACATCGCCACCCTCCTGCGCCAGCTGTGTGGCCAGCTCGCCCACGGTTTCCTCGTCCAGGAATGGCACCAGTGTCAGCAGGCTCTCTCTATCTTCCCTAACCTCCCCGGCCAGCTTTTCTACCTGACTGGGGCGCAGCACCTCGGCAGCCTCTTTCAGTTCCTCTCTGGTGTAATCGGCAGGCTGTACTGGCTCTCCGGCTGTTACCTTTTCCACCACGGGGTTGCCGCCGCCCAGGATCTCATCCACCGTGACGCCAAAAATTTCGGCCAACTCCGGCAGCTTGGCGATATCCGGCATGGAATTGCCGGTATCACATAGTTAAAGATATTGGTGTCATTTAATCAATTTTGCCGATAAA
>OLOQ01003097.1_pt1 | contig 12535 bp, 12 predicted proteins | sample 1673101 | NCBI WGS metagenome assembly OLOQ01 (sample SAMEA3136754, study PRJEB25190) | human gut metagenome | biome: human gut; feature: human-associated habitat; material: faeces | place: Austria | collected 2013 | reverse complement strand
TATGGTATGGTATTGCAGGAAACCTGGTTAAAGGAGGGAACCATTCGTGAGAACATCTGTATGGGAAGACCGGATGCTACCGATGAAGAAATCATGGAGGCAGCAAAAGCTTCCCATGCCCATAATTTTATCAAACGTCTGCCCAAGGGCTATGATACGGTAATTGCAGAGGACGGTGGCAATCTTTCCCAGGGACAGAAACAGCTTCTTTGCATTGCCAGAGTTATGCTTTGCCTGCCGCCAATGCTGATTTTGGATGAAGCAACTTCATCGATTGACACACGAACTGAGATGAAGATTCAGGAAGCTTTTGGCCGGATGATGAAGGGAAGAACTAGTTTTATCGTTGCCCATCGTCTGTCTACCATTGAAGAGGCAGACATTATTCTGGTTATGAAAGACGGACATATTATCGAACAGGGCAATCATGAAGAACTGCTTCAGAAGAATGGCTTCTATGCAGCCCTTTATAACAGCCAGTTCGTACAGTCATAGAATTGATTTATAGTGTTACATGTTGTAACAGCATTTCGTACGTTACCCCAAGTTCCGGATTAAAATTCCATGGAACGAGAGCTGCCTGGCAGCCGGGGTAACGTTTTTTGATGTCTAAAATGCATTCCATGGCGCCGATTACGGGAGAATCATTAAGGGAAGAAGTCCGTTCATTTCCAAAGAAAGCGTCTTTCCCGGTAGAAAGCAAAATGGTATCATTAACCCGTTTTACAATCTCATCGGTCTGGGAGGCAATATATTCCGTTACCCGTTCGTCCTGCCAGTGACAGGCTTCTGCAATGGTATCCCAGATCCACGCAGCCATATTATTAAGCTGGCTGTGAAGACCAAAAGCTACAGAATAATCAAAAGCATGGCTGCCATAGCGTATGACATGCTTTTTGGCTTTCTCATAAGTCTGATGTAGAAATGCCAGAGCCGTACTGACCGGAAGCTCCGTATCGCTGGAAGTACCAAAAAGCTTTTTCTGCTCAAAGAGTGTATCACAGAAATTCTCGTAGTCACTGCCGTATAAACCGGTAAGATTGCATTCGTCAAGGTGAATGGTAGGATAAGTTTCCAGTTGATAGCGTTTAAGAGCCTGTTTCATGGCAGGAAGGTTATTATCAATTAAAGTAATCGATGAAAAGTGTCCGGCAAGGAGTGACAAGTCCCAGTCGTTACAGCAGCCAGCACCAAAGATAGCAAGAGTACTGTCAGCAGCAGTAGATGCAATCAGATAGTTGCTGATGGCATTGCGATACTCTGCCCAGTCTTCATAGGCGTGGGGCAGAAATTGTTTTTGCAAAAGGTCTTCGTAGAGTGACATGGGATACTCCTTTCGTTATGTGTATCAGAACGGTTGGTATAAATGTGGTTATTTTTGATGCTGAGAGGGAAAGAACATTTTCCAAGTATCTGCACGCAGCCACTCGGTAAATGCCTTTCCTACCACCACAACAGACCACATTTATACAAACTGGTTTGCTTCCTCATCATATTCGTAGTCGATGGCAGAAAGCTTGCTGCAGAGCTCATCTTTCGAAAGATTTAATGCAGAACAGAGTTCATTTAAGGTAGGGTAGAAGTCCCGAAGCTGCGTGTTGATGTAACTTAATAACATGACTGGGTCATTTGGTATATTCATGGTGTAATATCTCCTTTTATCATTGATTGCATAGGTGCTTGCGAAAGGGGGAGAGGATTTCCTGCAATAATATTACGCCGATTCACAGGGAAATTTCTTTTTCGATACAAAATACCACAATTCTAAAATGCATCTTTTGCTTGTTATTATTAAAACCGTCTTTCCAATGTTTGTCAGAATAGCAGCACGGTTCGTCGAAGTACAGATGCCTGATAAAGGCTGTTAGGGGCACTTGGAATTTCGTCTGGCAACAGGCAACGCTGGTACAGGGATGTACCAGCGAGGCACATTTGAACATGGATGTGAATTTGTGCCGGTTGCCAGACGAAAACAGCATTATACCGAAATTCCTAGTGCCCCTTGCAGGCATTATGTGGCATCTGCCCTCGACGGACAGTACTGCTATTCAGCCAAAGCAACCGGAAAGACAGTTTACAAACAAGCAAAAGACGCATTCTAAGAACTGTTGGCATTTTGTATCGGATAAAGAGAAATTTTCCTGTGAATCGCATAATATTTTTCGCAAAAACTTTCCCCATTCGCAAGCACCTATGGATTATTCGGGTATATGCCCAATTTTAGTCTAAAATTTATCGGCTGACAACCTGAAATTAATATAGAAAATGATTTACATTACTGATTTATCATGGTAGTATACTAAAGTGATAGAAAAAGAACTTAATAAAAAGATATTACAAAAAGAGGAGGAACTCTATTATGAAGAAGAAAATGTTGACTGTTTTACTGGCAGCTGCAATGACCGTGTCACTGGCTGGCTGTGGAAGTAAGGATGCAGATAAGAAAGACAATGCATCTGTCCAGAATACTGAAAATGCAAAGAGCGACAATGGTTCAGACCGTACTCAGTTTGTTGTAGGATTTGACGCAGAATTTCCACCATATGGTTATATGGATGAGGATGGAGATTATACCGGATTTGACCTTGAACTGGCACAGGAAGTATGCGACCGTAACGGATGGGAACTGGTAAAGAAACCAATTAACTGGGATTCAAAAGATATGGAATTAGAGTCAGGTTCCATTGACTGTATCTGGAACGGATTTACCATGAACGGAAGAGAAGATGATTATACATTCTCTGATCCATATGTAGACAACAGTATCGTTGTAGTTGTTGCAAAAGATTCGGATATTAATAAATTATCAGATCTGGCAGGAAAAGTAGTAGACGTCCAGGCTGATTCTTCAGGACTTGCAGCATTACAGGGAGATGATGCAACCGATGAAAATAAAGAGCTGACTGCATCTTTTGCTGAACTTCAGCAGGTAGCTGATTACAATACTGCATTTATGAACTTGGAGTCCGGTGCTGTAGATGCAGTAGTATTGGATATCGGAGTAGCAAAATACCAGATGTCATCCAGAGGAGATGCTTTCCGTATGTTGGATGAACAGGTATCCAGCGAGCAGTATGCAATCGGATTTAAAAAAGGTAATACAGAGTTAAAAGACCAGGTTCAGAAGACCTTGGATGAGATGGTAAAAGATGGAACATTTACTACTATCGTAAATAACTACACAGATTATAATTTACCAGAAATGGTTTGCTTAGGAGAATAGATATGTCATTTATTGCTGTAGCACAGCAGCTGGGTTCCGGTATGCTGGCATCACTTTCTATATTTGTATTAACATTGGTATTTTCACTGCCGTTAGGACTTTTAGTGGCATTTGGAAGAAAGTCACGGATTAAGCCGGTGCAGTGGCTTGTAAAATTATACATATCCATTATGCGTGGAACTCCGCTGATGCTTCAGCTTCTGGTGGTGTATTTTGGACCATATTACTTATTTGGAATCCGAATCTCCAAAGAGTATAGCTTTTATGCAACAATCATTGGTTTCTCCATTAATTATGCGGCATATTTCGCAGAGATTTACCGTGCAGGAATCGAAGGAATCCCGGTAGGGCAGTATGAAGCAGCCAAAGTATTGGGCTACTCTAAGGCACAGACCTTCTGTAAAATCATTTTCCCACAGATGGTAAAACGTGTGGTGCCGCCGGTAACCAATGAAGTTATTACACTGGTAAAAGATACTTCCATGGCATTTGTACTGGCTTATGCAGAAATGTTTACCATTGCAAAACAGATTGCAGCCCGTGTCAGCAGCATCATGCCATTGTTTGTAGCAGGACTTTTCTACTACATCTTTAACTTTGTAGTGGCATTTATCATGGAACGAATTGAAAAGAAACTGAGTTATTATAAGTAAGGAGAGGAAAAGAATGAAGCTGTTAGAGATAAAGAATGTAAAGAAAAGCTTTGGGGCTGTAGATGTACTTCATGATATTTCACTCTCCGTGGAACAGGGTGAGGTTGTAGCAATTATCGGTCCTTCCGGTTCCGGTAAATCAACACTGCTGCGTTGTGCCACACTTCTTGAGACAATGGATGAAGGAGAACTGGTTTATCTCGGTGAGCATGCGGTGTCAACCGGTGCGGATGGAAAATCCCAGTATGTGGGAAACGCAGAATTAAAAAAGATTCAGGGATATTTCGGACTGGTATTTCAGAACTTTAATCTGTTTCCACATTATTCCGTGTTAAAGAATCTGATGGATGCACCGGTACATGTGCAGAAGCGGAATAAAGAAGAAGTAAAGAAAGAAGCAATGGAGCTTCTTGAAAAAATGGGGTTATCCGATAAGGCAGACTGCTATCCATGCCAGCTTTCAGGTGGACAGCAGCAGAGAGTTGCCATTGCAAGAGCGTTAGCACTTCATCCACAGATTTTATTCTTTGATGAGCCAACCTCCGCATTAGATCCGGAGCTTACCGGAGAAATCTTAAAAGTAATCCGTCAGCTGGCAAGTGAGCATATGACCATGGTAATTGTAACTCATGAGATGGCATTTGCCAGAGATGTGGCTGACCGTGTCATTTTTATGGATGGCGGTTATATTATTGAACAGGGTGACCCGAAGAAAGTAATCGAGCATCCGAAAGAAGAGAGAACAAAGCAGTTCCTGGCAAGATTTGCCCAGAATTAGGATTGGGTAAAACCGGGATTGCATTATTTATAAAGTCTGCTATAATTCGTCATAGGTATTTGCTTCAACGACCAATCAATATGTATGAGAACAAGCATAGGAGAAGCTATGAAGATAATTATAGTGGGCTGTGGTAATGTAGGTGCAACACTTGCAGAACAGCTTAGTAAAGAAAAACATGATATTACAGTAATTGATACCAGACAGCAGGCTGTAGAGGCAGTGACCAATGTCTGTGATGTAATGGGAATTATTGGAAATGGTGCAAGTTTTAATGCACAGACAGATGCAGGGATTGCAGATGCAGACCTTATGATTGCAGTGACAGGTTCAGATGAACTGAATCTTTTATGCTGTCTGATCGCAAAAAAAGCAGGAGGCTGCCATACGATTGCAAGAGTCAGCAATCCTGTATACAGTAGAGAAATAGGTTTTATTAAAGAGGAATTAGGGTTGTCCATGATTATCAATCCACAGCTTGCAGCAGCACGCGAAATGGCGAGACTGCTGAAATTCCCTTCCGCGCTCAAAGTGGATTCATTTGCCAAGAGCCGGGTGGAATTAGTCAACTACCGGATTGAGGAGGACAACCCTCTTTGTAATATGCAGCTTAAGGATATGGGAAGCAGACTGCATTGTGACGTACTGATAGCAGTGGTTGAGCGTGGAGATGAAGTATATATTCCGGATGGTAATTTTGAGTTGAAAGCCAGGGATGAGATTTCTATTGTAGGGACACCGGCTAAAACCATTGAATTCTTTAAGAAACTGGGTGTGCCTACTTCTTCTGCGAGAGATGCACTGATTGTTGGTGGCGGAAGAACTTCTGTTTATCTTGCAAAGCAGCTTTTGGAAATGGGTATCCGTGTCAAAATTGTAGAGCGTGACGAAGAACGCTGCGAAGAATTAAATGAAATGGTTCCAAAGGCGATGATTATCTGTGGTGATGCAACAGATAAAGACCTTTTAATCGAAGAGGGATTGTTAGAGACAGAAGCCTTTGTGGCAACCACTAATTTTGATGAAGAGAATATCATGCTGGCATTGTTTGCAAAGAGTTTATCTTCTGCAAAACTGATTACTAAAGTTCATCGTATTTCTTATGATGATATTATTGACCAGTTAGATGTAGGAAGTATTATTTATCCGAAATTTATTACTTCCGAGAGTATTATCAAGTATGTACGTGCTATGAAAAACTCCATGGGAAGCAATATTGAGACATTGTACCGGCTGAATGATAACCGGGTAGAAGCACTGGAATTTTTAATTAAAGAGGGTTCTCCGGTGGTTGGAATTCCATTGCAGGATCTTCGCTTGAAACCTAAGATGCTGATTGGATGTATCACCCATAAAGGAAAAGTGACCATTCCAAAAGGACAGAGTGTAATTGAAGTGGGAGATACGGTAATTCTTGTTACCACGACGACAGGGTTACATGATATCCGGGATGCATTAAGGTAGGGGGCTTGTCATGAATTATTCCATGATTCGATACATATTAAGCAGTGTTATATGCTTCGTGGGAATCTTTCTTCTGCTTCCGGCAGCAACAGCAGGTATTTATCAGGAAAAGGAAGGCTTTTTATATCTGATTACCGGACTTGCCTGTATGCTGATTGGGTTTTGGGGCAGAAGAAGAAAACCGAAGAGCAGTGTATTTTATTCAAAAGAAGGATTTGCAGCAGTTGCATTAAGCTGGATAATCCTCAGTCTGATTGGCGCATTGCCAATGTATTTAACCGGAGAATTTCCATCATATATTGATGCGTTATTTGAGACAATTTCCGGCTTTACGACAACAGGTTCAAGTATCTTAAGTGATGTAGAGACACTTTCCCGTGGAACAGCTTTCTGGCGTTGCTTTACCCACTGGATCGGTGGTATGGGTGTGCTGGTATTTATTATGGCAGTCATGCCCCTTTCCGACAGCTCCAGCATGCATCTGATGCGTGCAGAAAGCCCGGGACCATCTGTTGGAAAACTGGTTCCAAAGGTAAAGACTACTGCAATGATTCTCTATGGAATCTATGTAGTCTTTACGGTGATTGAGATTATTGCGCTGTTAATAGCAGGAATGCCACTCTTTGATTCCATGACATTGACCTTTGGTACCGTGGGAACCGGTGGATTTGGACTATTGAACAGTAGTATAGCATCTTATAGTACAGCGGTGCAGATTATCATTACGGTATTTATGATTATCTGTTCCATTAATTTTACTGTATATTATATGTTTTTGATTAAGCGGCCGAAGGAAGCACTGATGTGTGAGGAAATGCGTTACTATCTTTTGATAGTATTCGGTTCGGCACTGCTTATTGCATTTAATATCAGAGCCAGCTTTGCTTCTTTTGGAAAAGCATTCCAGCAGGCAATCTTTCAGGTGGCATCTGTTATCAGTACTACAGGATTTGCCACGGCAGATTTTAATCTCTGGCCGGAATTTTCAAGAATGATTCTGGTGCTTTTAATGTTTGTCGGAGCCTGTGCCGGAAGTACCGGCGGTGGATTTAAGGTTTCCCGTCTCATTATTATGGTAAAATCTGTCCGTAATGAAATTATGTCTGTGACCCATCCGAGAAGTGTGCAGAAGGTACATATGGACGGAAGACGAATACCGGATAATGTGGTAAAGACTGTGTTATGCTATCTGGCAGGCTATGTTGTTATTCTTATCGTATCAGTGTTGTTAATCAGTCTTGATAATTTTGATATGACAACGAACTTTACAGCAGTTATGGCAACCTTTAATAATGTCGGACCGGGACTTAACAGGGTAGGACCGACCGGTAACTTTGGTGGGTTCAGTGTTTTATCCAAGCTGGTATTGATGTTTGACATGCTGGTTGGTCGATTGGAATTATACCCGATGTTAGTGATTTTTGCACCGGGTTTATGGCGGATTCATCCTCACCGCCATGTTGGCAAAGTTCAGTAAATCTTAATAAATAATAAGGAATCCCTCCTTTGTCTGTATGCTATAATGTGTTTGGAATAGCAGACAGGCAGGAGGGATTTTTATGAAAAACCGTATTCTTGTGGTGGATGATGAGAAGGAGATTGCAGACTTAGTAGAGATATATCTGGTAAGTGAGAAGTTTGACGTAATCAAGTGTTACGATGGAGATACAGCAATAGATGCAATAGAGCATGAGAAAATTGACCTTGCAATTTTGGATATTATGCTGCCGGGGATTAGTGGACTGGAGCTGTGCCGCCGGATTCGAAAAAAAGAGAATTATCCGGTTATTATGTTAACTGCAAAAGATTCCGAAGTGGATAAAGTAACCGGACTTACCATAGGAGCAGATGATTATGTGACAAAACCGTTTCTTCCGCTGGAACTGGTTGCAAGAGTGAAGGCACAGTTACGCCGCTATGAGCGCTATGGAGCAAGGACGGACCAGCCGGCAGGGAATATGTCTTTCGCTGGAAATATGACAGAGAATGCAATTACAAATGGCTCATATGATGCAGTAAACGGAACCTATGCATCAAATCATGCAGAAACAGAAGCAGATGATACGATTCTATGCCGGGGGATTTTATTAAAGAAGCGTGCACACGAATGCTATCTCGATGGAGATGAGATTTCACTTACACCGACAGAATTTACGATTTTGCAGGCGTTGTGTGAAGCAAAAGGCAGGGTACTCAGTGCGGAAGAGCTGTTTCATATTATCTGGAAAGACGAATATTATAGCAAAAGCAACAATACCATAACCGTTCACATCCGGCATCTGCGGGAGAAACTTAAGGATACCGGTGAACGTCCAAAATACATTAAGACAGTATGGGGAGTGGGATATAAGATTGAAGGATGACAATAATAAGAAAAAACTGGATTTTGCACCGGTAAGACGAAAAATATTTTCCCGGATTGTATTACTGATGGCAGGAGCTTTCTTTGGCATCTGGTTTCTCTACCAGTATGTGCTGCAGGGCAGATTTGCGGATGGAATTGTAAGGTTTCTTTATGATTTTACCAGCATGACTTATGAAGATGCGAGAGATTTCTATTGGCATAATATCGGAAATCACTTCGAACTGATTTTCTTTGGGGCAATTGCACTGGTATTCTGTCTGATGTTTTATTTCTTTTTAAATTCATTTACAAAATATTTTCAGGAAATCGATGACGGAATCAATGCATTGGTGCATCATGATGGCAGACAGATCCGCATGTCGAAGGAAATGGCTGCCATGGAAGAAAAGTTAAACAGCGTGAATGCAACTTTAAACCGGCAGCTTTATGATATTCAGATGGCAGAGAAGAAGAAGGATGAGCTGATATTGTATCTTGCCCACGATATCCGGACACCGCTTACCTCTGTGATTGGGTATCTGAAATTATTAGAGGAGATGCCGGATATTTCAAAAGAGCAGCAGGATAAATTTATCCATGTCACCCTGGACAAAGCACTGAGACTGGAAGTTCTGGTGAATGAATTTTTTGACATTACCCGTTTTAACCGGCAGGATATTGAACTGGCAACGACAGAGATAGACCTTTATTATATGCTGATGCAGCTGTCGGATGAAGTCTACCCGCTTCTTGCACCGGAACATAAGAAAGTGGAAATACGGGCTGATGAAAACTGCAAAGTATATGGGGATGCAGATAAGCTGGCGCGGATTTTCAATAACATATTAAAAAATGCCATTGCCTACAGCAACCCGGACAGTACCATTGTTATTTCCGCATGGGAGGAGCCACCGGGAACCGTTATTCTGTTCAGTAATCAGGGGCAGACCATATCACCGGAAGAACAGCAGCGTATTTTTGACAAGTTCTATCGGCGGGATGAAGCGAGACAGACCAACAGCGGGGGAGCGGGTCTGGGACTTGCCATCGCAAAAGAACTGGTGGATCTGCATGGAGGAACCATTCGTGTAATGAGTGAAAACGGCCGGACAACATTTAAGGTCTGCCTGCCGAGACGAAAAATGCCGACAGCTTAGAAACGCCGGTTGTATTTTTATGCGTATTATTTTATAATATTCGTTATGAGTAAAGAAGAAAAAAAGCTAAGACAACAAAATAAAGAGAAGATAAAGAAGGAGAAAGCCGCTGCCAAAGCAGAAAGCAAGCAGGAGAAGCAGGCGGTCAAAGAGCAGAGCCGGCACGAAAAAGCCGCTTCAAAGGAACTAGAAAAGCAGGAGAAGCAGCAGCGGAAAGCAGAAGATAATAAGCGTCGTCATACCGATATCAAATGGGACCGGCTGGATAATACGGCACATCTTTTTCCGGTCATTGCAGGAGAAGCAATGAGCAATGTGTACCGGATTGCAGTTACCTTAAAGGAAGAGGTGCAGCCGGAGTATCTGCAGCAGGCACTGGATATCGTACTTCCAAAATTTCCGGGCTTTAACTTAAGACTGCGTCAGGGGATTTTCTGGTATTATTTTGAAGAAAATGTAAAGCGGGCTCCGCGGGTGCATGAGGAGGAAACCTATCCATGCCGTTACATTGTACAGAATAAGAATCGGAGTTATCTGTTCCGGGTAACTTATTATAAGAAGCGGATCAATTTAGAAGTTTTCCATGTCGTTTTATCAGACAGAATAAGAACCACAGCTATCTTTTCCGGGTAACTTATTATAAATGTCGGATTAACCTTGAGGTTTTTCATGTACTGACAGATGGCATGGGCGGAATCAATTTCTTAAAGGAGCTGACCTATCAGTATTTAAGACTGGTGCATCCGGAACTGAAGGAGAAGCTGGGAGATAAGTTAAGCAGCGACACATCCATGAACCGTGAGGACAGCTTCCTTAAAAATTACAAGCACAGCTATGCCAAGGGATATAAGACAAAGAAAGCATATCTTATCAAAGGGGAAAAATTACGAACCGATGAATTTGGAGTGATTCATGGATTTGTAAAGATTCCGGCATTGAAAGAGGTATGTCATAAATATGGTGTCAGCATCAATGAGTATCTGGTTGCGGCATTTGCTTACAGCGTATATCGGGAATATCTGCATGGCATGCCGGACAAACGTCCGATTCGTGTAGCGGTTCCGGTGAATTTAAGACCATATTTTAATTCCATTACCACCAAGAACTTTTTTACGGTAGTATCTGCAGAGTTTGAACCGGTGGAGGATTCCTATACGTTTGAAGAAGTATTGAAGATTACTACAGAGAGTCTTCATCAACAGATTAATAAAGAACATTTAGAGGAACTGTTTTCCTATAATGTTTCCAATGAAAAATTATTGGTTGCAAGAGCAGTACCGCTGTTTTTGAAAAATATTGCCATGCGTTATGTGTATACATCGGCAGCACTGGCAAATACATCAACCGTAACCAACATTGGAAATGTGAAAGTGGAAGAGGATTACCAGCCATATATCAAGATGTTTTATGCATTCCTTGCCATGTCAAAGGGACAGAATATCAAGGGTACGATTTGTTCCTATCAGGATACGCTGGCATTTACCTTTAGTTCTGTTTTAAAAGATACATCCCTGCAGCGTGGATTTTTCCGGAAACTGTCAGAGGATGGTCTGAATGTGGAAATAGAAAGTAATGGTGTGTATTATGAGTAAATGTAAGAACTGTAATGTGGAAATCTTAGATGACAGCCAGATCTGTCCGCTGTGCCACAGTGTATTAGAAGAAGGAGAAGAAGGACGCAATACCTATCCGGATGCATGGATTCCCACCAGAAGATTAAAATTTGTGACAAATATTATATTCTTTCTGGTGTTATTAGGCAGTGTGGCAGCAGGCTATCTCAATTATATCTGGTATCAGGGAAAACTCTGGAGCCTGATTGCAATTGCAGGACTTTGGTATCTGTTCCTGATTTTCCGGCTGGATATTTTAAGCAATAATGGATATCGGACGAAAATTATAGCAACTACATTATCCGGAATTTTATATGTGATTCTGATTGACTGGATAGTGGGATTTCATGGCTGGTCGGTTAATTATGTGCTTCCGGCAGGCATTATGCTGTTAGATGCAGGTATTGTTCTGCTCATGATTATCAATTCCAGAAACTGGCAGAGTTATCTGATGTTCCAGTTGTTTGGAATTGTATGCAGCCTGATACCGCTGCTTTTGATAGCACTTCACATCGTGACCCATCCGGGCTTAAGTGAACTGGCATTTGGAATATCGGTATTTTTATTCCTCGGAACGCTGATTATCGGTGACCGCAGAGCCAGACTAGAGTTAAAGAGAAGATTTCATGTAAGGTGATTATGGAAGAAAGTAAGACGAGTGTACAGGGCAGAGTCATCCGTGACCTAATTGCCCGTTTTGCAAGTGATAACTTGATAGGAAGAAAATTAAAGACTGGAGAGCTTCGTAAGAAAATGGTGGAACCGGCGTGGAAATGCCCGGACTGTTTTCTGATGCAGAAAATTAAGATGCCACAGTTTGAAATGGAGCTTTTAACCTCCATGCAGAATCCGAGGGAAGATAAAGTGGTTCTGCAGCTGCATGGTGGCGGGTATATTGGAAAAATGCGAAATGCCTACCGCACCTTTGCCGGACTTTACAGCGAGGTGGGAAGAGGAATCAGTGTGCTGACCATCGATTACCGCGTGGCACCGGAGCATCCTTTCCCGGCAGCATTGGAAGATACGGTGGAAGCCTATGAATGGCTGCTAAGCTGTGGATTTAAGCCGGAGCAGATTATTGTGGCAGGTGATTCTGCCGGAGGTGGACTGGCTTTGGCACTTTGCATGTACTTAAAGGATCATGGGAAAGCACTTCCCTGCGGACTGATTGCCATGTCTCCCTGGACAGATCTGACTGCCAGTGGTGAATCCTATGATACGAATTATGAGCGGGACCCTTTATTTGGAAATACAAGAGACAGTCTCATTTACAATAAGGATTATGTAGGAGACGCAGACGAAA
>OLOQ01003092.1_pt1 | contig 12559 bp, 10 predicted proteins | sample 1673101 | NCBI WGS metagenome assembly OLOQ01 (sample SAMEA3136754, study PRJEB25190) | human gut metagenome | biome: human gut; feature: human-associated habitat; material: faeces | place: Austria | collected 2013 | reverse complement strand
CACCCCCCAGGGGGCCTTCTCTTGCCCCTGCGGGGCAATTCACCTTGTGTCGTCAGAGCCGGATTGAATATAAGGGGCTGCGGCCCCTTATCAACCCCGGGATTTTCGACAGACTGGTATATATAAGCGTAATGCAATAAGCTTTATTTGAGCCTGAGCCGGAGGTCGTCTCCCTCCAACCGCAGCACCATGGTCTCCCGGGGCGCCACGAGGCGGGAAAAGAATCTGTCTCCGTAGCTTGCGAGAATGTCGTCAAGGCTCCTGTTGGTGGCCCAAAGGGTGGCCTTCCTGGCGCTCTGCCGCTCGTTGAGGATGGAGAACAGCGTCTCCCGGGTGACGGAGTTTATCATGGGCTCTGTGCCCAGGTCGTCTATTATCATGAGATCAGGGCCGAGGATGTCCGGACTTTCGCCCCTGCCCCGTATGCTCTCCATAAAGGCGTTGATGAGGTTGTAGGCGGAGGCCTTGTATACGTCGTAGCCCCTGGAGGATACCTCCAAAGCTATGGCGTTTAGCAGATAGCTCTTGCCGAGGCCTGTGCCGCCCATGAGCAGTATCCCCATAGGGTCGCACTTTGGGAAGGCCATTGCGTACCCCTCGCACAGCTCCTTTGCCTTCAGGGCGATGCGCTTCTGGCGGTCGCACGGGTATATGTCGGAGCGAAACATTGCGAAACTCTGTTGCGTATCGATACCCGATGTGGCGTACATTTCCTCCAGAATGCGGGCTTTCATGCAGGGACAGAGCTTTTTTACCGTATCCCCCACATAACCGGTATCGTTACAGGCTTTACAGCGATAGTGTGGCAACATATGGTCTGGCGGCAAACCGGCCGAAAGAAGCAAATTCAGCTCTTCTTTGTCCAGCTGCTCAACTTTATTGCGAAGCTCAGACGAGTCCTCCCCCCGCATTATCATAAGGCCTGTGTCGAAGGCCAGACGGCGGCGCTGGTCGGCTATTTCCCTGAGCCTCGGTATGGCCGTACATGCGGCCTCCCGGCGCTCCCTGGCCTCCCGCTCCGCCCTTTCGCGGCTCATTCTGTATTCGTATATCAGCTCCGGCGTAGGCTTCATTTTTTGTCCTCCTCGTCCTCCAAGAGGGTTATTCCGATGCTCTTTAGATCCTCGTCGGAGTATTTGCGCTGGCCGTAGTTCATAAAGTAAGAGGATTGCTGCTTTTTGCCGCCCTCTGCGGCGGGCTGCTTTTCCAGCTCCTCTATGGCCCTCCTGGCCTGCTGCAGAGTGGTAACGCCCTTTTCGTGCAGCTGCTCTATGAGCCGGCGGGTCCTGTCGAAGGGGTGGCTGTAGCCTGCTGAGCGTTCAGCTGCCAGCAGCACCGCCTCCGGCTGCATGTGCCAGGATACCGTCCATGTGCTTACCGCTTCCTTTTCCCTGCGCCCCGGCGCGCCCTTTAGCCCGGCGCGGGAATAAATCTCCCGGGCAAGCTCCTCGGTGAGGGCGGCGGACTTAATGGCCTCCTGCACCCCTCCCTCCATGCGCATGCCCTCCAGTATGGCGTTCAGGTATGCGAAGGTGGGCTTATCTGAAGAGGTCATGGCGGGGCAGGCGGAAAGTATCTCGTCCAGCGTCATGCCCCATTCCTCTGTCCATTTCTTATACAGGGCAAGCTCATCCTCCGTGGCCATGCGTCCCTTGCGCCAGCGGGCAAGTATGGCCTTTGCGCCGCCCTGAAGCTCGGTGTCCAGCTTTATGCGCTGCTCCGCGTCTGCGGCGGTAAGCACCCCTTCTTTGGCCCATTCCCGGGCCATCTTGTCCATGAACTGTATCTTGACGGAGGGCCCCTTCAGCTCCATGCAGCGGCGTACAAGCATTACTGCCGCCGCCTCCTCCAGGCCGAATACCTCTATCCAATCGTATATCTTTGAAAGCTCGCCGGGGGTGAGCACCCGCGCGCCGCATACCTGACGAAGCGCCGAAACGAGCGGGGCGTACTTGCGGGTGCCGCCGGTGACGGGCCCTGCCTGAACGGATAAATATTCAACGCTTAACGGCTCCTGCTCCACTATGCGCAGCAGGCCCATGTCCTGCCAGTATAAGAAGGCCTCCACCGCCTTGGCGCTGTCGATGCCGAGGGACGCGCAGAGGTCGGCGTTTTCCAGCCTCCGGCAGCCGCACTGCATAAGGCCGAAAAGGTATACCTTGCAGTATAGCTCGGGTGCCTTGGGCATGTACTCCAGTATGAAGATGTTCTGCACAGAGGTACAGCCCATCAGGGCCGCACCCTGCTCAAAGCCGCAGCGTATCATTTATGGCGCCTTTCGTGAGTGTATTTTATAAAATCAGTATTTATACAGCATTTCTGCCGGTAAATTCATCTGTATGTGCGTATATGGTATGTTACATTACTTTGCTCTTATCTTGCAGGTGAAATCATTGGTGGTCATCTTATACAGGCATACGGCATCCGCCATACTGGCGGTGAAGGGCGCCTCTATGCCCGCCTGATGCTTCATTATCCTGTTCAGGGCGTATATTTTTTCTTCCGTATGCTCTATGAACTCCACATTGCCGGTACCTATGACGCTGGCGAAGGTGTAGCCATAGGCGCAGGGGTTCGCGCCTTCAACAAGCTCGCCCCGGCCGTCCAGCTCAAGGCATACCGTGGGGTTCTTTTTTAGTATTTCCAGCTTGCGGCCCTCTTTGGCGCTGTGAAAGTAGAAGGTCAGCGCTCCGTCCGCGTACTCATAGCCGTAGTTCAGCGGCACTATGTAGGGGACGCCGCCGTCTGTCATGGCGAGGCGGCAGACCTTGCATTCGGATACAAGCTCCAATATTGCGCATATGTCGGTTATCTCCCTGTCCTTGCGGCGCATTGCCTGTTCCTCCGTATATTTTTATTATGCCGGTTTTTCGCTTAAATTCAAAACACAGGGAGCGAGCTGGCTCACCCCCTGTGGAAAAAAGCATCGTTTTACTTCTTTACGTCGTTATCGTTGAATGGGTCGCCGCACTGGGGGCAGAACTTGGGCGGGTTCTTGGGGTCATTGGGCTCCCAACCGCACTTGTCGCACTTGTAAAGAGGTGCGGAGTCGGGCTTCTTCGCGCCGCACTCCATGCAGAACTTGCCCTTGTTCACCGCGCCGCAGTTGGTGCAGGTCCAGCCTTCAGCCTTGGGCTGGGGCTTGCCGCACTCCATGCAGAACTTGCCGGTGTTCACCGCGCCGCACTCGCACTTCCAGCTGTTGGCAGCGGGGGCCGCAGGGGCCGCCTGCTGAACGGGCTGCTGGGCGGGCTGCTGATACTGCTGTTGCTGCTGACCCATCTGGAACAGGTTGCCTACGTTGCCGCCCATGCCCTGAGCCATGTTGATGCCGGCGAAGGCTGCGAATGCGCCTGCACCCTCGTTTTTGGCAGCATTCTGCATTGCCGCGCCCTGGGAGCTTGCCAGATATGCAGCCGCCATAGTGGGATCCCTGAGGGCTGCGCTCTGCTGCAATTCTTTGATGCGCTGCTCGTCCTCGTCGCTGGCCTTTATGGAGCTGATGCCCAGGGAGACCATCTCTATGCCGCGGAGATCGCGCCACTTTGCGGAAAGCTCTTCGTTCAGGCACTGGGCCAGCTCTGTGGTGTGGCCGGGGAGGGAGCTGTACTTTATGCCCATGTCGCTTATGCGGGCGAAGGCGGGCTGCAGTGCGGTCATCATCTCGGAGCGCATCTGGGAGTCTATGCGGTCCCGGGTGTAGCTGTCGGTGACGTTGCTGCATACGTTCTTGTAGAACAGCATGGGGTTGGTTATCTTATAGGAATATTCGCCGAAGCACTTTACGGATACCTCAAGCTCCAGCCCCGCGCCTATGTTGTTATATACCACGCGGAAGGGGACGGGGTTGGCGGTGCCGTACTTGTTGCCGATTATCTCCTTGGTGTTGAAGTAATAGATACGCTGGTCCTTCGCCGGGTTAGCGCCGAAGGTGAAGCGCTTCTTCAATATCTCCCAGGTGGACTTGAGGTTGTCGCTAAGGTTGCCGTAGAATATGGAAGGCTCGGTGGAATTGTCCCACACGAATTCTCCCGCCTGCGCAGAGAACTCCACTATGGCGCCCTGCTCTACGATCATCATGCACTGGCCCTCATTTACGGCGATAATGGAGCCGTTGGTGATGATGTTGTCCTCGCCCTTGGTGTTGGCGTTGCGGCTGCCCGTGCGCTTTACGCCCTTGGTCATCAGGACGTTCTCCGGCATGGAGTCGCAGTAGAAGTATTCGCGCCACTGGTCGGCCAGTACGCCGCTCAGCGCGCCTATTCCTGCCTGTAAAAGACCCATGTTGTTATATATCTCCTTTCAGAATGTAGGGAAATGAAATGAGTATCCATATTTAAGGCTATTATATCACATGTCGCCGTTTTGCGCTATTAAGACTTTGTAAACCTGAGGTGGCCGCGAAAAAGACAACAGTCCGCAGGACGCGAACATGGAAAAACATGATATAAGCTCTTTACAACGGCAAAATTTGATATATACTATTATTAGATGTCCTTTGAATACGGACACAGAGAAGGTCAATTCCCCGGCAAATCTTATTTTATAAAACAGGAGCGGCAAAAAAATGGAAATGATGGACGCATTGGTAAAAGCGGCACCGGAAAAAGGGCTTGTTCTGACTCAGGTACCAAAGCCTGTGCCCGGCATGGGCGAAGTGCTTATCAAGATCCACAAGACCGCTATATGCGGCACTGACGTACACATCTACAACTGGAACCAGTGGGCGCAGGAGACCATAAAGCCCCCCATGGTGATAGGCCATGAGTACGTGGGCGAGATAGCGGAGCTGGGCCCCGGCGTAACGGCCTACCACGTAGGCCAGATAGTATCCGGCGAAGGCCATATTGTATGCGGCCACTGCCGCAACTGCCGTGCCGGCAACGGTCAGTACTGCCGCCACACAAAGGGTGTGGGCGTGAACCGTGACGGCGCGTTTGCGGAATACCTCTGCATACCGGCAAGCAATGTGGTGCCCATACCAGACGGTATCCCGGAGGACGTGGTATCCTTCTTTGACGCGCTGGGCAATGCCACACATACCGCCCTCATGTTCGATGTGATAGGCGAGGACGTGCTCATCACCGGCGCAGGCCCCATAGGCATGATGGCCACCGCCATCTGCAGGCGCAACGGCGCACGCAGCGTAGTGGTCACCGACGTGAACGACTACCGGCTGGAGATGGCGAAGAAGATGGGCGCCACAGCCACGGTGAACGTAGCGCACGACAAGCTGGAGAGCATATTCGGGCCCCAGCACATGGTAGAGGGCTTTGACGTAGGCCTGGAGATGAGCGGCAACGTAGCGGCCCTGAACACCATGATAGACAACATGCGCAACGGCGGCAAGATCGCCCTTCTGGGCATACACCCCGGCAACATAGAGATAAACATAAACAAGGTCATCTGGAACAGCCTGACCCTTCAGGGCGTATACGGCCGCAAGATGTACGAGACCTGGTACAAGATGATAACCATGGTTGAGGGCGGCCTTGACATGACTCCCATGATTACCCACCGCTTCAACTATCGCGATTTCGACAAGGGCTTCGAGGCCATGAACAGCGGCAGGAGCGGCAAGGTAGTGCTTGACTGGACAAAGTAAGGGAATCCCGCAATAAAAAATAACATAGAAAGGAACAGCATATGAAATCCGCACTTAAGCATTACGGCGAGATGCTCCAAAGCATCAGGGAATCCGGCACCTATAAGAACGAACGCATAATCACTACCCCCCAGAAGGCGCGCATAGACACCACCGAGGCGAAGAACGTGCTCAATATGTGCGCGAACAACTACCTTGGCCTTTCCGACAGCAAGGAGCTTATCGAGGCAGCAAAGGCCAGCTATGACAAATGGGGCTTCGGCCTCTCCTCCGTGCGCTTCATCTGCGGCACCCAGGGGCTGCACAAGGAGCTGGAGCATAAGATAGCCAACTTTGTAAAGATGGACGACTGCATACTGTACTCCTCCTGCTTCGACGCAAACGGAGGCCTGTTCGAGACCCTGCTGGGCCCCGAGGACGCCGTGATATCCGACGAGCTGAACCACGCCTCCATAATAGACGGCGTGCGGCTCTGCAAGGCCAAGAGGTATCGCTATAAGAACAACAATATGGAAGACCTTCGCGCTCAGCTTCAGGACGCAAAGGATTCCGGCTGCAAGATAAAGCTTATCGCCACCGACGGCGTGTTCTCCATGGACGGCTACATAGCCAACCTCAAGGGCATATGCGACCTGGCCGACGAGTTTGACGCGCTGGTAATGGTGGACGACAGCCACGCAGTAGGCTTCATGGGCGAGCACGGCCGCGGCACCTCCGAGTATTGCGGAGTTGAGGGCCGGGTGGACATCATCACCGGTACCCTGGGCAAGGCTCTGGGCGGGGCCTCCGGCGGCTACACCGCCGCAAGGCAGGAGATAGTGGACCTGCTCCGCCAGCGCAGCCGTCCATACCTCTTTTCAAATACCGTTGCCCCCGCTATCTGCGCCGCGGCCTGCAAGACCATCGATATGCTGACCGAGAGCACCGCCCTCCGGGACAAGGTACACGAAAATGCCCGCTACTTCCGCGCCGAGATGGAAAAGTGCGGCTTCGACCTGCTGCCCGGCGAGCATCCCATAGTGCCCGTAATGCTCTATGACCCCAAGGTAGCCAACGAGTTCGCCGCCCGAATGCTCAAGAAGGGCGTATACGTGGTAGGCTTCTGCTATCCCGTAGTGCCCAAGGGCAGGGACCGCATACGTACCCAGATCTCCGCCGGCCATACCAAGGAGGATCTTGACTTCGCGGTCAAGTGCTTCAGGGAAGTCAAGGAAGAGATGGGCCTGTAACCTGTAAAAGCAAAGGAAGGAGCTTTCGCTCCTTCTTTTTTATTCGAACAGCCTTTTAAGGCTCTCGGAGTAGGGCGGGCGGCATATGCCCTTTTCCGTGATAATGGCGGAGATAAGCGAATTGTCCGTCACATCGAAGGCGGGGTTGTAGCACTTGACATCGGGCAGCGCCACGGGCTCCGCGAAGAATCTGCTCCGGATCTCTTCCCCGTCCCGAAGCTCGATATTTATGTCCTCCCCTGTGGTGCAGCTCATATCTATGGTGGAGGTAGGGCCCAGCACGTAGAAGGGTATGCCGTAGTGCTTTGCAAGTATGGCTACGCCGCTGGTGCCTATTTTGTTTGCTGTGTCGCCGTTGGCGGCTACCCTGTCGCAGCCCACCATGCAGCACTGCACCCAGCCGTTTTTCATGACTATTGACGCCATGCTGTCGCATATAAGGGTGACGTCCACGCCGGCGTTGTACAGCTCAAAGCTCGTAAGCCGGGCGCCCTGCAGGAGGGGCCTGGTCTCGTCCGCGAATACCCTTATATCCATGCCCCGCTCCTTCGCAAGGAACAGCGGCCCCTGCCCCGTGCCGTAGCGGGAGGTGGCCAGCGGCCCGGCGTTGCAGTGGGTCAGCACCCCGTCCCCATCGTGAAGGAGGGAAAGGCCGTATTCGGATATTTTGCGGCACATCTCCATATCCTCGCTGTGTATGGCAAGGCACTCCCGCTTCAGCGCCGAAAGCACCGCCTCCACAGGCATATCCCGGTGATCCTCAGCGGCGTCCAGCATGCGGTTCAGCGCCCAGCTGAGGTTTACCGCCGTAGGGCGGGAGCCGTTGAGATAGCGGCAGTCCTCCACCCAGTGGTCGTAGAAATCGTCGAAGGAATCGTGGGGGGCCTGAAGGGCCAGGCAGTAGGCGCAGTAGCCCGCGCATATGCCTATTGCCGGAGCGCCGCGCACGCGGAGCATGGCTATCGCATCGAACATCTCCTCTCTTGTGGTAAGCGCTATGTATTCCAGCCTGTTGGGCAGCAGCGTCTGATCGATTATCACCACCGAGCGCCCGTCGTCGGAAAGCTTTATGTTATCTGTATGAGTGACTTCTTCCAGAGGGGTATCCATGGCAGGGGGCTCCTTCCGCGTGTTTATATAAAAATAATACCCGTATCCGCCAAACATTGTCAACAGGCTGTGAAGTTGGGCAAAACGGCTTGAATAATCGGCGTGGGCTGGTCTATAATACAAAGTTGGGAAGGGGCTGCCCTTTTCAAATAAGAAAAACTTAGGGAAAGAGATGTAAAAGCAAATGACCAAGGTTGATATTTTTTCCGGCTTTCTGGGCGCGGGCAAGACCACCCTTATAAAGAAGCTCATAGCCGAGGCCTACAAGGGCGAAAAGCTGGTGCTCATAGAGAACGAATTCGGCGAGATAGGCATTGACGGCGGCTTCATGCAGGACGCCGGGATAGAAGTTACCGAGATGAACTCCGGCTGCATCTGCTGCAGCCTGGTAGGCGACTTCGGCAAGGCGCTCAGGAAGGTTGTGGACGAGTACGCCCCCGACCGTATACTTATAGAGCCCTCCGGCGTGGGCAAGCTCAGCGACGTTATACGGGCGGTGCAGAACGTAGGCTCTGACGCCCTGCAGCTCAACAGCTTCACGGCCGTTGTGGATGCAAACAAGTGCAAGATGTACATGAAGAACTTCGGGGAGTTCTTCAACGACCAGGTAGAGCACGCCAACGCAATTATACTCAGCCGCACCGGCGAGATAAGCCCGGATAAGCTGAATACCGATATAGCCCTTCTCCGGGAGCACAACCCGAATGCCTCCCTCATAGTCACCCCCTGGAGCGAGCTGACAGGCGCCCAGATACTGGAGGCCATGGAAAAGCGCAACACCCTTGAGGCAGAGCTTGAGCTTCTCAAGGAGGAGAGCCGGCATGAGCATCACCACCATGACGATGACGACGATGAGCACGAGTGCTGCGGACATCACCATCACGACGATGACGACGATGACGACGATGAGTGCTGCTGCGGCCACCACCATCACGACGATGACGATGAGCACGAGTGCTGCGGCCATCACCATCATGACGGCGATGACGGCGAAGAGCATGAGCATCATCACCACCACGACGGCGGGGAGTGCGACGATCCCGAATGCGAGTGCCATCACCACCATCACCATGCCGATGAGGTGTTTACCAGCTGGGGAGTGGAGACTCCCAAGGCCTTTACCATGGACGAACTCAAGGCAGACCTTGCGGCGCTGGACGATGGGGAGAAGTACGGCGCCGTGCTGCGCGCCAAGGGCATAGTAAAGGGCGAGGGCTGCTGGATACACTTCGACTACGTGCCCGGCGAGAGCAATATACGCACAGGCTCTGCTTCCGTTATGGGCCGCCTCTGCGTCATAGGCTCCAAGCTCAACGAGCATGAGCTTTCCGAGCTGTTCGGCGTCTGATGAAGGGAACGTAAGCGCTTTATGAAGGAGATCCCAGTATACATGTTCACCGGCTTCCTGGAGGGGGGCAAGACCCGCTTTATGCAGGAGACGTTGGAGGACGAAAGGTTCAATTCCGGCGAAAAGACGCTGCTTTTGCAGTGCGAGGAGGGCATTGAGGAGCTGGACCCCTCAAGGTTCCCTGGCGGCGGAAAGAACATACTGATACAGGAGATAGATTCCCCGGAGCAGATAAACGCCGCTTACCTGAACGAGCTGGCGAAAAAAGCAAAGGCCGAGCGGGTGCTCATAGAGTACAACGGCATGTGGAGCCTGAACGACCTTGCTCAGGCCATGCCCGACAACTGGATAGTCTATCAGGAGTTCATGTTTGCGGATGCCCGGTGCTTCCTCAGCTACAACGCCAACATGAGGAGCCTTATGGTGGACAAGCTGATGACCGCCGAGCTCATAGTGCTCAACCGCGCCACGCCGGACCTTGACAAGATGGAGATACACAAGGTAATCCGCGGCGTGTCCCGCCGTGTGAACATCGCCTACGAGTACCCTGACGGGAGGGTAGAGTACGACGAGATAGAAGACCCCCTGCCCTTCGACGTGAACGTCGACCCCATAGTCATAGAGGACAGCGACTATGCCCTGTGGTACAGGGACATGTCCGAGGAGATGGAAAAGTATTCGGGCAAGACGGTGCGCTTCAAGGCCCTCATAGCCAAAAACGCCAGAATGCCCGACAACATGTTCGTGGCGGGCCGTCACGTCATGACCTGCTGCGTGCAGGACATACAGTACAGCGGCCTCGTATGCAAGTGGCTGGACGCAAACAAGCTGAAGAACCGCACCTGGGGCACGGTGACTGCAAAGATAGAGCTGCGCTTCAGCAAGTTTTACGGGCGCAAGGGCCCGGTACTAAACATAATCTCAGTGGAGCCCGCCGAAAAGCCCGAGCAGGAGGTCGCAACGTTTTATTGATGAAGTACAAAATAAATATCCCGCGGCTTTACAAGGGTGCTCATAAGACAGTAATTCTAAAAATTACGATTATGGCATCTGTCAGGCGGGATTGGGAACGAAATAACGGGTATCTGGTGAAAGCCGGATACCCGTTATTTTTTTGCCGTCACGAAAAGCAATAGATTTATTCACAGCTTTCAGGTATAATTGCCTTAAATCAATCCTATCCCATCCATTCCGAGATTTTCTCAAAAAATCTCAAAAAAAGTTGGAAGCATTGGAACAATTCAGCCTTTCTCACGCCATATATAGCAGAGGGCTGAATACAGAAGCGATTGGAGGTGACGCTGATGGACAAGCAAAAAGGCCCGAAAGGTTTTCTTGTGGTGCTGCCTGGTAAGATCATTGAGATACCGCAGGACAGCGACAAATCATGGCTGACGCTGTTTTACAGCTTACCGCGAGAGCTTGCGGAGAAGTGGAAGCCAGCCTATGAGCTGCCACGCTGCCCGTATGAGGTCTTGCGGACGGACAAGTATGACCGCGTTGTATGTGATGATATGTTCAAGCTGCTTGTGTGGGATTGCTACGCATGGTGCGCATGGCAGTTTTTCCAAGTCAAAGACCGCAAGGGCAACTACCGTGACGTCCCCGGAAACTGGAACCAGTACGCAGGATATTTCCCCTTGTGGCGGCTATCGTACAGCATCATCCCCTACATCCGCATGAAGTTTGAGCAGAACGGGCTGGGCTTCCAAAACCTATATAACATCCCGCAGGGCGTGGAAGTGCCGTGGCTGACCTATCAGCAGTTCAGCAATCTGGTCGGTAATGTCACCGACATGGTGATTGCGGAACAGAACTGGCAGCCGATGATCGACGCGATCTGGGAAAACCGCACCATGGAGGACTATTTCCTTTATAGCAGAGCGCTCAAGAGCGACAGCTCCTCGTATACACTGCTGTTTGTCAGCGTGATGGGGTCGATCTCCTTCTTATTGCAGGCCTTCAGAAGGCTCTTTTGCTTCCGCCGACCCAGCTTGAAGTGCGTCCAGCGCTGCGTTCAAATCGTGGCAATCGCTCATTTTTCGCAGCAGATAAAGTATCCGCGTCCTTGTTTCCTCTCCCTGGATCGTCTGTGCCTGAGCAACCGCAGCTTCATACCGTTGATACGGTGTGTCCACAGGCTGCATACGGTGCAGATACCAGCGGAGGATAACATCATCAAATGTATGGAGTTCTTGGGAATTAAAGTTATCGTCGCGAACTAATCATTATCACGATGCGGAGTAAACTTCCGATTCTCCCCTATCCTCCAAATATATACTATATTGATGAAGGCCTCCGGGTAATTCCCGGGGGCCTTACTTTATATTCTGGAGGAATTTCGCCATGACCACACCCATTCGCACCTGCTCCCGCTGCGGCTGTACCGCCGAAAACCTGATCGAGTTCCATGACCGTCTGCTTTGCCCGGACTGTCTGAATAGCATGACAAAGATTTGTGCCGACTGCGGCACCCGCTTCTGGCATCGGGACAACTGCAACACAGCGGCCTCGCCCCTTTGCCCCGATTGTTATGACCGCAACTACACTCGCTGTACCCGCTGCGGCAGCCTCATCTCACTCGATGAGTGCTGGTACCCCTACGACAACGACGATCCCTATTGCAGCGACTGCTGCTCCGACATCGAAAACAGCCCCATCCACGATTACTATTTCAAACCCCGTCCCATCTTCTACGGCACGGGGCCCCGCTTCTTCGGCGTAGAGTTGGAGATCGACGGTGCGGGCGAGGACAGTGAGAATGCCTCGACGTTGCTGAACATCGCCAACCGGAAGCACTCCTTTGCCTACTGCAAGCACGATGGCAGTCTGGACGACGGCTTTGAGATCGTCACGCATCCCATGTCGCTGGAGTATCAGCTTCACGAAATGCCGTGGGATGAGGTGCTGCACGAGGCCGTCAGTATGGGGTATCTCTCCCATCAGGCAGGTACCTGCGGCCTGCATGTCCACGTGTCCCGCAAAGCCTTCGGGGACACCTATGATGCCCAGGACAGCGCCATTGCGCGTGTGCTGTTCTTTGTGGAGTGCCACTGGCGAGAACTGCTGCGGTTCTCTCGCCGGACACAGCGCCAGATGGATCAATGGGCCGCCCGCTATGGCTACCGTGACCAGCCCCATGAGATGCTGGAGCACATCAAAAAGGGCTCTGGGAGTCGCTATACCTGCGTGAATCTGACCAACGGTGATATGATACCGGAACCGGCCGACAGAAGCAGCGTTCTGTTACCGGCAAGACGCAAAAAG
>OLOQ01003091.1_pt1 | contig 12562 bp, 10 predicted proteins | sample 1673101 | NCBI WGS metagenome assembly OLOQ01 (sample SAMEA3136754, study PRJEB25190) | human gut metagenome | biome: human gut; feature: human-associated habitat; material: faeces | place: Austria | collected 2013 | reverse complement strand
AAACGCAACAGGGGTAAAGAGCTCCTGCATAACCAGTAACAGTATTTACGGCGTTTTTTCCTTTATGCACTGCAAAAAAGATTCCCAAGCTTTTTTCTAAAAAATGTTGCAAACATCAACAAACTATGCTATGATAATAATGTTAAACAGAATTACTCGGAGGTGCACTATGCAGGCATTTGAAATAATCGGCGGTATTCTGCTGATCTTGATGGCCATTGCAATCATCATTATGGTCCTGATGCAGGAGGGAAAAGGCGGCGGCGCTTCGGCGCTGGGCGGCGCTCAGCCCCAGAGCTACGGCAAGAACAGAGCAAAAACGTTGGATGTGCTCCTTTCCAAATATACGAAAGTGATCGGCGCGGCTTTTCTTGTTGTAACTTTTCTGGTTTGGATTTTAAGCATTTATTTCTAATAATGTCCAAAAGCCCTGCCGTTGGCAGGGCTTTTCTATTGCATGCCTTTGCCCTTTGGAATTTGTCCTGAAAAATTCTGGAGGTTTTCGGGCGGAGGATTTTATTTTGGTCAAAACGTGGAAGAATGAAAAGAAAGAGAGAATCGGAAAGGAAAAGAATGAAGTATAATCAAACATCAAAAAAGAAGGATTCCCGGCTGCGCAGACCGGGAAAAAAGCCGGCAGTTCGGCCGGATTTTCAAAAGGAGATTACCCGCGTGTTGGAGCGGGCGGGCAGCCGGGGCGCTTCTGCAAAGTATTTACAGGAGCAGTCGGGTATAAGGCGCCATCAGACCGAAGCGTTTTTATTGGTACTGGCAGGTATGGTGAAAAGCGGTATGGTTCAGCAAAAAAGGGACCGCTATTATAAAACCGGCCAGGGGCAAACTGCCGAAGCGGTGGTAGTAAAGGTGACCGAAGGGTTTGGTTTTGTCCACCCGGACGAAGCCGAAGAAGATGTTTTCATCCCGGGGCGCTACCTAATGGGTGCTTTGCCGGGCGACCGTGTGAAAATTTCGGTACGGCAGGGACGCGGCAATCTGAAAGAGGGAGAGGTGCTGCGCATTCTGGAAGAGGCCGATTACCATTTTACGGGAATTTTCCGGGTAGAGGATGGGCTGCCTGTGGTATATCCGGATGCACAGATGAAAGGACCGGTACCGGTTGGCAGAACCGAAACCGGCGGTGCAAAAGAAGGGGATAAGGTGTCGGCGCGTATTGTCAAACGCGGCCGGAGACATTTTGACCACCGGGCGGCGGTCACGGCGGTGTTCGGTTCCAGCCAGCTGGCGGCAGTTTGCTGCGAGGCAATTCTGGCGGACAACGGTATTGAAAAACAGTTTCCTCCCCAGGTGTTGGAGGAAGCGCGGCAGATACAGGAAAAGGGGATTTCCCAGCGGGAAATAGACAACCGGCTGGATTTGCGCGGGGAGATTATTTTTACCATTGACGGTGCGGACACCAAGGATATTGACGACGCCATCTCTCTGACCCGGTTGGAGAACGGATGGGGATTAGGCGTTCACATTGCGGATGTCAGCCATTATGTGCGGCCGCAGTCTGCGCTGGATACAGAAGCGTTTGGGCGCGGCACCTCGGTGTATTATGCGAATGCGGTCATTCCCATGCTGCCCAAGGAGCTTTCCAACGGGATTTGCTCGCTGAATCCGCAGGAGGACCGTCTGGCCTTTTCCGCGCTGATGCGTCTGGATGAAGATGGCGGACTGGTGGAATATGATTTCCGCAAAACCGTGATTCGATCCAGAGTCAAGGGCGTATATAGTGAGATCAACCAGATTTTAGACGGTACGGCGGAAGAGGCGATTCACAAAAAATACGATGGATTAGAGCCGATACTGCACCAGATGAAAGCGTTGGCGGATCGGCTGGCCCGCCGCCGGTCACAGCGCGGCAGTCTGGATTTGGAATCCACCGAGGCCAAAATCCTGATCGGAGAGGATGGGCGCGTGCAGGACATTGTTCCGCGGCAAAGCGGGGTTTCGGAAGGGATGATCGAGGAGTTCATGCTGGTGGCCAACGAGGCAGCGGCTTCCTTTGGCCTGGCGCGGGAACTTCCGTTTTTGTTCCGGATTCATGAAGATCCGTCAGCCGAAAAACTGGAGGCGCTGGCAGAGCTGCTGAAAGTGCTGGGATTGGATACGGTGCGAATCAAACCGGGCGTACAGCCCTCAGAACTGCAGGCTGTTTTAAAAGCGGTAAAAGGGACCGATATGCAGATGCTGGTGAACAGTCAGCTTTTGCGTTCCATGGCCAAGGCTCGGTATTCCGAGGTGAATAAGGGACACTTTGGCCTGGTGCTTCAAAAATATTCGCATTTTACCTCGCCAATCCGCCGCTATCCGGATTTGGCAATTCATCGGATTATGAGCGAATCGCTCAAGGGGACGGCTGCGCAGGAAATGCAGCGCCGCTTTGGAAGATTTGTGCAGGATGCGGCAGTGCACTCCAGTACGGCGGAGCAAAGAGCCATGTCGGTGGAACGCAGCTGTGAGGATTGCTACAAGGCGGAATACATGAGTTCGCATTTGGGCGAAAGCTACGAAGGCATGGTTTCCGGTGTGATAGAGCGGGGGATTTTTGTAGAACTGCCCAACACGGTTGAGGGAATGATCCGTATTTCTGAAATGCCGGGACATTTTGAATACGATGGCAAAATTGAGGTGAAAGACAAAGACAGCGGGAGACGGTTTCGGATTGGCGACCGCATCCGGATCAAAGTGGCACGGACAGATGTCTCCTCCGGAGAGATTGATTTTGTGCTGGATGAGACGACTCTTTTGGCGGAACAAGAAAACTAAAATTTCAAAAATGCCCCTTGCCGCGGCGCTGCGGCAAGGGGCATTTTTGAAAGTACGGCCTGATTTAAATGGTTTGGCAGGGAGCGCCGCGGTTGTCAGCATAACTTTCTTTATGAGAACAAGTTTCGCGCTTCAGGCACTGTTCCTGGCGATTACCGTCGTTATCCCACCAAATTTCTACCGGGACGTTTCTTCGCTGGGCAGGGCAATATCGGTCCCCCACTGTACCAAAGTTTTTCATATGATTTCCTCCCTATCGGAATTTATGGATAGTATGTGCCGGAATTAGCTGGATAACCGTTTGGAGATTGTATAAATACTGGCATAAATGCCCAAGCTTTCCGCATAGACTTTTGTGGAAAGGCGGAAAGAGATATGGAGGGTATTTTAAAAAATATCAGGCTGTTCGCCAGGGAAAAAGAGGATCGGGAGGCGATGGAGCAGTACCGGGATCTTCTGCGGGATCTGGAGCTTCTACGCGCACAAATCGAGCGGGTCGATTCCAACTTCAACATGACCACCGACGAAGATTTGGTAGAGAGCTATATCTATGAGTCCAATGCACTTGCGGCCCGCTATCGTTTTTTGCTGCGGGAGGCAAAGAAACAAAAGTCCCGTTTGGGGAATCAGAAGTTCCCCATCGGAATAACGGAGTGAGGAAAATGCTGATCTGGATTGTATGCAGTTTGGGAATATTGATGCTTTTTTTGTTTGTGAAAACGGGCCGTCCGGTTCGCTGCTTTTTGACCAGCACCATTGGGGGCGGCTTGAGCTTTTGGCTTTTGAATCTGCTTTCGGGGCTGACAGGCGTGGCCTTGTCGCTTAATCTTGCATCGGCAGTTTCAGCGGTCCTATTGGGAGCGCCAGGAGTTTGTTCCCTGTGGCTGCTAAAGCTTTTGTGGAAATAGAAAAAAGAGGGGGTTTCTGGAAAGAGAAAGCCCCTCTTTTTTCTACGCTGGTACAAAGTCCCTTATCCGGGCAGGACCAGTATTTTTCCGTTTGTTTTTCCTGCCGGATTTTTGATTTCTTCTAAGCAATTAACGTGTCTGAACTAGGGATCAAACCGTCATATAAAGCAGATTCCAACGGGATGCAGAACGCAATCCTTTCTCCTTTTAGGCTGTACCGCAGTGACACGTCCCATGTTAAAAAGTTCTGCAAAAAAGTTTCATACACGATTGAAAAAACAACCGCAGACCATCAAACGATGAGCTGCGGTTGTTTTTATTGTTCCGCACCGACAGAGAACAGAAGACCAATTCCGTCCATGATAACAGCGTGCCTGTCAGCGGGGATTTTAAAATCTATACGACCAGGCATATAAGCCGAGTTCTGTTAAAAACAGCAATCTTTCTAGACCCATCGTCGCCGAGGGGTTCAAGCCACCTGGACGGGGCCCGCCGGGCAAGCGGTATTTCGCCCCTTTGCGGTGTTGCTTCGGATAGGGTTTACATAGCCGCATGGTCTCCCACACGCTGGTGAGCTCTTACCTCGCCTTTCCATCCTTACCGTTTAAAACGGCGGTTTCTTTCTGTTGCACTTTCCCTAGAGTCGCCTCCGGCTGCCGTTAGCAGCTACCCTTGCCCTGTGAAGCCCGGACTTTCCTCATGCGCGGCCTTTCGGCGCTGCGCATGCTGCTGTTCTGCCTGCTCGCAGAGAAACCAAAGGATTATTGCTGTAGCGGCATTCCGTTGCCGTCTACATTAATGCTGCCCGTCAAAAGCATAATGCCTTCGATAAAGCCCCAGATACCGGAAGCAAAGCTTAAAATACCACAGGACAGCAAGGTTAAACAAAGCTGAATTACGGCTTTGGTGGTGTATCCCAGATAGAAATTATGCACGCCAAAGGCGCCGAGAAAAATACCCAGCAGTCCGGCGGCCATTTTGGATTTTAGCGGGGTGCCGACCGGGGGATAAACCGGCGGCTGATAGCCTTGGCCAGGCGCCTGATAGCCGGGATCCGCTCCCGAATACGCCTGGTTTTGACAGGACTGCTGTGAGGGATCCTGATAATAGGTCTGCTGTGCCTGTTCCGGTGCAAACTGGCAGCCGCAGTGGGAACAGAATACCGCACCAGGCTGGCATTCGGCACCGCAGTTGGCGCAATAAGTACTGCCGGAACCGGAGGATACGCCGCAGGACGGGCAGACCGGTGCATCGGAATTCATTTCAGCGCCGCAATGTCTACAATACATATGGAACACTCCTTTAAAAGGTTTCTAATACAAAAGCGAAGAAATCAGGCAAAAACCTACATTTCTTACTCAGAATAACATATTTTTAGGGGGTTGGCTAGCCGTTTTCCGAAAAAATTATCTTTTTATACAGTGGAAACGACAGGAAAACCAGCAAATATACACCATATATTAACCCCCTGCCATTTTTTGCATGAAATAGGAAAAATCCTGCAAAAAAATCTTGCAAACGAAATTGTTTTCGGTATAATGGATACATGAATGTTGTTGTGCCTGTGTTCATTACAGCCAATTATGCAAAAGGAGGAAAACGCATGGCTTTGAAGAGCGCTTATATGAAAGAGGTTTATGAAAAGGTCTGCAAACGGGATCAGGGCGAGCCGGAATTTTTGCAGGCGGTGCAGGAGGTTCTGGAATCGCTGGAACCGGTGATGGAAAAACGGCCGGATATCAAAGAAGCCGGTATTGTAGAGCGGATGGTAGAGCCGGAGCGTTTTTTGCAGTTCCGCGTATCTTGGGTAGATGATAACGGAAAAGTCCAGGTTAACCGCGGTTACCGCGTGCAGTACAATTCGGCGATCGGTCCCTACAAGGGCGGCTTGCGGCTGCACCCGTCGGTCAACGCTTCGATCATTAAATTTTTGGGCTTTGAGCAGTGCTTTAAAAACGCTCTGACCGGCCTGCCTATGGGCGGCGGTAAGGGTGGCTCTGATTTCGATCCCAAAGGAAAGTCTGACGGTGAAATCATGCGGTTCTGCCAGAGCTTTATGACCGAACTGTGCCGTCACATCGGGCCGGATACCGATGTTCCTGCCGGGGATATCGGCGTGGGCGCACGGGAAATTGGCTTTTTATACGGACAGTATAAAAAGATTAAAAATGAACATACCGGCGTACTGACCGGAAAGGGGCTGACCTATGGCGGTTCTCTGGTTCGGAAAGAGGCGACCGGTTATGGCCTTTTGTATTTTACCGAAGAGATGCTCAAAAACATGAAGCAGGATTCGATCAAAGGCAAAAATGTGGTGATTTCCGGTTCCGGCAACGTGGCGATTTACGCGGCTGAGAAAACCCAGCAGCTGGGCGGAAAGGTGATTGCCATGAGCGATTCCTCCGGCTATGTTTACGATCCGGCGGGTATCCAGTTGGATGTGGTCAAACAGATCAAAGAGATTCGCCGCGGCAGAATCTCCGAATATGCCAAGGAGGTCTCCGGTGCGGAATATACGGAGGGCTGCCGGGGAATCTGGTCGATTCCTTGCGATGTCGCACTGCCCTGCGCAACGCAGAACGAACTGGATGGCGAGGCGGCGAAACAGCTGGTGGAAAACGGTGTGATCGCCGTTGCCGAAGGCGCAAACATGCCCAGCACTCCCGATGCGGTGGAGCTGTTTTTGGCAAAGGGCGTTTTGTTTGGCCCGGCCAAAGCGGCCAATGCAGGGGGTGTGGCAACCAGCGGCCTGGAGATGAGCCAGAATTCCATGCGTTACGGATGGAGCTTTGAAGAGGTGGACAAAAAGCTTCAGGAAATCATGGTGGGCATTTTCCATAATGCGTACCGTGCTTCGAAAGAATTTGGTGCGGACGGAAATCTGGTCGTCGGTGCAAACGCGGCTGGCTTTTTGAAGATTGCCGATACCATGCTGGCCTATGGCCTGACTTTTTAAAGTTCGTTTGATTTGAAAAAATGCGGCGCGGGTGGGGCGGTTCGGCAAGGTAAGCCGTATTTTCCTTATCAGCGCCGTTTGTTTTGTCAGGCGGCGGGAGATGTGCACAAAAACGGCTGCCCGAATGTAGCCGTTTTTAGCGGGAAAACACTTGTATTCTGCACGTTAAAGTGCTAAAATGAAACACATATTTAAAAAATTTTCAGGCTGTATAAGAATCAATGGAGAAAAGGTGTGAATCAAAGATGAGTGAAATCAAGATTGTACGTACCACTACGCCGAAAGAGAAGCCGCAGGACGAAACCAAACTGGGATTCGGCGCTGTTACCACCGATCACATGTTTATTATGAACTATACCGAGGGCAAAGGCTGGCATGATCCCCGCATTGTTCCCTATGGCCCGATCGAACTGGATCCTTTTGCCAAATGTCTCCACTATGGCCAGGAGGTTTTTGAAGGATTGAAAGCCTACCGTGGTGACGAGGGACAGGTTCTGCTGTTCCGCCCGGATGAAAACTTCAAGCGCATCAACCGCTCTAATGACCGGATGTGCATTCCGCAGCTGGACGAGGCACTTTGCCTGGATGCTTTGCACAAGCTGGTGGAACTGGATAAAGACTGGGTTCCGCATGCGCCTGGCACTTCTTTGTATATCCGCCCGTTTGTCATTGCGACAGAGGCGAAACTGGGCACTGATTCTTCCAAAACTTACCTGTTTTTGATTGTACTGTCTCCCTCCGGTGCCTATTATCCTCAGGGCTTTAACCCGGTTAAAATCTATGTGGAAACCAAATATGTCCGGGCGGTCCGCGGCGGTATGGGCGAGGCCAAAACCGGCGGCAACTACGCCTGCTCGTTAAAAGGGCAGGAGGTAGCCCACGAGCAGGGTTATTCCCAGGTTTTGTGGCTGGATGGCGTAGAGCGCAAATACATTGAAGAAGTCGGCGCGATGAACGTGTTCTTTGTGATTGATGACGAGATTGTAACCCCGATGCTGACTGGCAGCATCCTGCCCGGCATTACCCGCAAGTCCTGCATTGAGCTTTTGAAAAATTGGGGCTATCGGGTCAGCGAACGGCGCCTGTCGGTGGATGAACTGCTGCAGGCCGGAAAGGAAGGACGCTTGAAAGAGGCGTTTGGCAGCGGCACCGCGGCAGTCATTTCCCCCATTGGGGAGCTGAAGATCGACGAGCATGTTCTGCAGCTGAGCGACGGCAAAATCGGTCCGATTTCTCAAAAGCTGTACGATCAGCTGACTGGCATCCAGTGGGGACGCGTCCCCGGTCCGGAAGGATGGAGCGTCAAGGTCTGCGATTAATCCGCGCTGATCTTCTGTGCGGCCAGGCAAAAGAGAAGACATAAAAAGGCGGCTGTTTCAGCCGCCTTTTGCATAGAAAAAAGCTTGGACGTCTGGTATACTGAGAGAAAGGGAGGGGCAGCTTTGAGCGAATTGATCTTTGAGGTTCCAGCCACATTCGACGGATGCACCGTCAACGATTTTCTCCGCCGGGGGAAAGGTGTTTCCTACCATCTGATTAAAACACTCAAAAGGCTGGATGGGCCGTGGGGACTGTTTTGCAATGAAAGGCCGGTCCGTACCGTTGATTCGGTGCGGACCGGAGACCGGATCATTCTGCGCTGGCCGGAAAAAGAGACGGAGACTTCTCCTTTGGCGGCGAAGGTTCCGGTATTGTATGAAGATGCGTCTCTGGTCGTGTTCAATAAACCCTGGAATATGCCTTGTCATCCCGTGAAAAGGCATCAGAACGATACGTTGGGCAATGTATTTGCCGCCCAGGGGACAGCGCTTCCATTCCGGCCGGTCAACCGTTTGGATAAGGATACCACCGGCATTGTTGTGGTGGCTAAGGATCCTTATACGGCGTCCCGGCTGGCCGGCAATGTGGAAAAGGAATACTTGGCCATTCTCTGCGGCTGCCCGCAACAGCGCTTGGGGACCGTAGACGCTCCGATCCGCCGGGTCGATCCCGTGCATATTTTGCGCGAGGTTTCACCGGAGGGGCAGCCTGCTATCACCCACTATGAGATTGTTGCCGAAGGGGACGGGTATAGCCTGGCAAGGCTTTGGCTGGAGACCGGCCGGACGCACCAGATCCGGGTGCATATGTCCTATTGGGGGTATCCGCTGGCGGGTGACGTTTGGTACGGCGGGGACTTAAGGATCATCCCCCATCAGGCGCTCCACTGCTTTCGCTGCCGTTTTCTCCATCCCATCAACGGAGAGCGGGTTGAGTTGACTGCCCCTTTGTATGAATCTTTCAAAAAGGCTTTGGAAAACGCCAAAATAGAGTGGCGTGAATCCGATTTCCCCAAAACGCTTGATGATTGACAAAATATGGATACAATCCCTCCGGATCGTGTAAATCCCCCTTTTTGCTGTTGAGCTGGCAGGAACAGCCTGAAGGCGGAGAGATTTGGGTCAAAAGGGAAAAATCGCTGCCCCAAACAGATGTCAGCACGCTGGCGAGGAATCCGGATATCATGCTGTTTGATGAGCCGGACCGTTTACTGTATCCGGAAATAGTCAAACAATGCTGGAGCGGATGAAAGATCTGGCAAAAGAGGGGATAACTATGATGGCGGTGGCCAATGCGATGAGTCTTTCAATCGGAAGGTTGCCATGTGCCGATGGGAAAAAACGCCATTTTTGCATGGAATAAAGCCAAAAACTGCAAATTGCCCAAGACTTGGGTTCATCACAAGAAAAACACATTTGGATTCATATTGCACAATTTATATAGAGGATTTCAGAAACATATTTGTGGGATTTAACCACAACTTTTTTACATTTTTGTGAATTCGGTTGATTAAAAAGTCAGAGTGTGTATAATGAAGGAAGAATCAAGCGGAGTATCGTGCCGCGAAAGAAAGGAGAGGAATGCATGGAAAGCAGCCAGAATGCCGGTAAAAAGATGACAATGCCCAAACAGCATCTGCCGGAAAACCGTTCTTTGCAGGACATGGCGTGGAACGCCGTCTTAAAAAGTTATCGGTTTTGTTATTATACTGGCGTCCAGCTGATTCGTTATTTCAGACGTTATAAAAAGCGTTTATTCCGTTTTGCTGTCAGTACCCGTCTGGGGTTTCAGCTAAAGATCAAGAAACGCCTGATCCTTGTCGGTCGTAAATTCCGTTTTGCCATGAATGACGCCATGCGTCCATACCGCCAGGTACAGCGCCTGAAACAGAGTCAGGAAGAACGCCTTGCGCTGGCGGAAGAATTGGGGCCAAAAGAGGTCCGCAGAGAAAAAAGCCGGATATGGCGAGAGAGTCTGCGGCTTGTGTGCAAAACCCTTGGCACGGTTTTTAACTATGTTGCGCCGGTGGTCAGCTTTATTATATTAGTCAGTCTCATTCACCAAAATACCAATCTTCAGTTTGCGCTGGAGGTGGAGTATAACGATAAGATGATCGGCTATATTGCAAAAGAATCGGATTTTGACGAATCGGAAAAAATGATGCAGAGCCGTATTGTTTATGAAGAATATCAGCCTCCGCTGGATACGGTCCCCAAATATACGCTGAAGGTTATCGACAAAGAGGAGCTTTCCACTGTCAACGAAATTGCCGATGAATTGATCGCAGCCTCCGGTAATGAAATAACCGAGGCCAGTGGCCTGTATGTAGACGGAACCTTTTACGGTGCGGTGGAAAATGCGGCGCCGATCCACGCGTTGCTTGATAGTATGCTGAATCAGTACCGCACCGGAGATGAAAACGAGCGGGTGGATTTTGTCCAGGATGTCCAGCTTTCCAAGGGCTTGTATTTGTTGAGCAGTTTGGTGGAACCAGAGGAAATGGAAGCAGTTTTGACCTCCGAAGTGGAGGGGAAAGTAACCTACACGGTTGAGGAGGGCGATGCGCCGACCCTGATTTCGCAGAAAATGGATATTCCTTATTTCCAGCTCAAAGCGCTCAATCCGGGAATTGAGGAAAGCCTGTTGGTAGGGCAGGAGGTTCTAGTCTCCAATCAGGTGAATTTTTTGACGGTAAAGCGCACGGTAACAGAGGTTTACGAAGAGGATATCCCGTTTGGAACAGAAGAAGTGGTAGATGCCAATTATGCCAAAGGATATCGGGCTGTTCGCAGTTCCGGTGTGCTGGGTAAGCGTTTGATAACTGCTGATGTGGTTTATGTCAACGGTCTGGAAACGGATCGTACCGAGATCGATTCGACGGTTCTCAAAGAGCCGGTGGACCAGGTGGTGGGTACCGCCGAGCCGGTTCAGGTTCTCAGCAGCAGTTCCGGAAGCGGATATTCCAGCAGTTCCGGCGGCTTTATCTGGCCGGTTGACGGTGGATATCTTTCCTGCGGAATTAACGGCTATTGGGGCCATACTGGTATGGATATTGCAACGAGCCGCGGTACGATAATCCGGGCGGCGGCTTCTGGAACGGTCGTCAAGGCGGTGCGTCAGTACTACGCTTATGGCATTCATGTCAAGATCAGCCACGGCAATGGGATTTATACTCTGTATGCCCATATGAGCCAGCTGGCGGTGTCTTACGGAGATTATGTCCAGCAAGGTCAGATCATTGGATATGTGGGTCAGACTGGCAATGCTTATGGGAACCACTGCCATTTTGAAATTATTATCAACGGAAGGTTTATGGACCCGTCCAAATATATTGGAACCTATTATCCGGGCCGGTAAAAGAGTAAAAGTTTTCCAGGGCGCCCTATGAAAAGGGCGCCTTTTTGCGTATCAAGAAATATTTCCCATTTTAACAATTGGGTAAAAGAGAAAAACAGTGCAAAAACAAATTCAAAGACGTATATCCAAATTTTTGCCGGGAAGGATTTTAAAGGTGAAGTCCGCCCTGAACCGGACGAAATGGAACAACGGCTCTTTCCCAAATGCCGCAGAGGAAAAAAGTTTTTTTGACAGTTCAAACTGCGGTGCCGGGCGTCCCGGTTTGTCCATAAAAGTTAAAAAATAGCGAAAAAACACAAAGAAAGGAAGCGGCGGCAGGAAGATATTTTTCTTGTAAAATTGGGCTTTTATTTTGCAGGTGCCTGTGCTATAATACTACTGTTAGAGGTATGCCCGCAGGATTTCCTGCGTTTTCCATGGGGGAACAGAGAGAGAGAAAGATGATAAAGGAGAGACTGAAATGGAGAAATTTTTCATTGAAGGTCCCAGCCGTTTGGAAGGTGAAGTTGTCATCAGCGGTGCGAAAAATGCGGCGGTGGCAATTATTCCTGCGGTTTTATTGGCAGAAGAGCCTTGTGTTTTGGAGAATATCCCAAACATCAACGATGTAAATATCTCCCTGCAGATCTTGCAGGAGTTGGGCGCAAAAATTAAAATGCGCAATAAAACAACGGTGGAAATCGATGCTACCCATATTATTGCCCCTTCGGTGCCGTTTGATATTGCCCGGAACATGCGCGCTTCTTATTATTTTTTGGGTGCGCTGCTGGGGCGTTATTCCAAAGGCGCGGTGACAATGCCCGGTGGGTGCAATTTCGGCGGGGTGCGCCCCATTGATCAGCATATTAAGGGATTTGAAGCTTTGGGAGCGGATGTTTCCATCGATCATGGCATGATCTGCGCCGAAGCCCAGCAGCTGACGGGCAGTCATATTTATTTTGATGGCGTTACCGTTGGCGCAACCATTAATGTCATGCTGGCCGCTGTCCGCGCACAGGGGCTGACCATTTTGGAAAATGTGGCGAAAGAGCCGCACGTGGTTGACTTGGCCAACTTTTTGAATTCCATGGGCGCTGATGTACGCGGCGCCGGTACGGATGTGATTAAAATCCGCGGGGTCGAGCATATGCACGGCGCCACCTATTCGATTATTCCCGATCAGATTGAAGCGGGAACCTTTATGGTCGCGGCGGCGGCTACCAACGGCGATGTCTTGGTCAAAAATGTGATACCCAAACATTTGGAATCC
>OLOQ01003083.1_pt1 | contig 12581 bp, 6 predicted proteins | sample 1673101 | NCBI WGS metagenome assembly OLOQ01 (sample SAMEA3136754, study PRJEB25190) | human gut metagenome | biome: human gut; feature: human-associated habitat; material: faeces | place: Austria | collected 2013 | reverse complement strand
AGCAGCAGGATGCCGATGAGGTTCGGGATCGCCATGAGGCCGTTGAGGGTGTGCTTTCTCCGCCTGGAATGACCAGTCCGTCAAAGTTGTCCTCCCAGTCGCTGCGCTGCCGAATCTGCACAGTTTCTGCACCGAGCTGTTCCAGCATGGTCTGATGTTCTGCGAATGCGCCTTGCAGCGCCAATACTGCGATGCGCATTACTTGCCCCGTTCTGCCATCAGCAGGGAGATTTCCTGTTCATTGATGCCGACCATTGCTTCGCCCAGGTCTTCAGACAACTCAGCAATCATCTTTGCATCAGTGTAGTTAGTGACAGCCTTTACGATTGCGGCGGCACGTTTTGCCGGATTGCCAGACTTAAAGATACCAGAGCCGACAAATACACCCTCAGCGCCAAGCTGCATCATAAGTGCTGCATCAGCAGGAGTAGCCACACCGCCTGCAGCAAAGTTTACAACAGGGAGACGGCCATTATTATGAACATATAAAATAAGATCATACGGAACCTGCAGCACCTTTGCAGCTTCAAACAGCTCATCCTCACGCATAGATGTCAGCTTTTGGATTTCACTGTTCATCTTTCTCATATGACTAACAGCCTGTACGATATCTCCAGTTCCAGGTTCACCCTTAGTACGAATCATAGAAGCGCCCTCGTTGATGCGGCGAAGTGCCTCGCCCAAATCCTTAGCACCGCAGACAAACGGAACACGGAAATTTCTCTTATTTATATGGTATACATCATCAGCCGGTGAAAGAACCTCACTCTCATCAATGTAGTCGATGTCAATTGCCTCAAGTACCTGCGCCTCAACAAAATGACCGATACGGCATTTAGCCATAACAGGGATGGAAACAGCTTCCTGAATGCCGCGAATCATCTTAGGGTCGCTCATACGGGAAACACCGCCAGCTGCGCGGATATCAGCCGGGATACGCTCAAGTGCCATAACAGCACAAGCACCAGCAGCCTCCGCAATGCGTGCCTGTTCCGGTGTCGTAACATCCATAATAACGCCGCCCTTTAGCATCTGGGCCAACTCCTTATTTAATTTATAACGTTCAGTTGCAGTAACGGAAGTATTTGTTGTATCCATAGTGATATTCTCCTTTTCCAAAGCTTTACTTTTGCTTTGCCTTGCATTATACTGACAAAGTGGACATAAGAAAATCCCCAAAATAAATATATTCAGTAAGGTCAGATTGGAGAAAAAAGATCAGATGTTGACATATAATTTAACCGCGACAGGGTCAGATTCACTTTATGAATCACTATATAAATGCATCAAAAACGACATTTTACAAGGGAAATTGTGCGCTGGTGAGAAACTGCCATCAAAACGCAGTTTCGCGAAAAATCTGGGTATAAGTGTGATTACCGTGGAGAATGCCTACGGTCAGCTTTCAGATGAAGGTTATATTTATTCGATGCCAAAACGTGGCTTTTATGTGTCAGATATTGATATGGTGGTGGCACGAGGCATTAACATGAAGGGTATTAGCCAAAGTGCAGACAGAAATATTTCTGGTGATAATTATATTTATGGTATGGAATCATTTAACGAGGCAGCTTCATCGTTAGCCAAGTCTTCTTACTTTGCTGACTTTTCAAGTAATCAGACTGACAGTGAGATTTTTCCATTTTCAATCTGGTCAAAAACAGTTAGAAGTGTATTAAATGATAATCAAATTCAGCTGATGATCAATTCACCGTGCGCAGGCATTTTGCCTCTTAGAAATGCCATAGCCCACTACTTAAGGGATTTTCGAGGTATGCAGGTGTTTTCACATCAGATAATCATTGGTGCCGGGACAGAATACCTCTACGGCCTTTTGATTCAGCTTCTTGGAAAAAATTTGATATATGGCGTGGAAAATCCAGGTTATCATAAGATTGGTAAAATTTGCAAGAGTATGGGCGTGACCTATCGCCATGTTGATCTTGATGAAAATGGTGTTTCTATCCATGAGTTAGAAGAAAAAAAGATTGATATTATTCATACATCACCGTCACATCATTTTCCAACAGGAATAGTAATGCCAGTCAGCCGCCGCTATGAGCTACTCGGCTGGGCTGCGAAAAAAAAGCAGCATTATATAATAGAAGATGATTATGACAGTGAGCTTCGATTAAGCGGAAAGCCATTTCCGACATTGCAAAGCATTGATGTTTCAGGAAAGGTTATCTATATGAACACCTTTACAAAAACACTTGCATCCACGGTGCGCATCAGTTATATGGTGCTGCCTGAGGATTTGGCAAAGCGTTTTTATAGTGAACTATCCTTTTATTCATGTACCGTATCCAATTTCGAGCAGTACACATTAGCACAATTTATGGAAAATGGAAGTTTTGAAAAGCATATAAATAGACTGAGAAATTATTATCAGAACAAGCGAGATGCGATCCTAAAAGAGCTAAAAAGCGGTTCAATCGGAAAATATATCACGATACAAGAGGAAGAAGCAGGAGTGCATTTTCTTATGCATATCCAGTCGGACTGCACAGAGGCAGAGATTGTCGAAAAGGCAAAGGCAGGCGGAGTAAAGCTAGATCCGCTGTCGCGCTACTACATAAAGAACACAGAAAAGCATGAACAAAACGGACAGGAGAATCCGTATGAGAATACTTATGTAATGAATTATTCTTCCGTCAATATGGAAAACATAAAGAAAGTCGTGCAGGTGCTGAGTCAACTAGGGTGACAGGTGCGGTGGCTCATTTACTGTCCCGGTGGCTTGGAAGTAAAAAAAACACTTAGATTTGCAGACTATTCGATTTATTATACTCATAAGAAAGTAACTTATGAGTATAATAATCGGAGATAAGCATTGCTTATTTTTTCTTTAATTTTAATACATTGACGGAAAGACCTGGGGCAGTAAAGGTAAAACATCTGCCAGCACCAGTTAACATTGTTGTTGTATCATGAACTTGGTCTGGATTGTCAAGGGAGTTTTCAAAATCAGCTTTTCCAGTGAGCTGCGAAACCTCATACTCTGATTTTACATCACAATCTATTGAAATGCAGACTGGATCATCTGTCTCGGAGAAGTTGACAATTTTTATTATTACACTATCGTCAGTATCAGTCGTGACAGAACACATAGATTGATAATGCGGCAGTTCAACAGTATCGATAAGTTTACCATTTAGATATAGACTGACTGCAGTTTTTGTAAGCTCATAGTGAAATTCATTATATTCTCCATAGCGAAGTGAAATTTGTTTTGGCTCTGAATATTGCGTAAGGGAAATGCCGCCGCGATAGAGAGCAGCAGTATTGCCTTCAACAATCCAGCGCAGAGGCTCTAGATTAAAAAGCATCCATGGATCCTTTGGATTCGGATCAGTTCGGTCATAATAGCTGAATGGCTTTGGTGAACACAACATACCAACACCGATTCGTTTTCCTTTTTCAGCCAAAATTTGAACAGTAAAGCTGCCTTCGCGGCTTTCTACATCATTACCTAGAGCAATGCCAGGTAAAATTTGACTTCGAATTGACTGATTAGTAAATTCATCGGCATCATTTTCCTGTAAAACATATGAATCATTGTCCTGTATGGCTTTTCCATGCAGGCTTTTTGTTGGAAAAACAGGTATACTATTGAAAACAGCATTTTTCCAGGTTAATCCACAATCACCGTTGATGACAGGAAGACCATGCAGGGATAGATAAATTTTTTCGCAGGATTCTTTGGAGGAAACTACCATGTCACCGCGGTTCGCACCAAATAGTTTGAAACAATAGTAGCTTGGAATAACATAGCTTCTGCTATTATCAAACATTATGAGATTTGGATACCAGGATTGGTAATGAACGTGAGAAAATAGTGGAGCATAAGAACAAAGCTTTACAACATCCTGATTTCGTTCAAAACCAACCATAAACATAGCTTCTGAGATTGCAGCGCGCAGCTGTCCCTCATAAGTTTGGTTTACTGCAAATTCACCGACAAAAATGTTGGGATTCTTGCGGCTGTAGTCATCATAAATATCAATATTTTCTGCAAAAAATTCAGGCATATTGTAATAATGATCATCTACAATATCTGTTTTTATTGTTTCGCTTCTTGTGTTGGAGACAATAATGATCTGAGGATAGCGTTCAAGCACAGCTTCTCGAATGCGATTAAAGCAAGCCTCATATTCAGTACCACTATTTTCATTGCCAATCTCTAGATATTTAAGGGAAAACGGTTCTGGATGACCCATTTTTGCACGCAGACTGCCCCAATGTGTTTGGCTTGAACCAAGTGCATATTCTAAGGCATTTAAGGTATCGTTGATAGCAAACTGCATTTGAGCTTCGTTGAAATAATAAGGACCGCGTCCCTGACAAGTCATACCACAGTTGCACACATAAAGAGCAGAAAGCTTTAAATCCTCACATAACTGCAGATACTCATGGAATCCCAGACCATTTGTGGTTCGATAGTGCCAAAGAAGCCAGTGGCTTGGACGTTCCCAAACGGGACCGACAGTATTACAGAAAAACATAGCTGTTTCAAGTGTAAAGCCTTCTACGATGCAGCCGCCTGGAAAACGCAAGAATGAAGGATGCATTTGTTCAAGCTTTTCTGCAAGATCCTTGCGAAGTCCGTGACCGTGAAATGTTTCTGCAGGCATAAGAGAACAAAAGCCAAGGTAAAGGGTTCCTTTTTCCTGACATTGAATGGAGAAAGTAGCATTTCTTGCTGTTTCAGTGGCCAGAAATTGTGCATCATAGCGTTTCCAATTAGCATCGTTTATGATGATATCGCTGCTGCAGGATGTTTGATTATTTATTTGAATGGATACCGTCAGATGCAGTGTTTGTTCTGATTTTGCAAACAGATAGAAATTATATGTATCTCCTTTTTCTTGATTAATGCCATTATATCCGATGTTATAGATTTTGCCATTTTCCTCAAAATCAACTTGAAGAGAAACGCGCCGATTATCATTGAGTGTATTATCTTTATTAAGCTGCATGTCTGCATTTTCGGAATACCAGGCAGGAATTGTGGTTGGTGCAATTTTTTGTGATGCGATCCAGTCATTCATTCCTTCGCCATTGTTGAACTCATCAATCCATCCTGTTGGAGAAGTAAATGTTTTGCCATTATCGTTTGTGATACAGCCATCGGGAAGCAGAGAATCCTCAAAGGAACGATTACGAAGCATCTCTGGATACAAGCCGCCGTCACCAGCATGGCTGATATCTTCAAAAAATAAGCCGTATAGATCTGGAGCAACAGGAAAACGTTTTTCCTGCGTTGAAATAGTAAGTTGACTCATGATAAAACCTCCTTATATATTTGTGTTACAGTCTATATAAACAGTAACATAGTTACATAGTAATACAACAAAAGTATAAAATAATACATTCTAAAATGATAAAAATAGTAGTACTATATGCTATAGTTTAACGTTTTTCTTACAATAAATCAAGTACAAAATATCAAAAAGGAGGAAAAAATGAAAAAAGATATTATGTCAGTACTTCCAGATGGAAGTGAATTTGTCAGCTGGGAAATGCCGTGTAGTTATGATACGGTGATTCATGTAAATCCAGCGCATAAGATGAGTGCAGACAATAATGATGGAAGCAGTGAGGCACCACTAAAAACAATTTCAGAGGCTGCAAGGCGTGCTGTGGCAGGTACAAAGGTTGTTATTCATCAGGGTACTTATCGCGAATGTGTTCGTCCTCAGGCTGGAGGAGAGGGACCAGAAAAAATGGTTTTATATGAAGTTGCAGGGGATGGAGATGTTGTTATAAAAGCTTCGGAAGAAGTGACTGAGTTTGAAAAAAGTACGGGCTGGATAATGGGAGAAATAGAAGGTGAGGAAAAAACTCCGATAATTTGGTGTCATCATTTAAACCCAGAGCAATTTAAAGGATATAATCCGTTTTGCGCAGTTAATATTTTGCATGACAGGTTATTTATTGAGTATGATAAAACAGATATGACACCATATTTAAATCGAAGAGGCATGGTATTTTGTGATGGAAAACCACTTGTACAGGTAGCACTTTATCGTCAGATGACAGAACAGCCAGGAAGCTATTGGGTAGAAGCAAATGGTCAGACGATACATTTTCGACTGGAAAATGATGAAGACCCGAGAATGCATACGATTGAACTTACATGCCGAGAGCAATGTTTTGCACCTGAGATTCCATTTCTTTCATATATTCATGTTAAAGGAATCACTTGTGCACATGCAGCGATGGGAGCACCAGTTCCGCAACGTGGAGCTCTTTCATGCATGCGCGGTCATCATTGGATTATTGAGAACTGCACAATTGACTGGTCAAATGCAGTTGGAATTGATATTGGAAATGAATGCTGGCATCATGATATTTTACCGGATCAACAAATCGGATATACAATTATTAGAGGATGTCATATCAAGGATGTTGGTGTTTGCGGAATTGCAGGATTATTTGCAGAGCATGTGCTTATAGAGGACAATTTAATCGAAGGAACAGGATGGCAGAAAATGGAATTGTCCTGGGAAGCTGCGGGCATAAAACTGCATAACAGTGTGGGAAGTCTGTTTCGCCGTAATATTTTTAAACGAACATATCGTGCCGATCATTTGTGGCTTGATTGTGGAAATGAAAATAACCGCATTACACAAAATTTGTTTTTAGATGGTATTGAGCAAAGAGAGGCAGTTTTTATTGAGTGCAGCAGAGATGAGACAAACTTGATTGATAACAATATTTTCTGGAACATAGAGGGCAGGTTTGACCAAGAAAAAATCCCGAAGGAGCCTGGTTCAAGTGGCTGGTATAAGCTGCGTGAACACGATGTGGTAAATGGATATGGTGTGTATGGTGAAGGAACTGATCATCTGTATCTTTCTAATAATTTCTTTGGAAAGTGCAGAGGTTCTGGATATTTTGCAAAGCCAGTTTCATTTCGCATGGAGCAGGATATGATGCGAGGCGGAACGGGACGTGATACTAGAATTTTTAACAATTTTTTCTATGAATGTGGTCAGTCTGCGATTACATTTCCTACACAGCATAATGAGGCAGAAAATAACTGTTATGCAAATCAGCCTTCTGGATATTTGCGTGTAATGTATCCAGAACCAGAGGTATGCTTGGATTTAAAAACATGGAAGGAATTTTATGGTTTTGATCAAAATGGACAGACTGCCTGGGTTTCTGTTAAGGTGGATACTGAGGCATACACCATTACATTTGATGAGGCAGCTAAAAAGCCGGTCTTTTTCCGTGGACAGGAAAAGAGAATAAATCTGATAGACAACGCAGAGAAGTTAAAGCCAGTATCAACAAATACACTCACAGCAGGAGATTTCTTTGGGGAAGCTAGAGGAGAACAAAGTTTTCCAGGACCATTTACATCAATAGAAAACAAAAAGGTTTATTCTATTGACCCAAGAAAAAAGATTTATTAAACTATAAATGAAAAATATTTTCAATAACTATTTTCAAATCCATCGTGAATTGCTATAATGGCTTCTGAAAAAGACATCAAAGTCGATATATTCACAAAGGAAGTGACATAATATGACACTTAAGGATCTTGAAATAGGAAAGACAGCGGTTGTCACCGTTGTTGGAGGAGAAGGTGCGCTGAGGCAGCATTTTCTTGATATGGGTGTGATTCCAGGAGTTTCGGTGACTGTGGTTAAGCTGGCGCCGATGGGCGATCCGATGGAGCTTAGAATCCACGGATATGAGCTGACTCTTCGTCTGGCAGATGCAGAGAAGATTTTAATTGATGAATCTTCTGTGACAAAGTCGGATGACAAAAGGGAAAAGAACACAAAAAATATTTCCAAAGAGAATGCTGTGACAGAGCATCCTGGTCTTGGTGAAGGCGGACGTTTCCACCAAAAGGCAGATGAGCATCCAGTTCCTAAGGGAACAGTACTGACATTTGCGCTTGCAGGAAATCAAAACTGCGGAAAGACAACACTTTTTAATCAGCTGACTGGTTCAAACCAGCACGTTGGAAATTTTCCAGGCGTGACAGTTGACAGCAAAAATGGTCAGATTCGAAATCATCCTGATACGCTTGTGACAGATCTGCCCGGCATTTACTCAATGTCTCCCTACAGCAGTGAGGAGATTGTGACAAGAGAGTTTATTATTAAGCAAAAGCCTACCGGCATTATAAATATCGTGGATGCCACAAATATTGAGCGAAATCTGTATCTGACAATGCAGCTTTTGGAGCTTGATGTGCCTATGGTGCTTGCACTCAATATGATGGATGAGATGCGCGGAAATGGCGGATCTGTACGCATCAATAAATTGGAGTCTATGCTTGGTATTCCAGTTGTCCCAATTTCAGCAGCAAAAAATGAGGGTATTACAGAGCTTATAAACCATGCAATTCATGTGGCGCAATATCAGGAAAAGCCAAGCCGACAGGATTTTTGCGATGAAAACAGTCATAACGGAGCAGTTCATCGATGCCTTCATGCAATAATGCATCTGATCGAAGATCATGCTGTTAGGGCAGGTATTCCGGTGCGTTTTGCGGCAAGTAAGCTTGTTGAAGGCGATCAGCTTGTTGAGCAGGCATTAAACTTAGAGCAAAACGAGAAGGAAATGATTGAGCATATCATTGTGCAGATGGAAGAAGAGCGTGGACTTGACCGCGCGGCATCCATCGCAGACATACGTTTTTCATTTATTCAAAAGCTGTGTGATCAGACAGTGATTAAGCCAGGTGAAAGCAAAGAGCATGAAAGAAGCCGGAAAATCGATGCAGTATTGACTGGACGTTATACGGCACTTCCAATGTTTGCTGCAATCATGGCACTTGTATTCTGGCTGACATTTGGTGTGATCGGCGCAGGACTTCAAAATGTGATGGAGATTGGAATTGACTGGCTGACGCAAAAGACAGATGCTGTGATGACGCTATGGCAGGTCAATGATGTGCTTCATTCTCTTGTAATTGATGGTATATTTAATGGTGTCGGAAGTGTACTTAGCTTTCTTCCTATTATTGTTACACTGTTTTTATTCTTATCATTGCTTGAGGATAGTGGTTATATGGCACGAGTTGCCTTTGTCATGGACAAGCCGCTTCGTAAGATTGGCCTTTCCGGACGAAGCATTGTGCCAATGTTGGTTGGATTTGGATGTACAGTGCCTGGTGTAATGGCGACAAGAACACTGCCGTCAGCGCGCGACCGTAAGATGACGATTATGCTTACACCATTTATGAGCTGTACGGCTAAGCTTCCCATCTATGGATTTTTTACATCGGTATTTTTTCCAAAGCAAAGCGGTTTTATCATGATTGGTCTTTACTTTTTAGGTATAGCAATGGGTATTTTAACAGCTGTTATTTCCAGAAAGACTATGTTTCATGGAGAGGCTGTTCCATTTGTAATGGAGCTGCCAAATTATCGTCTTCCAGGAGCAAAAAATGTACTCCAGCTGATGTGGGATAAAGCAAAAGATTTCCTTCAAAGAGCATTTACTGTAATCTTTATGGCATCTCTTGTAATCTGGTTCTTGCAGACATTTGGATTACATTTAAGCATGGTAGCAGATTCAAAAGACAGCATTTTAGCTGCAGTGGCAGGTGCAATCGCACCAATCTTTGCACCGCTTGGTTTTGGTGACTGGCGTATTTGCACATCTTTAATTGCAGGATTTATGGCAAAGGAAAGCGTTGTTTCTACACTTTCAGTATTGTTTGGAAGTACAAAGACATTGTTGGAAGTACTCTCGCCGCTGTCAGCAGCATCTCTTCTTGTATTTTGTCTTCTGTACACACCATGTATTGCAGCAATCTCTTCCATTAAAAGAGAGTTGGGAACAAAATGGGCAGTAGGCATTGTGCTATTCCAGTGTGCTGTAGCATGGGTGGTAGCATTTGTAGTTCATTTGATCGGAATGGCAATTTTGGCGTTATAATAAAGGGCAGTCGAAAGACTGCCTTTTTTACGTTGAAAATCCCTGTACGCTATGATATACTGAGCTTTGATCAAAACAGAGGGCAGGAAATTGTTCATGAAAAAGATTAGATGTATAATTGAAACAGTACTTGCAATTCTGATGATAGCAGTACTTATTTTCGGCATTAAAAATGATATTGCACCAAAAAATGTATTTAATGAGACTGTTCTCAAGCCAGAAGGTACGTGGAGTGAGAAAATGCTTGCATCAGACGAAATTGTTCAGTATGAGTATGATATTCCAAAATCGCAGAATGAAAAAAACTGGATAATGATGTTAAAAACACATTGGGTCGATTTTGAAATCTTTGCCGATGATGTAAGTCTTTATCGTACAGAAGGAAAGCGAACAGGTTTTGTACATTTATTCGAAGTTCCAACAGGAAAGAAACTGACAGTTCAATTTTTTCATGTCTCAGAAAAAGCAGCAGATGCAATTGAGCAGTCAGATTTTCAAATAGGAAATCGAAGCGGTATATATCGTATGATTTTGGTCAAAAATATTCATGCTGGTATATTTGCTGTGTTTGCAGCAGTGTCGGGATTTACAGCCATATTTGCAGGCTTTTATATGCGTAAGGCATGGACAAGGCAGATATGCGAAAGTTTGATATGTCTTGGTGCTTTTGTTGTGGACGCTGGTTTATGGATTTTAACAGATTCAAAATTTTTGCTTTTATTTACGCAAAAAAGCGGCGTGATCGAACTAGTATCATTTTTGGCATTTTTTATGCTTGCCATTCCGCTTCTTGGCTTTACAAAGCGGATGTTTACAGGAAAAGAAAAGATGTTTGGAATTATGCAGTGCTTGTTTGCTGCAATGCTTGGATTATACTGCATAAACTACATAACAGCGTTTATACCGATTGCAATCATAATTGTATTAGAACATATTTTAATTGCAATTACAATTACTATAGTTGTAGTGGAAGGATTTATTAGGCTTCACAAAAATAAAAACGTAAAACTGTTTCGTGTGCTGAGTGGCTATAGTATATTCAGTATATGCAGTATTATAGCAATTGCCTTTTATTACATTGGTCTTGAGTTTCAGTATTCCATTTCCTATGTCATTGCAATTCTGTGCTTTGCATTTTTTTTGGCAGATGCGGCTGGAATTGCAATTTATGAGCAAATTCGCGAAAATGCAAACGTGGCATTATATGCAAAGATGGCTTATACAGACATGATGACAGGTCTTAAAAATCGTGCTGCATTTACTGAGGACAGCAGCAGAGATGCCCATACATCTGGTGCTGTTTCTTATATCATGATCGATGCAAACAACTTAAAAAAGATCAATGATTCACTGGGTCATAAAAGAGGTGATGAGCTTTTAACAACAGTTGCAAGGTGCATGGAAACAGGTGTGAAAAAATCTGCAGGAAATGGAAGCTGTTATCGTGTTGGCGGAGACGAGTTTGTAATTCGCCTGAATAATGCTACAGAGCAGAATGCAAAAGAATGTATGCAGCGTGTGAAAGAAGCACTTGCAGAGGCAGATAAAAAGACAGATATTCCGATTTCAGCAGCGATGGGATATGCATGGAGTGATGATCCTGACAAGGATACAGAAAAACTGCTGCAAAGTGCAGATGCTAAGATGTATGAAAATAAGCAGATGATGAAGAGGCTCTTTTGAAAGAATTGTCATTTTGCAAAAATGTTTTTGAGTATGATATTGTAAAAATTAAGCAAGTGTAAATAATCAAAGTATTTTTCAAGTCCGCTTGATGTTAGAATGATGGTATCAGGCGGACTTTTGCTTACGCTATTAATACGGAAGGAATGGAAAAATATGGAGACAAGTAGAAAGCAAGAAACAGGATTAAAAGAAGAACAGAAATGGGAACGGATCGCATTAGGCGTCTGGAAGGTGCGTTTTGGAACACCATCTGCGTACACTCCAACTGCGCACAGAAGTAATGAAATCAAGACGGAAGCGCTGTCAGTGCTTTCGGCAGAGCAGGGCGCAGAGCCACAACTTCCGTTTGGCACAGATGATGTTAATATCAAGCAGACAACACGTGGAATCGTGGTGACACTTCCGATGAATACAAGTGAGGATATCTTTGGATTTGGCTTGCAGCTTCAGAGCGTCAATGCAGCGGGAAGAAAACGCTATATAAAGGTAAATTCAGATCCGAAGATGGATACTGGAGAAAGTCATGCACCTGTGCCGTTCTATGTGTCAACTGCCGGATATGGTCTATTTGTGGATACATATCGCTATGCTACATTTTATATGGGAACTAGTGCCGAAAAGGGTGCCTCTGCAATGAAAAAAGAAGTGAATCAGCCGCACAAAGAATTTAGTGAGTCAGCATTGTATGCATTTAAGCGAGCAGAGGAAGAGCGAAAGGTAATCATTGAAATTCCGTCAGAAAGCGGCATTGATCTGTATTTTTTTGCAGGTGATATTAAGACGGCAGTTCAGCGTTATAACCTGTTTTCAGGTGGTGGTTGTAAGGTTCCCATGTGGGGGCTTGGCATGTGGTACCGCGTGTATGGCGGTAGCGATCAGGAGCATGTGAAAAAATTGGCATCACAGTTTCGAGATGAGAAGATGCCGATTGATGTGATTGGACCCTTTGCGGGAATTGAGAAAGATGATCGAGACGATGGCCAACG
>OLOQ01003077.1_pt1 | contig 12592 bp, 7 predicted proteins | sample 1673101 | NCBI WGS metagenome assembly OLOQ01 (sample SAMEA3136754, study PRJEB25190) | human gut metagenome | biome: human gut; feature: human-associated habitat; material: faeces | place: Austria | collected 2013 | reverse complement strand
TGCGGGCGGGCTTGGCCTCGCCCACGGAGTAGCCGGGGAAGTTGTAGTGGTGCATATACCGCTTCTCCGTCTCCTCCCAGATGGTATCCAGCTTCTGGCAGGCGGAGAGGGTGTCCAGCGTCGCCACGGACAGCACCTGCGTCTGGCCGCGGGTGAACAGGCCGGAGCCGTGGACACGGGGCAGCACGCCCACCTCGGCGGACAGGGGACGAATTTCGTTCTTCTGGCGGCCATCCACACGGTGACCCTCCAGCAGCCATGCTTTGACGATCTTCTTCTGGAACTTGTAGGTGAACTCCTCCAGATACTGATCCATATCCGGATACTCCTCCAGATATTTCTCGTGCCAGTGCTGGATCATCTCATTCCAGCGGGCCTCACGGACGTTCTTGTCATCGGTGTCCATGGCAGCCTTGGCCTCGTCCATGAAGTCGTGGACGATCTTGTCGAACAGCTCCTGATTGAAGTCGGCGTGGGGATAGTCGAACTTGGGCTTGCCGATCTCGGAGACCATCTGGTTGATGAGGGCCACCTGCTTCTGGTTCTCCTGATGGGCCAGCTCGATGGCACGGTACATGGTGTCGTTATCCACCTGATTGGCGCCGGCCTCGATCATCACCACCTTCTTGCCGGTGGAGACCACGGTGACATCCAGATCGCTGACCTTGCGCTGCTCACTGTTGGGGTTGAGTACCAGCTCACCATCCACCAGACCCACCTTCAGAGCGCCCACAGGGCCGTTCCAGGGAATATCGGAGATGGCCAGAGCGGCGGAGGTGCCGATGAGGGCGGCGATCTCTGCGGAGCAGTCGTGGTCCATGCTCATGACGGTACACATGACGGACACGTCGTTGCGGAAATCAGAGGGGAACAGGGGACGGATGGGCCGGTCGATGACACGGCTGGTGAGGATGCCCTTCTCACCGGGGCGGCCCTCACGGCGGTTGAAGCTGCCGGGGATGCGGCCCACAGAGTACAGCTTCTCTTCGAAGTCCACGCTCAGGGGGAAGAAGTCGATGCCGTCACGGGGACGGGCGGCGGCGGTGACGCAGCACAGCACGCTGGTCTCGCCATAGGTGACCATGACGGCGGCGTTGGCCAGCTCGGCCAGCTTCCCGACCTCCAGCGTCAGCGGACGGCCCGCCAGCTCCATGGTGTACTTGTGGTAGTTGGGAAATTGGCGCTTGGTGATAATGGTAGACATGGTATAGCTCCTTTTCATTGAATTTTTCCGTATGGGAGCCAAACCATTTAGCACTTGAAACCATGTCGGAGGAGGGATTTTCCGGCATCTTCCGGCACATTTTCAACTGCTAAAGGCTGAAAGCGGCTCCGCATACGGGCGGGGAAATTGTGAAAGAAGGGTGGTGCGCCCTGCACACCACCCTGTTTTCAGCTTACTTACGCAGACCCAGCTTGGCGATGAGGGCACGATAACGCTCGATGTCCTTCTTGGCCAGATAGTCCAGCAGACGACGGCGCTTACCGATCATCATCTGCATGCCGCGGCGGCTGTGAAAGTCATGGGGATGAACCTTCAGGTGCGCGGTGAGCTGGTTGATGCGCTCGGTAAGGATAGCGACCTGGACCTCGGGGGAACCGGTGTCGGTCTCGTGGGTGCGGTTGGCCTCGATGATGGAGGTCTTCTGATCTTTCAGCATCATAGTTGTGTTTCCACCTTTCTTTTATTGCGCCCGCATCCTGAGTGCCGGGACAGGCAGAGCATCCACGGGACTAAGGCAAGGGGCATGGCACGCACACAGCGTACTCTGATACGATAGCACAAAATGCACCGGTTGTAAAGAATAAATTTTGGATTTCCGCCGGTTTTGGCCAGAATTGTCCCGGTTTCCGGCGGGACATCCCGCAAAAGCCGGGTTTTGTCCCGATTTTTCCCCGGGACGGGCCGGGGCAGGGGAGTGCTGCCCCGGTGTGTTTTGCGGCCTTTTATTTTCCCACGCAGAAGCGGGAGAAAATGGTCTGGATCAGGTCGTCCCGGATGTGCTTTCCGTTCAGCTCCCCCAGAGCCTCCAGGGCGGCCTCGGCGTCGGTGAGCACCACGTCCGGGGTCATGCCGATGCGCAGGGCGCTGCGGGCGCTGCGGACGGAGGCCAGAGCCCGGGACACGGCGTCGGCCTGGCGGGCGTTGGTCAGCAGCTCCCCGGGGCGGCCCTCCCCGGCGGGGTACATGGCTCCGATGGCGTCGCACAGGACGGACACCCCTTCGCCGCTGCGGGCGGACAGGGACACCACGTTGTCGAACTCGTCGGCCAGGCGGCCGATGTCCACCGCCCGGGGCAGGTCGGATTTGTTCACTGCCACCAGCAGATTGGGCGCCTGCCGGGCCAGGTCCATGGCCTCCCGGTCGGCGTCGGTCAGGGGGCTGGAGCCGTCCAGCACCAGCAGGGCCAGGGAGGCCTGGCGGGCGGCGGCCCGGGCCCGCTCCACGCCGATCTTCTCCACGGCGTCCTCCGCCTGGTGAATGCCCGCCGTGTCGCACAGGCGCAGCAGCACATGGCCCACCCGGACCTTTTCCTCCACCGTGTCCCGGGTGGTGCCGGCCACATCGGTGACGATGGCCCGGTCATAGCCCAGCAGGGCGTTGAGCAGGGAGGACTTGCCCACGTTGGGGCGGCCCAGGATCACCGTGGGGACCCCTAATTTCAGGAGCTTTCCCCGGGAGAAGGTGGCCAGCAGCTCCTCCAGCCGGTTTTCGGCGCGGCGGAGGGTATCCAGCATGTCCTCCCGCTGGAGGTCGCCGATGTCCTCGTCGGGATAGTCCACCACGGCGTAAAACCGGGAGACAATGGCCATCAGGCCGTCATAAATTTCCGCCACGGTGCGGCTGAGGACCCCCTCCAGCTGGCCCACGGCATTGTGGGCGGCCTGGGCGGTCTCGGCGTCGATCAGGTCCGCCACGGCCTCCGCCTGCAAAAGGTCCATGCGGCCGTTGAGAAAGGCCCGGCGGGTGAACTCGCCGCCCTTGGCCTGGCGGGCTCCGGCGGCAAGCATGGCGGCCAGGGCCGCGTCCAGCACCACCGGGCTTCCGTGGCACTGTAGCTCGCCGCAGTCCTGGCCGGTGTAGCTGCCGGGGCCGGGGAACAGCACCGCCAGGGCGCTGTCGATGACCTGGCCGTCCCGGTCCAGCACGTCCCCCAGCACCAGGCGGCGGGGCTCCTGCCGGGACATGGGGCGGCCGTTTTTCGGGCGGAACACCCGGTCCAGCACGATGCAGGTGTCCGGCCCGGACAGGCGCACCACCCCGATGGCCGACGGCCCCGGGGCCGTGGCAATGGCGGCGATGGTATCAGACATGGAAATGCACTCCTTTTTATACACATGAGGCCAGTATAGCATGATTTGCTGCCCCGGGCAAGGCAGCAGGCGATAATTCCCCGGGAAACGGGGCAGACTATGGGCAGATCAACGGAAAGGAGGGGCGGAATATGCAGGCTATGGTCCATGCGAAAACGTGCATCCAGTGCGGGCTGTGTCCGGCGGTGTGCCCGGACGTGTTCACCCTGGACCCCGGGGAACCCGCCCGGGCCATCAGCGGCCCGGTGCCGGAGGAGTGCCGGCTGGCGGCCCAGGAGGCGGCGGACAGCTGTCCGGTAGGGGCCATCGAGATCCGGTGAACCGGGAAATCGCCGAAGCGATGTCTCTTGGCTCCCCCCTTGGGGGAGCTGTCGGCGCAGCCGACTGATACTGATTCCTGATTAAAAAATTTAATCAGGAATCCCGTGCGCTACGCGCACGCACAGCGTGCAAGGGCACGCTGTGACGTCCCATACAAAACCTGACGCACCTTCGGTGCTATAAAAAGCTTTTCAAGCTTTTTAACAGGTTTTGGTATGAGAGGGAAAAATGCGAACAGATCGATCATACCATTCAGAAGCCCCTACAGGCCCTCTCAGTCACCTTCGGTGACAGCTCTCCCAGAGGGAGAGCCAAGTCTGTAGGGCCCGCCGCCCTCAGCGGGCCGGGGCAGGGGATACGGATTGCCACAACCAGTCCGCGGACTGGTTTCGCAATGACATGGCAAGGGGATTTCCGGTCATCGCGGGCGGACAGCAATAGGGAGAGGCCGAAGCCTCTCCCTATTGTTATTTACGATTTACCTGCAATTTGTCTGCGATTTACCTGCGTTTTCCCGTTACCGGCGCTCCAGCAGGCCGTCGTTGATGCGGTACACCACGTCGGCCCGGTCCATTACGGACAGGTCGTGGGTCACCACGATGACGCAGCGGTTCTCGTCATGGGCCAGCTTCAGCAGCAGGTCAATGATGTTGTCGCTGTTCTCGCTGTCCAGGTTGCCGGTGGGCTCGTCCGCCAGCAGCAGCCGCCGGTCCATGGTCAGGCCCCGGGCGATGGCCACACGCTGCTGCTCGCCGCCGCTGATGTGGGTGGGATAGCGGTCCAGCAGCTCCTCCGGCAGGGACACCCGCCGGGCCAGCTCCATGGCCTGCTGCCGGGCCTCCTTGGCGTCCACATGGCACAGCTCCATGGGATACTCGATGTTCTCCAGGGCCGTCAGCATGGGGAACAGGGCGAAGTCCTGATAGATCACCGCGGCCTTCCGGCGGCGGTATTCGTCCAGGTCCATATCTCCGGTGGGGGTGCCGTCAAACAGCACCTGGCCGCTTTCCGGCAGGTCCAGCCCCGCCATCAGGCTCAGCAGCGTGCTCTTGCCCGCGCCGGACTTGCCCACCAGGGCGTACAGGGTGCCGCACTCGAAGGCGCAGCTCATGCCCCGCAGCACCACCTTCTCGGGACTGTAGCTGTAGCGCACGTCTTTCAATTCCAGAATCGGCATATCATTCAACCTCCCTGCGGTTTTTCAGAATATGGCGGCTGTTGGCCCGGCACAGGGCCGCATGGGCCCCCAGCAGCCACAGCACGGCAAAGGCGGCGGTGAGGCCCAGGCCCAGCCTGCTTCCCCAGCCCAGGGCCAGGCACAGGCCCGCTCCCAGGACGGCTCCCAGCGCGGCCAGCATCAGCTGCTCCAAAAACAGGCTCCCATAGGCGGTTTTCCGGTCCGCGCCCACGCTGCGCATGGTGCGCAGCTCCCGCCGCCGGGACTGCACCTGTAAAAATGCCAGCAGATACGCCAGGCCCAGGGCGATGGCATACACCACCGGGAACAGGTGCTGCATATACCACAGGCGCTGGGCGGCGGCCCGCTCCGTGGTCAGGTACGCCGCGTCGTTGATGATGACGAAGTTGCGGATGCTACTGATCCGCCCCACCTCCGACAGGCCCATGTCGTGCAGGGCCTGCTTCACGGCGGTCAGGTCCGTGCAGCTGGGGATGGAGAAGGTGGCACCGCTGTAGGACTGCCGCAGGGAGATGCCGCCCCGGGTGAAGATAATGCCGCCCGGCAGGTCCTGGGTGCTCCATTCATAAACGGAGGCCATGGACAGGTTCAGGAAATACTTGGGCATATCCAGGTTCGCATAGATGTTGTTGGCCCGGCCAGTCTGCACAAAGGCTCCCACCACCCGGAAGGCCACCTGGATGATCTGGGTGTCGTTGGAGTTCGTGTAGGGATAGGTGATGCTCTCCAGCCAGATCCAGTCGCCCAGCTGAATGCCGTACTCGTCCATCATGTCCGTGGGGATCAGGCAGCGGTTTTCCGGCGGCATATCCTTCACGATGTGACCGGTGTTGGGGTCGATCTCCAGCGTGGGGTCGGCGGCCAGGAAGCTCTCGTCATAGCCCTCCAGCCACTCCACCTCCACCGAGGTCCGGGACAGGAACTCCGGCGCTCCTTTCAGGCTGTTGGTGAACACCAGCCTGGGGCCGGCCCGCAGCTCGTCCTCATATCGCTCGGCGGCAAAGGAGCCAATGGGCTGCGCCCGCCGGCCGGGGCCTCCGGCGAACTTGCCGTCCCGGTAGAAGCCGTTGAAATAGTAGGGCGTGGTGGTCAGATAGGTCACGTCGGTCACGCCGGGGATCTGGCTGATCCCCTCCACCACTCCGTCGCCCAGGGCAAGCCCGCTGGTGGACTGGCCGCGGATATCCGTCAGGTAGCCCCGGACGGAGCTGTCCGCCCGCAGCTTCATCAGCTGATGGTCATAGCGGGTGACGGTGCCCGTCAGCTGGCAGAACAGCACCGCCGCGCAGATGCCCGCCAGCACCGGCACCAGGGACCGGAAGCCCCCTCGCCGGGCCGAAAGCCGGGCATAGGTCAGGGCTCCGCCCTTCAGGCTCCGGGACCGGGCGCCCTGGGCGGTATGCCGGGTCCGGCGGCGCTTATGCCGCCGCTCCAGGCTGACCGCGCTGAACACCAGGCAGGAGACCAGCGCCAGGACCAGGGTGGCCAGGGCGATCAGGGCCAGGATCCCCCAGCCCGGGGCCGCCAGATACTCCGTGGCCGTGCGCTGCATGGCCAGGGCGGTATTGCTGAAATACAGCTCCGCCGATGCGCCGTTTTCCAGCATCAGCTCCAGCAGCTTCAGAACGCCCAGCCCCACGCACCGGCTGAGGATCCATCCCAGCACCGCCGCAGGCAGGGCCACCGTTCCGGCGCAGAACAGGAAATAGGTATGCACGTTCCGCCGGGCAGCGCCCACGCGGATCATGGTGCGGCCCACGCCCCGCTGGCGATACACCAGCAGATAGCCGAACAGCACCAAAAAGCCCAGACCCACCGCCAGGCACACACCGGCGATGATCTGCACCATCCGCAGCATATCCTCCAGAGACTGGGACACGGCGGTGTAGCCCTGGTCGTATACGGTGATCTGGATGGAGCCGGGCAGCTGCTGCTGCAGCCGCTCCACATATGCCTGGGCCTGGCCGTTCCGAATTTGCAGCTGCCCCAGGGTATAGGAGCAGTGGTTCACCGTCATGTCCACATCCTCCCGCACCGGGATATACACCATGGAGTCGTATTCCTCGTTGGCGGAGAAAATGCCGCTGATGGTATAGGTGTCCTGGGCATCGAAGCCCTGACTGTTCCAATAGCTGTAGGGGACCAGGGTGTCCTCCCGGACGGCCAGGGACAGGGGCAGACTGCCGCCCACGTCCAGCCCCAGGTCATCGGCCAGCGTCTGGGAAATCAGGCAGCCCTTGCTGCCGGCGGCGTAATAGTCCCCCTGGATCAGGGTCAGCTCGTCCTGCTGGAAAGGCAGCAGGTCCGCCGGGCGGTCCGTGGCCTGGGCCGTCAGGCTGTGGCTGGTGACCTGGAAGGTCTGGCCCACGGCCTCGATATCGGTGCTGCCGTCCAGTTCGGCGCAGGTGCCGTCGGGTTGGGTGATGTCGATGGCGCTGACCTGGCTCAGGGACACGCCGTTGGCCTGGTAAGGCTCGGGGCACAGCTGCTTATAGGACGGGCCCAGCAGCTCGTTTTCCGTGTATACCCCCTGGACCAGATAGTAGTGCCCGGCCTTCCAGATGGTGTCCGAGGGCATATTGTAATCCTGGCTCAGGTCGGCGCTGCTGCCCTCCTGCACGTCCAGCAGCACCGGCTGATTTGCAGCCAGCCGCTCGCCGCTGAACAGGGTCTCGACGACGTTGGCATAGTAATACGGCAGCTTCACTTCCCGGTCCGGGGTACCCGTGCCCCACTGCCAGACCAGTTGACCGTCCGGGTCCAGGAGCGGATAGATATCCGGGTCCTGACCCTTGATGCGCCGGGTGGCCTGCTCCGTCAGCCGGATCACCAGCGCAAAGCGGTTTTCCAGCACGGAGTAGTCCGTCAGCGACTCCAGCGCCGGGGTATAGCCCAGGGCCATGCGGGTGGGCTCCCAGTCCACCAGGGCCGGGTCCGACCGGTCCAGCCTGCTTTCAAACTCCGCCAGAACCTCTCCGGCGTCTTCCACCACCCGGGCGGTGGAGGGATAGCCCGGGCCCAAATACTCCACCAGTCCGATGGTGGAATAATTCTCCCGGCATTGGCGCAGGGTCTCCTGCAGGGCGAAGCTCAGCCCCAGGGATGTGCCCAGCAGCGTCACCAGCAGGGTCATCAGCAGCAGAAATGCCACCGATCGCCTGCGGGTGCGCAGGGCGTTCTGAATGCCGTGTCTGGCAAACATACGGCCTTCCCTCCTTCTTTGATTTCCGTTATGTAATAAATCTTATTGCAGCCAGGCTTGGAAGGACACGCTGCCGCCGGAGTAATGCGGGGCCTCCTCCAGCAGCAGGGACTGGCCCACCCGGCGGAAGGTCGAGCGCAGCACCCCGTCCACGCTGAGCACCGTTACGGAATCCACGATGTAGTCATTGTATCGGGTGCCCATGTCCGGACGCTGGGACTCCAGGTTCGTGGGTTGGTTGGCAAGGCCCCACTCGTAAAACCGCAGATGGGGCACGTCCGTCTGCCGATAGTAAGACCCCTCCGTGGGGTAGAAAATCTCCACGTCGGCGTAGCTGGCCACGCCGTACCACTGCTTCTGGGTGATCCAGTCCTCCGGCTCCTCCGTCAGCTGCACCGTGTAGCTGATCCGCTGGGCGGCGGGGTCCAGGGTGGTGGCGACGATCAGGGCCTTGGAGCTGGTCTCCCGGAGCCGGTCGGGGTCTGTCTGACCGGCGGCGGCCTCCGGGGATACCTCGGTCCGGGCGGGCTTTGGCTCCGTGAGGAAGGTCATGGCCAGCGCGGCGCACAGCAGCACCGCCGCCGCCGACAGCCACACCCCGGGGCGGCGATAGTGCAGCACCGACTTCACCCGGTCCCGGACCCCCACCTCGCCGAAGGCCAGGGGACACAGCACCAGCCTGCGCCGCCGGGGCATGGCGCAGTCCAGCAGGGCCTGGGAATAGGCGGCCCGCTGGGCCCGGTTCATATCCCGCACCACCCGCTCGTCGCAGGCCAGCTCAATGTCCCGGCACAGCAGGACATACGCCGCCCAGATCAGGGGGTGGAACCAGTATACCGCCACCAGCAGATGGCCCAGCGGCTTCCACCAGTGGTCCCGGCGGCGCAGATGGGCTCCCTCGTGGCGCAGCACGCTTTGCAGGGTCTCCCCCTCCAGCCCCGAGGGCAGATACACCCGGGGCCGGAAAATGCCCAGAATAAAGGGGGAGGAGATGTCGTCGCAGAGGTAAACCTGCTTCCCCACCCGGATGGAGGCCGCCACCTGCCGCCGCAGCCGCAGATAGCTCACAGCCGCCCAGCCCAGCACCGCCGCCATGCCCACCAGCCATACCCAGGCCAGGTCCGTCAGGGTGATCCCCACTCCGGGGGAGGCCGTCTCCATGGCCGCGGCGGCGGGAAGCGCCGCCTGCCCCGGCTGGGGCCGGACGCTGAGAACGCTTTCCGGCAGCACCGGGCACATCAGGCACACCGCCACCAGCCCCCACAGTAGGCAGTTGCCCCACTTGGGCATCCGCCGCCGGGTCACCAGCCGCACCGCCAGGATGGCCAGCACCAGAAGTCCGGCGTTGGCGCTCATACCCGCCACCGCCAGGAAGATCCGGCTCAGCACGGTCACTCCTCCTTCCGGAATTTGTCGATCATCTGCTGAATTTCCTCTGCCTCCTGGGCAGACAGGCCCTTCTGGGCGGTAAAGGCCGCCACAAAGGCCGGCAGGGAGCCGTGGAAGGCGTTGTCCACAAACTGCTCGCTGCGGCGGGAGGCAAACTGCTCCCGGGTCAGCACCGCCGACACCAGACCGTCCTCATTCCGGAACAGCCCCTTTTCGCACAGCTTCCGCAGCACCGTATAGGTGGTAGGCTTTTTCCAGTTCAGCTCCTGCTCGCACAGCTTCACCAGCTGGCCGGAGGGGATGGGCTCATGGTCCCACACCAGGTTGGCAAACCGCTCCTGCACCTCACCGATCTCCATATCGCGAACACGCATATCAAATGACCTCCTTTATATAGTTGACGTGTTGTAAACTCCTATCAGCTTATCATACGCCAATCCCTTTGTCAAGTTAAAGCGTGGAATCGTGTATTCCCCCTCTTTTTGTTTGTCCCATACGCACAGGTGTCGCAAGTTTATCCTTGAGACGGAAAATTTGTGCAATTTCCCTTGCCGGTTTTGCAGTATGAAACCGGACGCCCGCCCTGTGATTTTGTAAACCGGGCCACAGATTCTATTCTGACGAAACATTTTGCAAGTCTGCCCTGCACGGAACGCATTTTTACCAAACCATTCGGTGTTTTCATGTGCTTAATGGAGAAAATGCGCCACGGGCGGGATTTTTGCGGAAAACCGATTCACAACCCCGGGCGGGTGTGCTACATTTAACATGGACCAGAAAAAGAAGGACTCTGCGCCCGCCGCAGAGGAAATGTGTAGGAGGTATATCCATTATGATCCAGCTCACCGACCACGGCATGTACCTGGTAAACGGCGTTCCCCAGGAGACGGCAGCCACCGACCGGGAGGAAGCCCGCCGCCGGACCATGGCATGGCAGATCCTGCAGGCCCACAACGTGTCCCCGGATCCCATGCAGCTGCGTATCCGGTTTGACGCCATGGTATCCCACGACATCACCTATGTGGGCATCATCCAGCAGGCCCGGGCCTCCGGCATGAAGGAATTCCCCATTCCCTACGCCCTGACCAACTGTCACAACAGCCTGTGCGCCGTGGGCGGCACCATCAACGAGGACGACCATATGTTCGGCCTGTCCGCCGCCAAGAAGTACGGCGGCATCTACGTCCCCGCCAACCAGAGCGTGATCCACTCCTACGCCCGGGAGCAGATGGCCAAGTGCGGCTCCATGATCCTGGGCTCCGACTCCCACACCCGCTATGGTGCTCTGGGCACCATGGCCGTGGGCGAGGGCGGCCCGGAGCTGGCCAAGCAGCTGCTGAAGAACACCTGGGACACCCCCATGCCCAAGGTGGTGCTGGTGTATCTCACCGGCAAGCCCCGGCAGGGCATCGGCCCCCACGACGTGGCCATCGCCCTGGTGAAGGCCACCTTTGAAAGCGGATTTGTGAACAACTGCGTGCTGGAATTTGCCGGCCCCGGCATCCAGAGCCTGCCCATCGACTTCCGCAATGGCATCGACGTGATGACCACGGAGACCACGTGTCTGTCCTCCATCTGGGAGACCGACGAGGTCACCCGGGGCTTCTATGAGGCCCACAAGCGCCCGGAGGACTACAAGCCCCTGCACCCGGGCCAGGACGCCTATTATGACAAGATGATCACCATCGACCTGTCCAGGATGGAGTCCATGATCGCCCTGCCCTTCCATCCCTCCAACGCCTGGACCATCCACGAGTTCCTGGAAAATGCCCAGGAGCTGCTGGCCAAGGTGGAGGCCGATGCCAAGCGCCGCTTCCCCAAGGCCAACCCCCAGCTCACCGGCAAGATCCACGACGGCGCTGTCTGGGCCGACCAGGGCGTCATCGCCGGCTGCTCCGGCGGTCTGTTTGACAACATCACCGAGGCGGCGGACATCGTCCGCGGCCACTATACCGGCTCCGGCGCCTTCAGCTTCGACGTGTACCCCACCTCCGTGCCCGTGTCTCTGGAGCTGATGAAGGTGGGCTCCACCGCCGACCTGCTGGCCTCCGGCGCCATCATCAAGCCCAGCTTCTGCGGTCCCTGCTTCGGCGCAGGGGACGTGCCCGCCAACAACGGCCTGTCCCTGCGGCACACCACCCGCAACTTCCCCAACCGCGAGGGCTCCAAGCCCGGCGAGGGCCAGTTTGCCGCCGTGTGCCTGATGGACGCCCGGTCCATCGCCGCCACCGCCGCCAACGGCGGCCGCATCACCGCCGCCACCGACGTGGACTATACCCCCGTTCACCATGAGTACCACTTCGACAAGGAAGTGTATGACAACCGCCTGTACTACGGCTTCGGCAAGGCCGATCCCAGCGTGGAGCTGGTCATGGGCCCCAACATCACCGACTGGCCCAAGATGTACAATCTCACCGAGAACCTGCTGGTGGAGCTGGCCGCCGTGATCCACGATCCCGTCACCACCACCGACGAGCTGATCCCCTCCGGCGAGACCTCCTCCTATCGCTCCAACCCCCTGCGTCTGGCGGAGTTCACCCTGTCCCGCCGGGTGCCGGAGTATGTCCCCCGGGCCAAGGATGTAGCCGCCCGGGAGGCCCAGCGCCGCAGCGGTCAGGTCCCCGCCTCCCTGCTTGAGGTTCTGGGCCGGGTGGGCGATGCCCAGGCGCTGGCTAAGAACACCCAGTTCGGCTCCTGCGTGTTTGCCAACAAGCCCGGCGACGGCTCCGCCCGGGAGCAGGCCGCCTCCTGCCAGAAGGTCCTGGGCGGCTTCGCCAACATCTGCTATGAGTACGCCACCAAGCGCTATCGCAGCAACTGCATCAACTGGGGCATCCTGCCCTTTACCATCGACCAGGGCACGCCCTTCGATTATCAGCCCGGCGACTGCGTGTTTGTCCCCGGCATCCGGGCCGCCATCGAAAACGGCGCAGAGGACATCCCCGCCCAGGTCATCTGCCGCGACGGCAGCACCCATGACCTGCTGCTCCACGTCCGGGGCCTGACCCAGGATGAGAAGGAGATCATCCTGGACGGCTGCCTGATGAACTACTACGCCGCCAGAATGTAATCAGCTTGTCAAAAAAGGGCGAAGCCCTTTTTTGACAAAAGGCTTGCAGTCTGCCGCGCGCATAATTTGTTCGCCATGGGCGAACAAATTCCACACT
>OLOQ01003076.1_pt1 | contig 12593 bp, 6 predicted proteins | sample 1673101 | NCBI WGS metagenome assembly OLOQ01 (sample SAMEA3136754, study PRJEB25190) | human gut metagenome | biome: human gut; feature: human-associated habitat; material: faeces | place: Austria | collected 2013 | reverse complement strand
AAAGAGATCATGCTGGATAAGCATTTTGGAAATGCGGGAAATACTATGGTTATCGAGGAATTCATGACAGGACGTGAGGTGTCTGTTCTTGCATTCTGTGATGGTACAACGATCAAACCAATGACCTCTGCACAGGATCATAAGCGTGCACAGGACGGTGATCAGGGGTTGAATACCGGTGGAATGGGAACATTTTCACCAAGCCCATTCTATACAGATGAGATCGCAGATTACTGCATGGAGAATATATACAAGCCTACCATGAAGGCAGAGGGAAGAGAATTCAAGGGCGTATTATTCTGCGGACTTATGATCACACCACAGGGCGTAAAGGTACTGGAATATAATGCAAGATTTGGAGATCCGGAGGCGCAGGTTGTTCTTCCTAGAATGAAGAATGATATCATTGATGTATTTGAGGCTTGTATTGACGGAACACTGGATCAGGTAGAGCTTGAATTTGAAGACAACGCTGCTGTATGTGTAGTACTTGCATCTGACGGTTATCCGGTTTCCTATAAGAAAGGCTGTCCGATCTCAGGCCTTGAGACATTCAAAGACAAGGACGGATATTATGTATTCCATGCCGGAACTAAGTTTGAAGACGGCAAAGTTGTAACAAATGGCGGTCGTGTACTTGGAGTAACAGCTACAGGAAAGGATCTTCATGAAGCCCGTGCAAATGCATACAAGGCAACCGAGTGGATCACATTTGAGAATAAATATATGCGCCATGATATCGGTAAAGCGATTGATGAGTGTTAATTATTATTGAAAGATATACGAAAGAAAAAAGTCTCTGGGGAACATACTAATATATGGGAGCCGGGGACTTTTGTATCATAACAGAAGATAGTAGGACAGAAAATGTCATATACTATGAAAAAAGAGGTGACATAATTTGAAACTTCCGAACAGTGAAAAATTACAGGAAATATTAAAAGAAGCTAAACGGATATCCAAGAAGCTGGGACAGAATTATATAGGAAGCGAACATCTGCTGATGGCACTTACCTTTGTCAGTGATACGGCGCCGTTTGTTGTTTTGCAGGAAAATGGAGTAACGATACAGTCGATCATTAATATCCTAAGCCAGATACCATTAGCCGGAGGAACCTTTGGTGCAGAAAAAAGCAAATATACAAAATCCGCAGAGTCAATCCTGGAGCTTGCGGGAAATGAGGCAAAACGTCTGGAAAGTACAGAGGTAGGAAGTGAGCATCTTCTGATTGCCATTTTGAAGCATCTGGATTGTACGGCGGTAAAAATCATACTGTCATTAAAGGCAAATATACAGAAAATATATGTAGACATCATGTCTGCATGTGGAGTGGATGGCAGTACGGCAAAGAAAGAATTTGTAAGTCTGAAAAAGGGAAAGAATAAATCCAGGGCATCGGCAACACCGACGTTGGATCAGTTCTCCAGAGATATGACGATGGATGCCCGTATGGGAAATCTAGATCCGGTTATAGGCAGAGAGAAAGAGATAGAGCGTGTGCTTCAGATTTTAAGCAGACGTATGAAGAACAACCCATGTATGGTTGGAGAACCGGGTGTAGGTAAGACTGCGGTAGCAGAGGGGATTGCTTACCTGATCGCTGCAGGGGATGTGCCGGATACAGTACGGGATAAGCGACTGTTGTCGCTAGATTTATCCAGTATGGTAGCGGGTTCCAAGTACCGTGGAGAATTTGAGGAACGGATCAAGAAGGTGATCGCAGAGGTAAAAAATGCCGGAAACGTCATTCTGTTTGTGGATGAGCTTCATACGATCATCGGAGCCGGTGGAGCAGAGGGAGCAATCGATGCATCTAATATCTTAAAACCATCCTTATCGCGCGGAGAGATCCAGATGATCGGAGCGACGACGCGTGCAGAATACAGAAAATATATAGAAAAGGATGCAGCGTTGGAGCGAAGATTTCAGCCGGTCTATGTGGAAGAGCCGACCAATGAAGAAACAGTAGAGATCTTAAAGGGACTTCGCCCTGCATACGAGGAACATCATCATGTAGAGATCAGTGATCAGGCACTGGAAGCAGCGGTATCATTATCGGTTCGATATATCAGTGACCGTTTCCTGCCGGATAAAGCTATTGATCTGATGGATGAAGCCTGTTCCAGAAAACGTCTGGGATTCGGAAAGAAAGCAAAGAAGACACTGCCATTGGAGCTTGAGATACAGGCGTTTTCCGATGATATTGAGAACCTTTTAGAGGCTGGAGATATTGATGAAGCGGCAGAACTGTTAAAGAAACAGAGAAAGCTGGAAGCAAAGCTTGATAAAATGAAGCAGAATAAAAATGCGAAAAGTGTTGTAGTAGATGCAGAGGATATTGCGGATGTTGTATCTGTATGGACGAAGATTCCGGTAAACAAACTGACCGAACAGGAATCCAAACGTCTGGAACGTCTGGAAGAGGAGTTGCATAAGAGAGTTGTCGGTCAGAATGAGGCAGTTGATGCGGTAGCAAGGGCTATCAAGAGAAGCCGTGTAGGCTTAAAAGATCCAAAACGTCCGGTTGGTTCGTTCTTATTCCTTGGGCCTACCGGTGTAGGTAAGACTGAATTGTCGAAAGCTCTTGCAGAAGCAGTATTTGGCAGTGAGGACGCATTGATCCGTGTTGATATGTCGGAGTACATGGAAAAACACAGTGTTTCCAAGCTGATCGGTTCTCCTCCGGGATACGTCGGTTACGAGGAGGGCGGCCAGCTCTCCGAAAAAGTACGCCGCAATCCGTACAGTGTGATTCTGTTTGATGAAATTGAAAAAGCCCACCCGGATGTTTTCAATATTCTGCTTCAGGTACTTGACGACGGTCATATTACCGATGCACAGGGAAGAAAAGTTGATTTCAAACAGACCTGTATCATCATGACATCCAACGCCGGAGCGCAGAACATTGTAGCGCCAAAGCGTCTCGGATTCCTTTCAGAGGAAGATGAACGCAAGGACTATGAGTACATGAAGGGTCAGGTCATGGAGGAAGTCAAACGGATGTTTAAACCGGAATTCCTGAACCGAATCGATGAGATTATTGTATTCCACCAGCTGACCAAAGCAGATACCAAGAAGATTCTGCAGATTCTGCTCAAAGACCTGGAGCGTCGCTGCAGGGAGCAGATGGATATCGAACTGAAGGTCCGCGACACCGTAAAAGAGTATCTTGTGGAAAACAGCTTTGACAGCAAATATGGTGCCCGTCCGTTAAAACGTGCGATCCAGAGTAAAATAGAAGATCCGCTGGCAGAAGCCATCCTGAACGGAACAGTAAAGAAAGGTGATACGGTAGCGGCCGGTATGAGCAAAAAGGAGATTACGTTTAAAGTTCTCGAAAAAAATAAAAATTCATAATTTATATGGTAAAATCTTTTTGATTATGGTATGATTTTCACAAAGAAACGAAACAACACAAAAGACAAGACCAGGAGGGCATTTGAAAATGTCAGTAGTGAAAGAATTAATCCGCACAGAAGCAGACGGAGGAATCAGCTTCGGAGATTATGAGCTCGCGGCAAAGGCAAAAAAATCTGACTTTGAACACAGAGGAGATCTTTATAAAGTAAAAACCTTCAAAGAAATCACAAAGCTGGAGAGAAATGGAATGTTCGTATACGAATCTGTTCCGGGAACAGCAGTTACCGATCTGAATGTATTCGATGAAGGAATGACCTTCAAAGTAGAAGGACCGGAGGACGCGCAGATCACGGTTGAGATGGAAGCAGAGACCGAATACAAGGTGCTGCTCGACGGCGTAAATGTCGGTCATATGACCACAAATCTCGGTGGAAAGCTTTCTTTCAGTGTGGAGCTGGAAAAAGCAGAGGGCGTAGAGGTAGAGATCATAAAAGCATAATAAAATAAGGAAAAGGCTGTCGCAGAACGTGTGCGGCAGCCTTTTTTTCCAGGCAGATCAAAAAAGGAGATAACGATGGCGAAAACAAAAAAAACAGCCTTTTTCTGTCAGAACTGTGGCTATGAATCCGCAAAGTGGATGGGGCAGTGTCCGGCGTGCAGAGAATGGAACACCTTTGTAGAAGAACCGACGGCATCGAAAACATCGGCGGGTAATCAGGGCATCGGCAGCCATAGTGCTGCGGGCCGAAAGCCGGTTCATCTGACAGAAATTTCAACAGGGAAAGAGGAACGGATTCCAACGGGAATCGGAGAGCTTGACCGGGTACTTGGCGGAGGAATTGTGCCGGGCTCGCTGACCCTTGTCGGCGGCGATCCGGGAATCGGAAAATCCACCCTCCTTTTGCAGGTGTGCCGTATGCTGTCTGCGGCGGGACACCAGGTTTTATATATTTCAGGGGAGGAGTCCCTGCGCCAGATCAAACTGCGTGCTGTGCGGATCGGAGAGTTTAATGAGAATCTTTCTCTGCTCTGTGAGACAAACCTTGACATGATCCGTGCTGTGATGGAAAGAGAAAAGCCGGAAATTGCGGTGATTGACTCCATTCAGACGATGTACAACGAAGAGGTTGGCTCAGCACCGGGCAGTGTTTCACAGGTACGGGAATCAACAAATGTACTGATGCAGATTGCCAAAGGGATGGGAATTTCGATTTTTATCGTTGGTCATGTGACGAAGGATGGAAATGTAGCCGGACCGAGGGTTTTAGAGCATATGGTAGACACCGTGCTGTATTTTGAAGGGGATCGCCATGCCTCTTATCGTATTTTGCGTGGTGTAAAAAACCGCTTTGGTTCCACAAACGAAATTGGTGTATTTGAAATGCAGGCAGAGGGGCTAGTGGAAGTGAAAAATCCGTCAGAATATATGCTGAATGGAAGGCCGGAGGGTGCCTCCGGTTCTGTTGTTGCGTGCTCCATGGAAGGAACGCGGCCGATTCTGATCGAAATCCAGGCGTTAGTCTGCCACAGTAATTTTGGAATCCCGCGCCGTACTGCTGCGGGCTGCGATTTTAACAGAGTAAACCTTCTGATGGCGGTACTTGAGAAACGTGCAAGAGTCAATCTTTCCACGAGTGATGCCTATGTCAATATCGCCGGTGGAATAAAAATGAATGAACCGGCGATCGATCTTGGCATTGCACTTGCCGTTGTGTCGAGCTATAAAGACCAGGTGATAGACGAAAAAACGGTTGTATTCGGTGAGGTAGGATTAAGCGGAGAGGTTCGCGCGGTAAGTATGGCAGAGCAGCGCGTGCTGGAAGCCAAAAAACTTGGCTTTGAACGGGTGATTCTGCCGGCGGTTTGCATGAAATCGGTGGAAAAAATCGGAGGAATTGCATTGGTTCCGGTGGAAAATATTCAGGATGCGATTTTACGTGTGGGGAAAAACTGACGGCGCAGATCAGGTGCTTCACTTCCGATGGCGTTCCTCCACGACAGGAGCCCCTGCAGTAATCAGAAACCGAGATGGGGCTCTGAATAGTTACGAAGAATGTAAAAAATAATTACAGATGCTGTTTTAAAACAGCACAAAACGAAAATGGTTTCGTTGGAAAAAATAAAAATCAAGTAGAAAAAATAAACAAAAAAGAGCGGTACACAGGATTTTTTTTGACAAAAATTAGTAAAAACCCTTGTGTTACTGCTTTTTTTGTGCTATTTTTGAATTTGACAAGTAATGAAAAAGGTAATGAAAAAGAGAAAAAAATTGAAACTTGAGAGGCTGCAGAACATGGCGGAAGAAAAAGAATTGCGAAAAATGAACCGGACCGAACTGATCGAAATCATTTATGCGCTGAAAAAAGAGGAAGAAGAAGTAAATCAGAAACTGGAGGAAGCGGAACAGCAATTGCAGAACCGGACGATTCAGATTGCGAAAGCCGGATCAATTGCGGAAGCGGCGATGGAATTGAATCACGTTTTTGCAAGCGCACAGAAAGCAGCGGATGAATATCTGAATTCCGTCCATGCAGTGAATGAAGAAGCGGAACAGTATGCAAAGCGGATACGGAAAGAGGCAGAGGAGGAAGCTTTGGCGATCCGTGCGAAAACAGAAGAGGAGACAGAGCTTCTCCGAAAGCAGACTGAAATTGCGGTGCATGCCGAAATGGAAAAGATGAAAATGACATGTCAGGAAATGCTCGCAGCAGCAGTACAGAAGCAGAAAGAGACAGAGGAAGCGTGTCAGCGGATGGCAGAAGAAGCGGAACAGGAACGAAAACAAAAATGGGATGCGTTTGAGAAAAAATGCGGAGCTTATATGCGGCAGCACCAGGAACTTGCAACACTGCTGCAGAGTCTGGAAGCGTACACGGGAGGAAATACATGAAACTGCGAAGGATGGAAAAAATAAAAATTCCGTCGATGCAGGAAATCAGCCGGGAACGAAGCCGGCTGCAGTATCAGAATCGGTATCGGGCGGTTCTGCGGAGCACGATTTATTCGCTTGTAGTTGTTGCGGCTGCTGCAGTTCTTCTTGCGACGCTGTTTTTTCCGGTTCTTCAGGTTTCGGGAACCAGTATGGAACCGACACTTTCCGACCGGGATATTCTGTTGCTGGTGAAAAACGATCATTATAAAACGGGGGATCTCTGCAGCTTTGGATGGCAGAATAAGCTGCTGATCAAGCGGATTATCGGTGGTCCCGGGGATGTGATTGATATAGCGGAAAACGGGGTTGTCAGTGTGAATGGAAAACAACTGGATGAGCCGTATGTGGATGAACTGGCATTGGGCGAATGTGATGTGAAATTTCCGTATCAGGTACCGGAAAACCGTTACTTTGTGCTGGGAGATCACAGAAGTGTGTCAATTGACAGCCGCAGCAGTACGATCGGATGCGTAGAGAAAGAACAGATTGTGGGAAAAGTATTTTTGCGGGTCTGGCCTTTGAACCGTTTTTCCAGAATCAGATAGTGAGGTGTAAGGTGAAAAATACATTAAATCATTATATCCGAAATTTTCAGGATAAACATAAAAGCATCCGGCTGTATCTGGCAGTGTTTCTTGTCCTGGCGGCCGGGATTTTTCTGGTTGTCAGCTGGAAGCTGCATCATACCGGTATTTCCATGACGGCAGATTATCAGTGTGGTTACACGGCAGAACATGTTCATACGGATGCCTGCTATACCAAAACACTGGTTTGCCAGAAAGAGGAAACCGATGGGCAGGAAGGGCATACGCACACGGAAAGCTGTTATGAGGAAAAAACTACGCTGAACTGCGAAAAAGAAGAGCATGTACATGGACAGGAATGCTACGATGAAGATGGAACACTGATCTGTGAAAAAGAAGAGCATACACATACCGAAAACTGCTACTATACAGAACGGGAACAGATCTGTGGGAAAGAAGAACAGGAACCTGTTCCGGCGCATCATCACACAGAAGAATGCTACAAGACGGAGCTTGCGTGTACGATACCGGAGCATACGCATACCGTAGAATGTCTGATTGATGAGACGGCGGATGTGGAAACGGAAGCGGACTGGGAAAGTACGATTCCGCAGAATCTGACGGAAAACTGGGCGGAAAATGTGGTTCTGATTGCACAGAGCCAGATGGGATACCAGGAAAGCCGGAAAAATTTCAGGTTTGCAGATGACGGAACAACGCGGAAGGGATATACACGCTACGGTGCGTGGTATGGAAATGAGTATGGAGACTGGTGCGCCATGTTTGCGGCATTTTGCATCCGGTATGCAGGAATCCCGGCGGAACAGATGCCGGTAAACTCCGGCTGTGCAGCATGGATTTCGGAGCTGAAAAATGCCGGAATGTATGTGGAAAGCCAGACAAAACAGCCCAAAAGCGGAGATCTGGTTTTCTTCGATCTGGATCAGGATGGAAGTGCGGATCATGTCGGCATTGTAGAAAAAGTGCAGGAATCCGGAACTCTGAAGGTGGTTGAGGGAAACTCCGCTGATATGGTAAAGGAAAATGAATGGGCGACGGAGGATGCAAAAATTCTTGGATATGGTCTGATACCGGAAAATCCGCTTTTACAGACACAAAAAGAAGTGAAGACGGAAGAAAAAGCTGCAGAGGAGATGGCAGCAGACGCAGAAGAACCGGAACATACAGAGGATACGGTAAATACAGCAAACACAGCAAATACAGATGCACCGGAAACGGAATCGGATGAGACGTCGCAGGCGGAGACACCAAAGGAACAGAGAATTTCCATGAGTGAGCAGGTGACGGGACTTACCGGCGGGGAGACAAGGTATGATGCCGACAGAAATGTCTATTCTTCGGATCTGAAGGTCGATTTTAACTTTCAAAAAGAGCAGATAGAGAAGAACGGGTACCAGTATTACTATGAATATCCGGAAGGCGTTATCATTCCGAATGGGCTTCTGGACGGAAAGAACCACGATCTCTATGATGCGGACGGAAAGAAGGCAGGAACGTATCGATTTGAAAAAACAGAGAGTGGCGCATACCGTCTGGCCATTGATTTTGATCAGGCCTATGTAGTGGCAGCCGGGGAAACGATTCAGGGCTTTGTTCAGTTTTCCGGCGAGATTGATGGAACAAAAGCGGACGGGGACGGAAATATTAAACTTGTCGGAAAAGATCAGGTGACGCTTGATATTCCAAAAGAGTCCATCAAGTACCCGGACAATGAGACAAACCATTATGATATCAGTACAAAGAAAAACGGCTTCTATGAGATCAAGAATGGAAAATTGATTTACACCGTGTACGTGACTTCTTTGAAAGGAACACCGGAAACCATTGATTTTCAGGATGTGATCCAGGTGGAAGGAATGAAACTTGGCAGTCCGGAAATTACCGTTACCAAAGAAACGGTTTCACGTTATTATGGCGAAAATGGAAGCTGGTGGGACTCTAACCCGATTACGGAAGAGACGATGGAAAACCAGGAGAGTACGTCGGAAAATGGAACCATTCGGATGACACTCCCGAAAATAGAGCCGGCACAGGAGAAAACAGATAATAATGGAGGTTCATACAAAGAATATACGCGTTATAAAATTGTATATACCTACGAGGTAACAAATTTAAATACGGAGCAGCCGACGGCGAAGAACATCGCCAGTGCGAGCTCGGAAAATGATAAAACAAAGGTGAAGAGCAGCGCAGAAACAAATACTACGATTCAAAACAAACACACACTGGAAAAAACCGGATCCTTTGATGCGGCGGAAAATCAGATTATCTGGAAGATAACGCTGAACCGGAATCACCTGAACCTTGCGGACTCCGGCCTTACCGATGAAATGCTGGCAAAGCTGGCGGATGGTACAGATGTAACGATACAGCCTGCGGAAGGATATGAGATCACGCGGAATGAAAGTGGAAACATTACCGGAATTCGCTTCACGGCAGAAGAAGGAAAAACCAACACCGGCGAGTATGCCATTACATACCGTACCAAGGCGGAACCGTCCTGGGACAGCCGGGAAGTGAAGAACACAGCGACGTTCCGGCCGGGGGACGGAAGTGCCCAAATCAGTACAACAGGGACGGTGTGGATCAGCGGAGGCGAAATTGCGAAAGCGGTTGGCTCGGCAGAAGAATCCGCAGATGGAACAACAATGGTTCTTCCATGGAAGGTTACTTTAACGGTGCCGGAAAGCGGAATTTTGTCCGGAACCAGTATCGTGGATGACCCGACCAAAAATCAATGGGGCGGAGCCGGCGGAACGCATTATCTGACAAAAGAACAGGTACAGGCGTGGTCAGAAGGGATTTACTGGGCAGATGCGGAGGAAAATCGGGTTGCAACGGTTTCGGTTTCGGACATTGCAGAGATCAGCTTCCAGGCATCGGACGGGAAAAGCTATACGCTAAACGAGATTCTGAATCACACAACAGAGAATGCGAATTCATTGACCTACACCATCTGCAAAATGACATTAAAGGATACCCTTACTGTGCCAGTTGGTGCAAAAAAATTGATTTTTGCATACAAAACAACGGCGAACATTGCGGATGCTTCGATCGGATCCACCTGGTTCTGCAATAAAATCAGAGTCGGGCAGAGAGAGGCGTATGCGGATTATGAATATAAAAAGGGCGGTATCGTCAAAACAGATGAAAACGGAAGTGCCGAAACAACGAGTAAGAAAAATGCAGACGGAACGCTGACCTGGAAAATTACGGCAACACTGGCAGAAAAAAGCAGTATGCTTTCCGTTCTGGACACGCTCCCGGAGGGAGTGGAGCTGGAAGAAATCAGGGGAGAAAGTAATCTTTCCGGCATGGGACCGATTACCATTTCGAAGGACGGTGCTGTTTCCGGCGGAAACAGTGTTTATCAGATTACAGGAACGCAGCAGAACCGGGAAGTAAGTCTGAAGCTTACGCGCACAGATGCACAGAACGGAACCAAGCTGGATGCAGGCGTTTATACGCTGGTTGTAAAATGCAAGGTCAGCAAGAAGAAGCTGGATTCGTATGCAGCAGGAGAAACGTATAGTTTCCGGAATCATGCGGAGGCGACGAGCGACAAAGGAAGCATGGGAAGCGCCGACCAGACACAGCAATGGACCGAGGATACCTCAGAAAATGAGAGTAAAGTGGTGGATAAAACAGGCGTCTGGGACAACGACAGCCGTCGTGTAAAATACTCCATTTGCCTGAATCCGGATGGAAGAGATCTGGTAAACGGGGCAGATACGCTGACGCTGACAGATGTGATGCAGTATTACACGAAAATGGGTGTCCACTCGACGAACTGGAGCGATAAAAAAACGCTGGATTTGAGCGCCTGGCTGGTTCCGGGAAGTGTAAAACTGTATCGGGCGGAAAAACAGAAGGATGGAACCGTTTTAAAGGGTGACGAAATCAAAAACTGGACCTGGACAGTACAGACATCCGTTGGGAATCCGGACTGGCAGGGAGGAACGATGACCGCAAGTACTTTAACGGCGAACGGATTACCGGATGAAACACCGATGATACTGGAGTACGATTATCAGTTTCAGGCAGATGTTCCGAGGGGGTATACTGGAGACTATGCTGTGAGGGTGTTTAACAGCGCACAGCTGGATGGAACCGCATATAAGGACGATGAATATCAAAATGATGTGATTTGGAAAGAACAAACCCATACCGGCCAGGTAAGTACCGAAAAACGCTGTACTCTTTATAAAGTAAGTAAGGGCGATTACGGAACTACGCTTGCCGGAGCTGTGTTCCAGCTTCAGAAATATGACGGAACGGGGTATGTAAACACTGGTATCAGCTATACCACGGACACAGACGGAAAAATCATCATCCAGTGGCAGAAGGAGGATGCGGATCTTTCCTATGAGAAAAATGTCCTGTACCGTCTGGTGGAGACAAATGCCCCGAAGGACTATTTGCTGCCGGAGAACCCGGAAGAAAATGCAGTTTATTTCTACTTTAGTGAAGATGGCAATACGGCCAATACCCTTCCGAAAGAACTGCCAAAGCAGGCATTTGATCTGACAAAAACATCTCAGATTATTTACATAGAAAATGAGAAAAATGAAACTCCGGTCTATGAACTTCCGGAATCCGGCGGATCCGGAACTACATTGTTTACAGTCAGCGGCATTGCCCTGATGGGCATTGCTGTGCTGTATGGAATTTCTTCTCTTGGGCGCAGACGGGAAAGGGGGGAAAAGTAATCCTGTACCCCTGCTGTGACGGCGAAATCCACTGCGCCGCGAAAGAAGATATAAATCATAATGAGCAAAAATGGAGGAAAAACAAATGAAAACAATGAAAAAGGTACTGGCTGTGCTGGTTAGCATGGTGATGGTACTGGCGTTTTGTGTGACAGGAGTTGCTGCAGATGTTGAGCTCACGCAGCATACGTTTGCCGCATATCAGATTTTTAAGGGAGATCTTACAGAAGGAAACAAACTGTCAAACGTAACCTGGGGGGATGGCGTTCAGGGGGAGGAACTCTTAGCAGAATTAAATACGCAAGCAGCGTTTGCAACGTGTGCGAGCGCAGCGGATGTCGCCAAGGTTCTGGAAACATATAATACGGATAGTACAAAAGCAAATGCATTCGCAAAAACAGTTGCAGCATATGTAACCGAGACGAAGACCGAGGGAACAGGAACGGTGAACCTTCCGGCTGCCGGCTATTATCTGATTGTTGACACGACAGCTACAACTGGAGAGTATGACGCAAAGAATCTCTCTCTCCTGAAAGTGAATGGAGCAGGTACAGTAACGCCAACGAAAAAGACAGACAAACCAACACTGGAGAAAAAAGTAAAGGATATCAACGATTCTACGGGAACGGAGTCAGGCTGGCAGGATTCCGCAGACTATGATATCAAAGATGAAATCCCATACAAGCTGACGGCCACGATGGGGGATCTGTCGAATTATGACCATTATTATCTGAATTTCCATGATACCATGACACATCTTACTCTGTTAAAGGAAAGTGTAGAGGTCAAGGTAGGAGAAAAAACGTTAGCAAAAGATCAGTATACCGTAACATGGGATGCTGATAGTAAAACCATGGATGTTGCGATTATGGATGTAAAAGCCCATGGAGCAACAACAGGAACAAAAGTCACCGTAACATACAACGCAACCCTGGATGAAGATGCCGTACTTGGCTCGATGGGAAATCCAAACACAGCAGATCTGGAGTACAGCAACAATCCAAACAACACAGGGGATGGAAAGACAAAACCGGAAGAAACCGGAA
>OLOQ01003074.1_pt1 | contig 12604 bp, 10 predicted proteins | sample 1673101 | NCBI WGS metagenome assembly OLOQ01 (sample SAMEA3136754, study PRJEB25190) | human gut metagenome | biome: human gut; feature: human-associated habitat; material: faeces | place: Austria | collected 2013 | reverse complement strand
CAGGACGGGTGCGCTTATTGTCATAGAAAGAGAAATTTCGCTCAATGATATCGTGGAAACGGGTACGGTAATCGACTCACAGATTACGGCACAGATGATAGGCACGATCTTCTATGAGGGAACTCCGCTTCACGACGGAGCTGTAATTATAAGAGGAGACAGAATTACTTCAGCCACATGTTATCTGCCGCTTTCAGATAACATGGAGCTGAGCAAGGAACTGGGAACGAGACACAGAGCTGCTGTGGGTATTTCTGAGGTTACGGATACCATGACTCTTGTGGTTTCAGAAGAGACAGGAAATGTATCCATTGCAATAGCAGGTGAGCTTATAAGAGCAGTGGACCAGGATTACCTTAAAAAGAAACTTACTTTTATCCAGAAAAAATCAATAGATGTAAAACGTTACAAACTTTGGAAGAAGGGGGCATCGGATAATGAAAAGCGTTAAAGAATTCAAATTCAAAGACCTGATTCTTCATAATTTTGCCCTGAAGATTCTTGCTGTTGTTCTGGCAGTAATAATATGGGTGGCTATTGTTAATATAGATAATCCCAGCAGAACCACTATGATATCGGGAATACAGGTGGTATTCCTCAATGAAGATACATTAGGACAGAAAGGATATACTTATTCGGTCCAGAGCGGCTCTGTAATCAGTATTTCGGTCAAAGCACCACAGTCAATAGCAGAGAGTCTTGAAGCATCGGATTTTTATGCTTATGCCGATTTCAGTGAGCTTTCACCCGAATCAGACAAAGCCAAGATATATGTCAGGTGTGAGAAAAGCGAAGTTGTAAACCAGATAGATATTGTTTCCATAAGAAATGAATATGTAAGTCTTTCAATAGACAATAAATTATCTAAAGATATTACCATTGAATCATCATATACCGGAGAGCCGGCAGATGGATATGTTGTGGGAGAGTGCTATGTAGCACCTGATACGGTTACTGTTTCCGGGGCAGAAAGCGTTGTTAACAGAATTAAGACTGCCAGGGTTACTTATGATGTTTCTAATCTGAAACAGAGCATTTCTGAAGATGCAAAAATAGTATTCTATGATGAGAACGGTATGGAAGTTAAGAGCGATTTACTTACCCTGAACAGAACTACAGGGCGTATCAATATAGACATAATTCCGACTAAATGGGTTGATGTTAATTATGCTGTAAACGGAGAACCGGCAGATGGATATGTGGTATCGGAAAGCAAGGGTTCATTGGATAAAGTCCAGGTTGCGGCTGCCAAAGATGTTCTTGACGGAATTACATCCATTGATATTCCGGCCGATGTACTTTCAACAGAAGGAATCAGTGAGAATACAACACTTACAGTGCCTCTTGGGGTATACCTTCCAAGCGGCTGCAGGATTGTATCTTCCGAAAGTACACTTAAGGTAGATATTACAGTTTTAAGAAAAGCAGAAATTGACTACCTTTACAGTGATATTTCTCTTACCGATACGAACAGTAATTACGATTATAAGATTGTAAGCGACAGCGATAATTTCAAAATTACGATAACAGGTGACAAAGATGTAGTCGATACGATAAGGTCAGGCAGCCTTGGCATAACAGCATCAATGGCGGGCAGGAAACCGGGTAAATACACCATAAGACTTAATATCAAAAAAAGTACCGATTACAATATTGAAGGAAATTACGATATAACCGTTGAAGTAACGGAAAAGACTGAGCAGCCTACAACACCTTCGGGTAATATATCGGAAAGCACACATGACAGCTCAAATGACAATAATAATTAAATTGAAAGTGGAGTAAAGAAATGGCAAGATTATTTGGAACAGACGGAGTCAGAGGCGTAGCTAACAAGGAACTTACAGTTGAACTTGCAATGAACCTTGGTAAGGCAGGAGCCTATGTCCTGACAAAAGAAAATTCGCACAAGGCGACTATACTTGTTGGGTGCGATACAAGAATATCGGGAGATATGTTAGCTAATGCCTTAATGGCAGGTATATGCTCAGTTGGAGCCAATGCTATATATGCAGGAGTTATACCTACACCGGCTATTGCATATCTTACGAGAAAATATAACTGTGATGCAGGTGTAGTTGTATCAGCTTCACATAATCCGGCTGAATATAACGGAATTAAATTCTTTGGCGGCACAGGCTATAAGTTGTCAGACCAGTTGGAAGATGAGATAGAAGAATACATAAGAGTTAACCTTGCAGAGTTTCCTATGCCTTTAGGAGGAGATGTGGGACGCATTACATACCTTGATAAAGCTAAAGACGATTATGTTAAGTTTGCCACAGATCTTTTTGATATGGATTTATCCGGTCTTAAGATAGTTGTTGACACGGCGGAGGGTGCATCTTATTATACAGCCGAAAAAGCACTCAGGAAGTTATCGGCTGACCCTTTGGTAATCCACAACAATCCGGATGGTGTGAATATTAACAGAAATTGCGGTTCCACACATCTTGAGGAACTTAAGAAAACCGTTATTGAGAATGGCGCCGATATTGGTATTGCATTTGACGGCGATGCCGACAGAATGTTAGCTGTTGATGAAAAAGGTAATGTGGTAGATGGCGATCAGGTAATGGCAATATGCGGATTATATATGAAAAATAAGGGAACACTTAAAAAGAATACAATTACGGCTACGGTTATGAGCAATCTCGGATTTTTCCAGATGGGTGAACGAGAGAATATTAACATAGAGCAGACCAAGGTGGGCGACAGATATGTTCTTGAGCGTATGCTTAAAGAAGGTTATAATCTCGGAGGAGAACAGTCGGGACATATTATTTTCCTTGATGAAAACACAACCGGGGACGGGCTTATCAGTGCTTTACACCTTTTAGAAGTAATGGTCAATACCGGTAAGAAACTTTCAGAACTTGCTTCTGTAATGACCGTGCTTCCACAGGCACTTGTTAATGCAAAGGTAGCCAACAGAAAGAAAGAATATTATCTTGATAATAAAATTATTGCAGATGCCATTAAAGCATTTGAAAATAAATTTTCAGGCGAAGGCAGGGTACTTATAAGGCCTTCGGGAACAGAACCTCTTATAAGAGTTATGATTGAAGGCAAAGATATTGAACTTATCAGTAAGGAAGCAGAGAAACTTGCGGCACTTATAGAGGAAAATTTAGGAGAATAATTATGGTTGATGTGGTTATTCCGTTATACAGACCGGATGCCGGAACAGGAATACTTTTAAGACGTCTTTTAAAACAGGATTATGAAATTAACAGAATAATACTGATTAATACAGAAAAAGAATATTTTAATGAAGAACTTCTTTTTGATCCGGTAATAGAGGTGCACCATATTACAAAGCCTGAATTTGACCATGGTGCAACAAGGAATATGGGTATGGAATTATCCGATGCGGATTATGTCTTATTCCTTACAATGGATGCCATACCAGCTGACACACACCTTATTTCAAGCCTTGTAAAGTGCTTTGAACATAGGGGCAGCAAAGGAGAACCTGTTGCTGTGGCTTATGGCAGGCAGCTTGCTTCAAAGAAGGCTTCGTTTGAAGAAAAATATACAAGAAATTATAATTACCCTCCACAGGGAAGAATTAAGACGATTGATGACATTAAAGAGCTTGGGATTAAGACTTACTTCTGTTCGGATGTATGTGCCATGTATGACAGGACGGCATATTTTAGTAACGGTGGTTTTCCTGAGAAAATCATCTTTAATGAGGATATGGTATATGCCTCAAAAGCAATGAAAAACGGATATGCAGTCGAATACTGTGCTAAGGCAAGAGTATATCATTCCCATAATTACAGTTTCAGGGAGCAGTTCAGACGTAATTTTGATATGGGCGTATCCCAGAAGGATTATGAAGAGGTTTTTTCCGGGATAAAGTCGGAAAACGAAGGAATTAAGATGGTAGTGTCTGCGGCAGAATATATGATGGATAACGGACACTGGTATGACATACCCCATCTGTTTATTAACAGTGCGGCCAAGTATACAGGTTACAGACTGGGTAAAATGTATAAGCATCTTGGCAAAAAAATAATTTTAAAACTTACATCAAATAAAGAATATTGGGAAAGTCTGGAAGAGTGATATTGTGATAAAAAGTAATCAGCGTCAACTGAATATTTTACATGTAGTAATGGATGCCATAATAATGATTGTGGCTTATTTTGCTGCGTGGGCTATTAAATTTGGTGAGGCTTTTCTTAACAGCAGTGACCATTCCATGTATGGAGTGTATGTTGTTGCACTGATTGTAATAGTTCCGTCTTTTCTCATTCTGTACAGCATGTTCGGGTTATATACGCCTAAGAGGATGCATGGACAGAAATATGAAATGTTTAATATTTTCAAGGCCAATACGGTGGGCGTTGTATCGTGGATATTAATTTTATACATGGCACATCTTGAACATTTTTCAAGAGAAATGATATTTATATTCTTAGGGATAAATATTTTTCTTGAACTGCTTGCAAGAGTAGGCTTAAGAATGTTTTTACGCCACATAAGGAAGAAAGGCTTTAATCAGAAACATGTCCTTATGATTGGATACAGCAGGGCTGCGGAAGGATACATTGACAGAATTAAAGCATATCCTCAATGGGGATATCATGTAGTAGGTATTCTTGATGACAACGTGGAAGCAGGAACAAAATACCGTGGTATTGAGGTGATTGGTAAAATAGAAGAGCTGGAAAGGGTTATTGATGCAAATGACCTTGATGAGATTGTAATTACCCTCAGTATCGAAGAGTATGGCAAACTTGAAAAAATAGTGGCAAAATGTGAAAAATGCGGTATTCACACCAAGTTTATACCGGATTACAACAACATAATACCTACAAGAGCATATATTGAGGATGTTCAGGGACTTCCTGTTATCAATATAAGAAGAGTACCTTTAAGCGGACTTTTCAACAGATTTATAAAAAGATTTGCGGATATTGTATTAGCGGTACTTGCACTTATTGTTTTTTCTCCTATAATGTTAATTGTAGCTGTGCTTGTAAAGACAACTTCAAAAGGACCTGTTATTTATAAACAGGAAAGAGTAGGACTTCACAATAAGACATTTAAGATGTATAAATTCAGGTCGATGATTGACAGCTGTGATGGCAGTGATAAGAAAAAATGGACCACGCAGGATGATCCGAGGGTAACCAAAGTAGGTAAATTCATCAGAAAAACAAGTCTGGATGAATTACCACAGTTTGTTAATGTCATAAAAGGTGACATGAGCATTGTGGGACCAAGACCGGAAAGGCCTTATTATGTGGACAAGTTTAAGGAAGAAATTCCCCGTTATATGATAAAACACCAGGTCAGACCGGGTATTACGGGATGGGCACAGGTTAACGGATACAGAGGTGACACTTCTATTTACAAGAGAATTGAATGCGACCTTTATTATATTGAAAACTGGACCGTTTTGTTTGACATAAAAATTTTATTCTTTACGGTTTTCAAAGGATTTATTAATAAGAATGCCTACTAGGCATGGAGGAAATTAAATTATTATGGCTAAGTATAAAGATTTCGATGATGAGATTATATTTGATAGCGGGAGCAGTAATCCCGTAAAAAGTGTCAGAAATAAGAAAAAAAAGAAAAAAACATGGATACTTGTAGTCGTACTCGTTGTTGAATTTATATTAATAGTGGGGCTTTTAGGTGTATTGTATGTGGTTGATAAATTATCCAACATTAAAAGAACACCGCTTAATGAGGACCTTATTGTTATTAATCCGGATATAGACAACGATACTACCGAAAAATTAAAAGGTTATACCAACATACTTTTACTTGGTACCGATTCAAGAGACAATTCCACCGACGGACTTGATAAAGTGGGTGAGAATCATACAGATGCGATGCTTGTTGCAAGTATTAATAATGACAGTGGTGAAGTAAGAATTATTTCGGTATACAGGGACTGCCTCCTTGAGATGAATGATATTAAAACAGATAAAGATTTTAAAAATACTGTGATAAACAAAGCAACAGAAGCAGCATTTGAATATGGTATTGAATCAACTATAACCATGATTAACAGGAACCTTGATATGGATATCAAGGACTATGTAATGGTTAACTGGGCAGCACTTATAGACATTGTTGATTCTATAGGAGGTGTGGATATAGAGATAACCCAGATGGAGCAGAGATGGACTAACAGATATCTTGTAGACACTTCTAAAGCAACGGGCGTCTCTTATGAAGAACTTGATGTTTATGATGACGATGACACCAAACTTTCTGACGAAGAGTTAAGAATGGACAGCGATAAGATGAATACAAGACGCATGGTCCATATGGATGGTATCCAGGCTACAGCATTTGCCAGAGTAAGATATGGTGATGGCAAAGCCGATTACGGACGAACAGAAAGACAGAGAAAAGTTATTGAACAGATTGTGGCAAAAGCAAAGAAATTTGATATAGGAAGACTTAATTCAATTCTTACAGCAGTTACAAAGAATATTTCAACCAGTTTCGATATAAATGAGATACTTGACCTCGCAACAAGTATTACCAAATACAAACTCACGATGGTTGACGGCGGTTTCCCATTTACAAGAAATGACCAGATAAGGAGTAAAGACGGATGGAAATTTGCGGATCCTGTTATTCCGGTAACGCTTGAATCCAACGTTGTGAAATTTCACGAAAAACTGTTTGACAGTACGGATTATACCCCATCTACAACAGTAAAGAATATAAGTGAAAAAATAATAAGACTTACCGGAGTTTACGAATAATGAAAAAAATCTTTTCAAAAAAATATATACAGGTTGTCACGGTTATAATTTTGTCTTTTATAATTGCTTTTTTTGCGGAACTGATGTTTAATGTGAAAGTGTTAGGTCTGAAAGGCGAAGAAAAAGGCGTAAGGCAGATTGGATTTGATAAATGTACAGCAACCAATCTTCAAAAGACAGGTGAAGGTTATGTACTGAAAAAAGGTTCAGAAGGTAATTTTACTTTTGAGGTGAATGGTTATGTGGACAGAATAGTAATCGGATATGATACGGATACAACTTATTCTCAGACACTTATGGTAGATTACCGGAATATATATAATATGTCCGAGGTTAAAGTTTTTAATGACAGTAATCCGGTTTATCTTGACGAAACCGTTGTTAATATCCGCAAGTATGTTAATAAAATAACATTAAATATTCCGGAACTTTCGGATGATGTGACAATTAAGTATATTTCAGTGAGAAATACGGCACAGCTTAACTGGCTGAGAGTTGCATTTTTTGTGCTTGGATTATCTTCAATAGGACTAATTATTGTTTTCAGAAAAATTATTGCGGATAAAGTACATGTCGGATTTGCAATAGTGGCAGCAACTGTAGGCCTTAGCATGGTACTTGTAATGCCGCTTGTAAGAGTCGGGTTTGACGAAGAAGCTCATTTCAGGTGTTCTTTTGTACTTTCGCTTGAGAAAACAACTATTGAAAATACCACATTATGGAATATGTTAAATGCGGCTGATGAGAACCATCCGGCTTTCAGAAGCGGTTCGTATGACGAATATAAAGCTTTTTACAAGTATCTTAACGAGAATGCCTTGTATACCGACAATGGTGTTGATACTTTCAGGGTAACCCCTAGAAATACAAGCGGAATGGCAACTTTTTCTTATATAATCCTTGCATTTTTTATGAGTCTTGCAAGATTATTTAAGATGAGTTTCGGAAATATATATATACTCGGAAGACTCGTTAATCTTATTGTATATGTTACGACAATGACATTTGCCATTAGGAAAATTAAAAAAGGTAAAATTCTCTTATCGGTAATAGGACTTCTGCCTACGGTAATGTTTTTGTCATCTACAATATCTTATGATCCGTTTGTATTATCATTCATATCACTCGGTATGGCATATCTGCTTAACGCAGTGATGGACGAAGAAAAAATCACGGTTAAGGATTTTATACTGGGATGCCTTTTCTTAGGCATAGGCTGTACGGCAAAGGCTATTTACGCACCTTTGTTCCTTGTGGGGCTTATGATACCTGCGGACCGTTTTAAGGACAAAAAAACGGGTATAATCATGAAAACAGGTTTTGTAATCTGTTTCCTTGTACTTATGGCAACGGCAATGCTGCCTACAATGTTAGGACAAGACAGCGGCGACAGCAGAGGCGGCAATACAAGCCATATAAGCCAGCTGGGCTGTATGACCGGCAACCTTTTCGGATATTTCGGACTTATGATGTATTCAATCATAAGCAGATTCATTACGTATTCGGTGGGACCTATAGCGATAGATACAATGTATTTTTTCGGAACAGGAAAATGTATTGTTGTACTTGATATAATACTTACGGCAGTTGTACTGACACTTGGCGAAGATGGCTTCCGGTTTAAGAAAAAACAGAAAGCGGTGTTTGCGGGAATTATTTTTATAATCGTGGCACTTATCTGGACCAGTCTTTATATGGCATTTACGGAGGTAGGCGTTGCGAGCTCCATTAACGGAGTGCAGGGACGATATTTTATTCCTCTTTTATTCCTGGGACTTTCAATGTTTGCCACTCCTAAGATTAAATGCAGCTGGAATAAGGAAAAATTTTATCCTGTAATACTGATAGCAATGTCACTTATTTTAAGTTTTGAAACATACAGCCAGATTATTGTTAATTCATGCGGCTAAATGAAAGGAAAACATTATGGAAATTTTAAGAGCAAAGACTAAGCTCCTTTTTCAGGGAAGACCACTTAGTGAAACCCATACTAAAAATTCGGAGCTGAACATTAAAGAAATTGATGAGGGAAAAACAATTCTTTCATCATATCCGAGAAGACTGGTACTTGAACTTACCAATGCATGCAATCTTAATTGCGTAATGTGCGGAAGAAATGCAGCGGACTTTAAAGCTACGGCTTTTGATATGGATGTATTCAGAAGTCTTGAACCTGTTATGGATTATGTAGAAGAGGTAACACTCATGGGATGGGGTGAACCTACAATTTACCCTAATTTTATTGAAATGCTTGATATAATTAACAGGCATGGGGCAAGAAAATATTTCTGTACTAACGGAATGAATCTTAAAAAAATAAAAAATGCAATTTTTGATTACAATGTTGATGTGTTTGCGGTAAGTCTTGACGGAGCTACAGATGAGACTAACAGCAGAATCAGAAGAGGCTCTAAAATAGATGTGATTTGTGATGATTTAAGGGATATAGTCAGAATAAAAAAAGAAAGAGGACTTACATATCCATGGATAAATTTTGTTTTTTGCGCAATGAAATCAAATATTCATGAGCTTCCTGACCTTGTAAGACTTGCGGCGGATATCGGACTTAATGAAGTAAAGGTTGTATATCTTACCGTTTTTGAACCTTCCATGCTTGAAGAAACATTATGGGGACAGGATGAACTTGTACATTCTGTTTTTGAAGAGGCAATTAAAGTAGCAGAAGAACTTAATATAGCCATTAAACTTCCTCATTATGTTGGAGAGGACGTAGCAGGAGATAAGGAACATAAGGACTGTTTCGTAAGCTGGAGGGATTTCTTCCTCGGTTCTGATGGATATGTAAGACCTTGTATGTCAACACCGGTTAAGTTTTTCCAATACGATATGAACAGGGATTTTATGGATATGTGGAATTCAAAAGAATATCAGGAATATCGCAAAAATGTCAATGATGAAAATAATATGGATGACCCATGTAAAAGATGCTACCAGTCATCACATTGCAATTGGAATAAGAGGCGCTCTTTTATACAGTGTGGCGAAAAATTCTCGCCTAGCTGGGAAAAAAAGTAGGTCTGTGTTGAATTGACGGTTTTATTATGGTAAAATGTAATTATGTATACAAAAAAGAAAGATGAGGAAATAATATGAGAACATATCTTGTTACCGGCGGAGCCGGATTTATCGGCTCAAATTATATTCACTATATGTTTAGAAAGTACGACAATGAGATTCGTATAATTAATGTGGATGTTCTGACATATGCAGGTAATCTGGAGAATCTTAAAGATATAGAAAACAGGGATAACTACACATTTATCAAGGCTGATATATGCGACAGGGAAGCCATTGAGAAGATTTTTGCAGAGAATGACATAGACAGAGTTGTTCATTTTGCTGCGGAGAGCCACGTTGACAGAAGTATCCGTAATCCTGAGGTGTTTGTGCAGACTAATGTTATGGGTACAGCGGTTATGCTTAATGCTGCTAAGAAGGCATGGGAACTTCCGGATGGAACATTTAAGGCTGACAAGAAATTCCTTCATGTATCTACTGATGAAGTATATGGTTCATTACCGGATGATGATAATGCCTTTTTCTATGAGACATCACCTATCGATCCTCATAGTCCATATTCGGCAAGCAAGGCATCCTCTGATATGCTTGTTAAGGCATATATAGACACATATCATTTTCCGGCCAATATTACTAACTGCAGTAATAATTACGGACCTTACCAGTTCCCGGAGAAACTTATACCGCTTATTATCAATAATGCACTTCACGGCAAGAAGCTTCCTGTATACGGTGACGGACTTAATGTCAGAGACTGGCTTTATGTTGATGACCATGCTAAGGCTATCGATATGGTTCAGGAAAAGGGAAGACTTGGAGAGAGATACAATATAGGCGGACATAATGAGAAGCGCAATATTGATATTATTAAGATAATTCTTGAGACTTTAAGGGAGATGCTTCCGGATGATGATGAACGTAAGGCACATATTAACGAAGATTTAATTACTTACGTTGAGGACCGAAAGGGACATGACAGAAGATATGCGATAGCACCTGATAAGATCAAGAGCGAAATCGGATGGTATCCGGAGACTATGTTCAAGGATGGAATCAGACTTACAATAGCATGGTTTTTTGAGCATGAAGACTGGATGAAGAATGTTACAAGCGGCGATTATCAGAAATACTATAGCGAAATGTATAAATAATAATTATGGCAGTATCCTGTATAGAGGATACTGCCTTAAGCTGTTTTTTATGAATACGAAATTTTATTAATTAAGGAGACCTAACATGAAAGGAATTATACTTGCAGGAGGATCAGGAACAAGACTTTATCCTCTTACTAAAGCAATATCAAAACAGATTATGCCTGTCTATGACAAGCCAATGATATATTATCCTTTATCAACACTTATGCTTGCAGGGATAAGAGAGGTGCTTATTATATCTACACCGAGAGACCTCCCTGTATTCAAGGATTTGCTTGGAAGCGGAGAACAGCTTGGAATGAGCTTTTCCTATGCGGTTCAGGAGACTCCAAGGGGACTTGCGGATTCTTTTATCGTAGGTGCTGATTTCATAGGAGATGACAGTGTGGCACTGGTTCTCGGTGATAATATTTTCTACGGACAGAGTTTCTCAAGAGTGCTTCAGAATGCTGCAGCAAGAGAAAAGGGTGCTACAATTTTCGGATATTATGTTAAGGATCCGAGAGAATACGGCGTTGTGGAATTTGACAGTAACAATAAGGCAGTTTCAATCGAAGAAAAGCCTGCTATACCTAAGTCAAATTATGCGGTTCCCGGATTGTATTTTTATGATAATGATGTAGTTGAGATAGCTAAGAATGTTAAGCCTTCTGCGAGAGGTGAGATAGAAATTACAAGCATTAACAATGAATATTTAAGACGCGGCGACTTGTATGTTGAGACACTGGGACGCGGGTTTGCATGGCTTGATACAGGTAACCATGACGCATTGCTTGATGCGGCTGATTTTGTAGCAGCATTTCAGAAAAGACAGGGATTATACATTTCCTGTATTGAAGAAATCGCTTATAAGAGAGGTTTCATAACAAGAGAACAGCTGGTTAAACTTGCACAGCCATTATTAAAAACAGATTATGGCAGATATTTAATAGATATTGCTAACGGATTATAGAAGAGGTAAGAAAATGGGACAGATTAAAGTTACGACATGCGAAATAGAAGGCCTTAAAGTAATAGAGCCAAGGGTATTCGGTGATGAAAGAGGATATTTCTTTGAATCATATAATTACAATGATTTTAAGGAGGCAGGGATACCGCAGGTTTTCGTTCAGGATAACCAGTCGGCTTCTAAGAGGGGTGTTTTAAGAGGTCTTCATTTTCAGAAGAATTTTTAAACATTGGAACGCTTCCATCTTTATTCTGATAAATAAAATAATATTTCTTTGATTTAATTCCATCTTGTGCAGTAATCTTTACTTCTGCCAAAAAATCATCTACATTAATAGTCACTGACTGTATTTCTTTCTTGTTGATATTTGCCACTGCCTCAGATGATATTTCTTTTATTATAAGTTCTGCATTTTCTACATCAGTTGGCTGTAAAAGATATACCGTCTTTTCTGATGAAAATCCTGTTTCTTTTTTTGTCTTATAATCTTTTAATATTGCATTTTTTAATTCAATCTGTTTCAAGTCACAATCGGCACTTGCTCTTACAATAGAAATAGTATATATTTTGATTGCTCCATTCGCAGCTGTTACTTTAACCGTAATTTTATCTAAACTATCTCCAACAGCTATTGCCGCATACATACCAACCTGATCACCTTTTATTGCCTGCGTATCCATGTATTCAATCTTTGCTTGTGGATCTACAGGAGCAATTCC
>OLOQ01003072.1_pt1 | contig 12611 bp, 14 predicted proteins | sample 1673101 | NCBI WGS metagenome assembly OLOQ01 (sample SAMEA3136754, study PRJEB25190) | human gut metagenome | biome: human gut; feature: human-associated habitat; material: faeces | place: Austria | collected 2013 | reverse complement strand
GAACTCTAGCGGGGATTGCTCCCCCTGACGGTTTTCAAGACCGTTCCCTTGAACCACTTGGGTATTTCTCCATCTGTCTTTATATGGACAGCACATTATTTTAGCAAATTATTGATAAAAGTGAATAGTGTTTTTTATTAATATAGTTATTAGAAATGGTTTTCAAGACACGATTATCCAAAAGAACGTGCTTTTTTTATCGGCAAGTGTTTTAGAAGTTTATTAAATTTGCATAGAGCTTGTATATCTACAAAAAAAGCGACACTTTCGTGTCGTTGATTTTTTCTTAATGTCTAGAAACACAACATTTGATACAACTTTGTACCCTTCTTTATTTTTTGTACCCCTATTAAGCAAATGAAAAGTCATCCACATTTTTTTAATTCTTTCATCTTTAATACTCCTTCTTTTTTCTATTGTTATACCAAATATAATGGTCAAGTTTTCTTTTTCTAAATGGAACATTTATTCCTAATTCATCAAGCTTTCTTGTTAGATAATCGTTATAAGATTTATAATCGTAAGAATCTACCCATTTCTTTATCTGCCCAGTTGTTATATCAGCAAAATAATCAGGCAAGTGATCTTTCAAAATGGTATCCAAAATAGAATAATCATCCTTTCCGTATAAGTTTTTATTATGATAGCAACAATACTTAGTAGCAAAAGAAAATAAATTTATTTTTCCGTTTGATTTAGCTATCTCATTTACAATTGTAGGATCACCATTTTTAATTCGTTCATCAATATCTTTAATGCCTACAATACACTCAGCGATTTCAACTACACTAATTTTACTTTTATGTTGAGAAACATGAGTTGAATTGGTTATATCAATTAAGCCAACTTTCATTGCAACAATTGTCACATCATTATTTTTAGGAAATCTTTTAAAACAATCAGTAATTAAATCATCTTCTTTTCCATAGTTGTTAGTCGCTTCAACTTGTTGATGAGCTTCCTCAATAAGTTCATTTGTGATGACAATACCATTTGTAGCATGTAGCTTTGGTTTTCTTGTAGCTGTTTGTCTTATACTAGTTTCCTTTGAGTAATTTGCATTAGCAAATCCAACTTTTCTAAAATGAGCTATTTCATTCTTCATATCAATTGCATAAGATTCATATCCTACAGGCATCCAACCCCATGATAAGGCCTCCTGAGAATTATTCGCCCAGCTAGGTCTATGTTTTCTTGCTGATGGAGATAGATTAAATCCTAATATTTTTTCAATGTCAGTAAATGTCAGAGTTATATCTTCTTTATTTGATTCCGTAAGAAAATCAGCTAATGGTTGATATTTTGTTTTCTTTGCCAATGCAAATCACCTCTTTTACTCTTCAGAGTAATTATATTATTATTTATAAATACGTTCAATTAAGCAGACAAATAAGGATGACTTAATTCTACAGGTTGCCTGCCTGCAAGCGTACAGCTATCTATTATGGCCCATAGGTACTTGAATTCCGAGCAGCGCCACAACTTAGTGGTATCTTGGGAGGCTTTTAGAACCCCTGCAGGTGTTTCGCCTGGGCGTCAGTTCGTGCTTTTGATAAATTACCTGCTTTTAATACAGGCAAAGAAAAAAGGGCTACTTCACCAAAAATTAAGCAATCTATGCCTGAAATAAGCGTCAGCGTAAAAAAATATCCGGAGTCGACAAACTTGTTCGAACTTTAAATAATGTGTGCTATGGAGGTTCGAACATGGAGAACAACAAATATCTAGAGGAATTCAAGATCGATCTTGTGAAACAGTATCTTCAGTGAAAGCAGGAAAAAGACATCTGCAAAGAATACGGGGTTGCGAAATCGACGATGTGGGGATGGATATGCAAGTACGCAGGCCTCATACAGAAATCGTGGGAGGTCAAAGGCATAGAGGCTGCCGAAGAGGAATAAATCGACATCACCATGCCCTTAAAGGAGGAACGCAACAGTAAAACCATAATCAACACCACGAACGAATTTGTGAGAATATTCAAGAACGGGTATTCGATCCCGTTCCACGTTTCCAAATTGGACAGAGGGCTATCAACGATGATTGATTTAGAGGACCTCGACCACATTTACCTGTATCCGGAAAGCACCGATTTGCCGAAAGGGGAATCAAGCCTTTTGTCATAGCCAGGAAAAACTTTTTGTTCTCGAACACATTAAGCGGAGCAGAATTGTCAGTAATCATCTTTTCCATCCTTCAAACGGCCATAGCCAATGGAATTGACGCGAAACTATACTTAAAAAGCCTCATTGAAAAGATTGGCACCAATCCTTCTGAGAAAGAATTGGAAAATCTTTTACCGTGGAAAATTAATTTAGGGAAATAACCATAGGAGTTCGATTCTGTTTCTTGAATCAGTTCGAACCTAGTTATATTTGACACTTACTCTAAGCAACAGTGATATATTTGTTGACGAAAGGATTTCTTTTTTGTGAATAAAGAAAAATATATTGTCTCAAAAGGGCTGTTTTTAGCCTCTTTCATCATGGCAATCGTTGTGTATTCGATTAGTTTGATTCTCTATATCGTTTCATTTGTTGAAGCCACCGGTTCTTTAACCTTTTCTTCTTATTGGCATTTCTATTTAACTATTGTTCTAGGCATCTTCCTTGCACTCGGGTTTATCTTGTATAGTGCCTGGATTCTTGCTTTCACAAAAGATAAGAGCAAGGGTGGTCAAAGCTTAATAGAATTTCTTAGTGTGTATGTCTTGGCTTCAGCGACCTATTCTTTTCTTTCTTCCGTCTTTACCGCAATTTACGTCTTTTCTGTCGCCGCAATTGTTACTTTAGTTCTTTCTATTCTTCAACTTGCTGTTGGCATAGTATGTGCCCTTCTATCCAAAAAATCGCCTAAGGTCGCAAGAATCGTTTTAATTGTTGTATTTATTCTCTTTGCTATTTCTGAATTATTAAATATCATTTTTTACATTATCGATTCCTCCAAATCCAATTCTTTCAACTTCCTCGGCATGATCACGCCTATGCTCGTTTTAGCTTTTGAAATCGTCGTTTTAATTACCCTTTTCTTAATGAAAATTAAAGTTGAAAATGGCGAAGAAGCAGAATCCACTCCATTAGCGAAAAAGGAATCATTGCCAAAGCAAGAAATAAGCCAAGAAGAAAAACTCAATCTTCTTTTAAAATATAAGAGTCTCTTAGACAATGGCGTCATTACGCAAGAAGAATTTGACGCTAAGAAAAAAGAACTTCTCTAGTCTAAATTGATATAGGTTTTTCATTCATAACACGTCCTCAGGGCGTGTTTTCTTTTTCTTTGAAAAAGGGTTAATCCTTCCTTATTTAAAGAAATATTAAGTGAATATGGTGAATAAACATTGAAACTTTTTTCTTTTAAGGGATAATGCTAGCAAGCGAAATTAAGAGGAAAAAATGAAAAACAATAACAAATGGAAAAAAGCTTTGCTAACCTTGTCCGCTTTATCCTTATTGGCTTCTTGCCAAGAGCAGACAATTCCGAGTTCGTCCGTTTCTTCTCTTTCTTCAGAAGATATCGTTTCTTCGAAGGATGAAATGGCAGATTACAAAGCTCTTCAAACCATGTTTAAAAAATTTATCTGATGGCGTAAGTCTTGAGTCGCTAGTTACCATGATTGCGACCTTCGGAGAAGGAAGCTCAAAACAATCTCAGTATTATCGTTTCTATCTTGACGTACAAAACACCAAAAACGAATATGCCTATCAACAATATGAGGGCGTAGATTCCGCTAGCGGAACCCCTAATAAAGACACTTTGGAAGCCAGTGGCGATTTGGCGAAAAACACGATGGGATATGTCCGTCAGAAATATCTTCTTGTTAACAACGAAGTCTTTCTTTACCCTGTCACTCAAGAAACCGCCCAAGGAACAAGTTACGTTAACTGGGCAGATTCAGGTTCGGCCAATATCTTCTCTCAACTAAACTCAACAATGTTTGAGAAAGAAGATAAAGAAACTTACACCTTAAAAAGTGATGTTTCAATCGGTTTCAGAAGAAAAATCTCCGGCAACTACTATGGTGCAAATACTTTACCAGCCGCCGCTAAATTCAATTTGAAGGTCAAAGATGGGCAAATCTACGCTTACAAAGTAAGCGAAATAGCCCTATGAAATGAAAAAAAGGACTGATATTTTTAGTATCAATCCTATGATTTTTTCTTAATGGTGGGTCCTATAGGGTTCGAACCTATGACCTTCCGCACGTCAAGCGGATGCTCTCCCAGCTGAGCTAAAGACCCAAGTGCTTAATAACTATAAACACATTACTTTGATTTTGCAAGAGGAAATTTATAAAATCCTCATAACCTAATAGTATTTTGCTCTTTTTATATATAATTATTCTTGTTTGCAAAGAGGTGTTTATTATGAGCAATTTACCTAAAGTAATAGTTAAAGATAAGGAAGATATAAAAACAAATCATATAAATTGGGATGAATATTTTATGTCCATCGCAATTTTGTCTTCTCTTAGATCCAAAGATACTTCTACCAAAGTTGGAGCAGCAATTGTTTCTGACGAACATAAAGTTTTATCTTTGGGATACAACGGAATGCCTATCGGTATCGATGACTCTAAAATACCTTGGGCTAGAGAAGGTGCAAGTGAATTAGATACAAAGTATCCATATGTCTGTCATGCTGAATTAAATGCTATCTTGAACACTGAAAGAAGACTCAAAGGATCGACTTTATATGTAACTTTGTTTCCTTGCAACGAATGTGCTAAAGCGGTTATTCAAGCTGGAATTAAGAAAGTTATTTTTTTAGATGATAAGTATCACGATAAAACTTATTCGATAGCTTCTAGAAAGATACTTGAAATGGCTGGTGTTGAAACTTCTCAATATCAAGGAAGAGTTCCCCAAATAGATTTTGGAGATGTGAAATATGAGTTATAGAGACGAAGGAAAGCCAGTACAGCCAACACCTTATTGGAAGTATTTCTTGAAATCTTTAATTGTCCTTTTGATTTTAGCTTTGCTCATAAGTATGCTCTGGGGAGTTTTAACTAGTAAGGATGAAAATTTACTTCGTGGTGTCCTAATTGGTGTCGGTGTTGTATCATTTCTAGCGTATGGTGGCTATTGGATTTATATAATTGTTCATGAAACCAGAATAAGAAAAGGACTTTCTTATGGAACTGATGAACAAAACACCCTTAAAAAGAAGAGACTTGCTATACTAAAAGCTCATAAGATCCAAGCAAAAGCTAGAGGTGAGAAGTTGAGTAAAGAAGAGATAGAAGATATTAGCAGTGGAAAATATGATAACGAGGTCTCAAATGGATAAGAGAGAAGAAAACGAAGCTATAGGAACAAAGAAGTTGTCTTTCTTCTATACAAAAGAAGAGGGAATGGTTTTGGATTCTTTATCTATATCCATTCCTAAGAATTCGTATTGTTGTATTGTAGGAAGAAATGGAACTGGAAAATCAACTCTCCTTAAAATTATTGCAGGATTAGTTATTCCTACATCTGGTCTTTTGTTTATTAACGGAACACAAGTTACTGACGATAACGTTGATGAATTGATAGGAAAGCAAGTTGGAATAGTATTCCAAAATCCAGATTCTCAATTTGTAGGTGCTACGGTTGAAGAAGATATCGCTTTTGGATTGGAAAATAATAGAGTATCTTATAAAGAGATGCTGGAAGAAGTGAAGACTATAGCAGAAAAGCTAAATCTGACTGATTTGCTTAAAAGAGAGCCTACAAAATTATCTGGCGGTCAAATGCAACGTGTCGCATTAGCTTCGATTTTAGTTAGAAATCTATCTATATTGCTTTTGGACGAATCTACTTCGATGCTCGATCCTTTGAGCAAGATTGAGATGATAAGCATGCTCAAAGATTTAAAAAAGAAGTTTCCTAACTTAACGATTTTATCAGTGACACATGAAACGGCTGAGATTGAGAAAGCAGATTATGTAATAGCTTTGGATCACGAGAAACTTGGATTTACCGGTTCACCTAATGAATTGTTCTCTAATCCTAAACTTGTCGAAGAATTAGGTCTTACTCTTCCCTTTGATTATCAGCTTAGAAATGATTTATCAGAATTAGGAATTGAGACTTCTAAGTTTGACAGCCCTGAAGAATTAGGGAGGCAATTATGTCAGCACTCCAAGTAAAGAATCTTTGTTATTTTTATGATAGGAAGACATCTAATGAGAAAGAAGCTCTCATCGATGTTTCGATGGATATCGAACAAGGTGAAATCATTGCTTTGGTCGGAAAGACAGGGTCTGGCAAGTCGACTCTCGTTCAAAACATCGACGCTCTTTTAACTCCGACAACAGGTGTTATAACTTATCCCAATGGAATAGTTGTAGATCAAACTCCTGTGGTTAAGAAGAATGGAAAGATAAAGTATAAAAAGCCTAAGAAATTGAAGGATTGGAAGAGTTTAAGAAAGATGATTGGACTCATGTTTCAATTCTCTGAGATGCAGTTGTTTGAGACTAGTGTATTAAAAGATGTTATGGTCGGGCCTGAAAATTTTGGGATGGATAAAGGAACAGCTCAAACAAATGCTCAAAATGCATTGCTTTCAGTTGGAATTCCAACTTCTTATTTTTCTAGATCGCCATTTGAATTATCTGGCGGTGAGAAGAGAAGAGTAGCAATAGCGGGCATTTTGGCTTTTAATCCGGAGATTTTAATATTGGATGAGCCTACAGTTGGATTGGATCCTGAAGGTGCAAAAGAAATAATGGATAGTATCATGGCTAAAAATGCTGAAGGTATGACCATTGTGTTCATTACTCATGATATGGAATTTGCGTTGAAGAATGCACATCGTATGGCGGTAATAAGCGATGGAAAGCTCATCGCTTATAAAAAGCCTTATGAAGTTTTCCAAGATCAGGAAGTTATGGATAAAGCTTCTTTGGTTCCACCTAAAGCGTTTGAATATGCTTTGAAGCTTAAAGAAGGTGGGTTAGATATAGACTTAGAAAAAGTTAAAGATTCAAAATCTTTGGCTGAAGAGATAAAGAGGTGTAGGGTATGAACGGATTTGGATCTTTTGGACAGTATGTCCCATTCAACACACCTATTCATAGAATGGATACAAGAGTAAAGTTATTCTTGCTTGTTGTTTTTATGGTTGCTATTTTCCTGCCTTATGGAAATAGAGTGGATGTCGTATATCCATACGCAATGTCTTTAGTTGTATTGGGCGGAATATTTGTTCTATTGATGATTGGATTATTGATAAGTAGAATTTCATTTGGCAGCCTGATGAAATCTATGTCATTTCTTTGGGTCTTATTGTTTGTTGTCATCATATTGAATTTCTTCTTTTGGAAAGCACCTGATTGGGCTAGTAAAAATAGCCAATTGCTATTTGTGATAGGTAAGAAAGAGATAACTTCTGCGACATTTTTATTTATCGGATATATCATAGCTAGAATCTTCCTAATGGTTATTCTATCGTTGATGTTTGCTTCCACTACTAAACCTATGGATATGACTTTTGCCTTGGAATGGTACTTAACTCCACTTCGCTGGCTTCATGTTCCTACTGCTGCTTTTTCTATGACTATGTCTTTGGCATTGAGATTTATCCCAGTATTAGCTAGTGAAGCTAAAACTATATTTAAAGCTCAAGCAGCCAGGGGTTTGGATTATTCAAATGGTAAAGCTAAAGATAGAATAAAAGCTATTGTTTCACTATTAATTCCTTTAATAACAACTTCTTTTCATCATGCATCGGAGTTGGCCTATGCACTCGAGGCTAGAGGATATGATCCATTAGGGAAAAGAACTCGTTATCGTCAATATCCTTTCAGATTTGTCGATGCTCTATGGCTGATATTCGGGTGTGTTGCATTAGCATCTTCTCTATTCTTTGTTTATTTCCAAGTCGATGGATCTGTTATCGATATATTTAAAATCTATTGCTAGTTTTCTATGAAATATGTAATGCATATTGGGTTTGATGGTCTTTGCTTTAAAGGAACACAAAAGCAAAAAGGATGTAAGACTGTCCAAGGTGAATTAGAAAAAGTTCTATCTAGAATCTATGATAGGCCTATAGATTTGGAGTGCTGCTCTAGATTGGATAGCGATGTTTCAGCAATGGATTTCGTCTGTGCTTTTACTCCTTGTGATGATAGGATAAAAATGAATAAACTGCCTTCAGTTTTATCCTTGCCTTTTAATGGAATATTAAAAGTAAAATCAATAGAAGAAAGAAATGATTCTTTTAGCCCTAGATTCTCAGCTCATTCGAAAACATATATTTATTTGATTGATTTGGAAGGGGAGCCGTTTCTTCAATCTCATTTATATCACCCAAACAAAGAAATAGATATAGAAAAATATAAGGAGACATTAAATATATTTCTTGGAATTCATGACTTTAAATTGTTTTCTTCTAAAGATGATAGAAAGGATGAAAATGAGACTTATATAAGTGCAATAGAATCTATAGAAGTTATACAGAAAAATGGAATTTTATTCACTTATATAAAAGGCCCTTGTTTTCATAGATATCAGGTTAGATTTATGGTCGGGGCAGCTGTCGAGGTGGCGACTGGTAGATCTTCATTGGAATCTATTAAAAACAAACTCTCTGGAATAGGTGTTACAGGTACACCTAGGTTGAAAGTCCCTGGTAAAGGACTTGTTCTTTATAAGGTGACTTATTAAAGATATAATATTAAATGGAGGCTTTGGCATGACTGGAAATTATCATACACATACTTATAGATGCGGTCATGCTGATGGCATCGATGAAGACTATGTGAAAGAAGCATTGGGCATGGGATTGTCTGAATTAGGATTCTCTGATCATGTCATGTATCCTGGATTCAATGAGCCTGGAATTAGAGGCACCTATAATCAAGCTCAAGGGTATTTTGATTCGATTAGATCTCTAGCTAAGAAATATGAAGGTAGAATCAAAATATATCTGGGATATGAAGCCGAAGCTTTTGATTATTATATGCCTTACTTAAAAGTGCTTCTTCAAACCGGAACATTGGATTACTTACTGTTGGGAAATCATGGAGCTATGAATTCATTGAGACAAGTCTATGCTCACTTTGGAAAAGGAACTACAGCAAATACTTTGTATATTTATAAAGAAGTTGCCTGCAAAGCCTTGCGTTCTGGTTTATACTCTTGTTTTGTTCATCCTGATCTTTTTTTGAGTGAAGTGGAGACCTTTGACTCCGATTGTCGTAAAATCTCTACCGAGATAATCGAAACAGCTATGGAATGTGATGTTCCTCTCGAAATTAATGTTGGTGGGATAAGATCAGGAAAGAAGAAAATTGGAGAAGAATACAGATGGTCTTATCCGACTACATCATTCTTCTCAATAGCTAGTGAGATGGGGGCAAAGTGCATCATAGGAATAGATGCACATTCGCCTAAGCAGTTGTCGGATGAAGCAGCAAATAGTAAAGCAACTCTGTTTGCTCAGCAGTTAGGTCTATGGGTAATAAATCGACTTGAAATGAAAAAAGTGAGGTAAAAGATATGATAGACGAAGAAATCGAAAAAGAAGTCGAAGTTGAAGAAGAAAACAAAGAAGTTCAGTTAGAGCAACCTGAGGAAGAAATAAAGCATGAAGAGGATGAATCCAACGATGTATCTGCTGATGGATTAGTTCGTCTTCAAAAAATTATAGCTGATAGAGGATTCTGCTCTCGTCGTAAAGCCGAGGATTATATAACAGCAGGTAAAGTCAAAGTAAATCATAAGGTTGTCGATAAATTAGGAAGTTCTTTTGATCCTAACTGCTATATTGAAGTTGATGGATATCCTTTGGCTAGAGTAGGTCAAAAAGTATATTTGGCAGTCAATAAACCTTTGGGATTTATTTGCACTGCTTCTGATCCAAGAGATAGAAAGCTCGTAACTCAATTGGTTCCTCCTCAGTATGGAAGGGTATTCCCTATCGGACGTTTGGACATCAATTCAGAAGGCCTTATTCTTTTGACCAACGATGGTGATTTTGCAAACTTGGTCATGCATCCTTCATCAAGTCCTGACAAAGTGTATGAAGTCAAAATCAATAAGAGACTTACAAAACCTGAAATCGAACAACTCAGAAATGGAATTCCTCTAGAAGATGGAATGACTTCTCCTGCTCAAGTAAGGGAAGCTGGAATCTCAATTTATAACTGTACTTATGAAATAACTATTCATGAAGGTAGAAACCGTGAGATTCGTAGAATGATGGAATATCTTGGAAAGAGAGTTTATAGTTTGAAGAGAATCTCTATTGGAAATATCGGGCTCAAAGATATGCCTAGAGGATCTTATAGAGAAGTCCCTCTCAAAGTGGTTGAACAAATGAGAGCTGACTGTATGACTCGTAAGAAGAACAATGACTTGCAGAAAGTTATGGAAGAGAAGAAAAAAGCTGCATTGAATGCTAAGTGATATAGCTATCAATGTAATTAAGCTTTATTGATGCACGTTAGAATTGGAATTTAGTTTTCATAAAACAAAAATGCCGTATCGGTAGTCGATACAGCATTTTTTATTAAGATGTCTTAATAACTTGTTATATTAGATAGATCGTTTATATAAGCCAAAATAACAAGCTTAATAGAAGTGTTAAAGCTTTTATTAATTAAAATGATAGATCAATCTATTTCTCTTCTATTTCAATAGCTCCGCTAGGGCATGCGTCTTTAGCTTGCTCAGCGACGTCTTCATCATCGGCATTTGTCAATTCTCCATTAGGAATCTTGACTGAAGCTAGTCCGTCATCGGAAAGCTCAAATACTGCATCAGCAATTGCTGTGCACATTCCACAGCCTATACATATATCTCTATTGATAGATACTATTTTCATATATTTCACCTCACCAATAGATATTATATAAATAAAAGGCTTAGTTTGTTCTATGTATTTGATTTTGAATTGTATTTGTTTTAGATGAGATTATATTTATCTTCTAAATCTTTTTATATGATTTAAAACTATAGTTCTTTCCTTTAAACTAACATCATCTTTCTTTTCTTCAGGTATATCGATTTCTTGTGTATCTTTCCAATCGGATGAAATGGCGTTTGAGAATCTAGCATTGTATGCCGCTCTATTGATGGATTCAAAAGCATGTCTTTGTCCGACTTTAGTGGCTTTGATGTTCATTGCCATATCTCTTTCTATTCCAAATTTATTAGCTTCTCCAATAGCGTCAATATTTGCTCCCAAGAATATGAAGTCCCAACCAAGCTTTTTCTTCTCTTCAATCAAGGATTTGATTGAAGAATAAGAATATTCATTGGATGAATTCTCTAATCCATCTGTTGTGATAGCAACTAAAACTTTGTTTGGCTTTTCTTCTTCTTTCATCGATGAAATTCTGCTGTTAGTTTCATTTATTGTTATTCCTATAGCGTCCAATAAAGCAGTCGACCCTCTAGCAAAGTATTCTTTAGAAGTTAATGTCGGGACTTTTTTTATATCTTTCCCTTGATAGAGAATTTCTACTTTGTTGTCGAATAAGACTGTAGTCACTGTGCATTTACCTTCTAGCTTTCTTTGATTTTCAATCAAAGAATTAAATCCTCCAATAGTATCTTCAGCTAATCTCTGCATCGAACCTGATCTATCTAGTATCACTACTAACTCTGTTGAATTGTTCATATCTCTTTTCTCCTTTTTACGTTGATACTATATAAATAATTCGATGTAAAAAGGTCGCTTTGAAAGCGACAAATAATCAATCTAAAGTTTTTTGATTAAAAGAGAATAAATAGTTATTTATTTTCATCAAATCAAATATTTTATTAGTGATACAGTATTGAATAATTAAATCCCTTTCTATGCTTTGACTCAATGCATATCCAGCCTTACCCAATAAGTCTTTAGTATCATCTGTGTTTAGATTTAAAGCTATACATAGTTTTAAAGCTGTGTCTTTGCTAGGCTGATAATCTGTTCGTCTTATTTTAGAGAATAACTTTCTATCTATTCCAGCTTTCTTATAGACATCGGAATCTTTTAGATTTCTCTCATCTATAAGTTTCAATAAATAATCTGAGAAAGATTTCTCTAAATTATCTTGTATTTCTTTTTTGAAAGATTCGTTAGTTGGAAATGCTGCTAAACGAGGTGCTAGATTTCTTTCTTTAATTGAGAAGAAACATCTATCACGATGACCAACTCCAATTAAATTGCTAGAGATGTATTCTTTCAATTTACTTCTTTCTTCTACAGATATTAAGAAACTATTATCTAGAATACATAGATATACTTTCAAATCGTAATCATCTTTTGTTAAATAATTTGAAATAGCTTTATAAGCAATTTCATATGCCTCTTTTTTAGGATACCCATAGATTCCTGAGGATATTAGAGGAAAAGCTATGGAATGAATATCATTTTGTTTTGCTAAATCTAGTGAATTTAAATAACATGATTCTAGCAATTTAGATTCATTGTGATTTCCATCTCTATAGACAGGCCCTACTGTATGTATTATGTATTTAGAAGGTAGATTGAATCCAGGAGTTATTACTGATTCTCCAGTATTACAATGTCCGATTTCTAAGCAAGACTTATATAATTCATCATATCCAGCTTTAGAATATATAACCCCACAAACCGCATTGCAAAGGCAAATGATATGACCGAAGATGAAG
>OLOQ01003067.1_pt1 | contig 12625 bp, 15 predicted proteins | sample 1673101 | NCBI WGS metagenome assembly OLOQ01 (sample SAMEA3136754, study PRJEB25190) | human gut metagenome | biome: human gut; feature: human-associated habitat; material: faeces | place: Austria | collected 2013 | reverse complement strand
GGGACACAGCCTTTCCGTTTCCGACGTGGTGGTGCTTCATCAGAACGGGCAGGACGCCGCCCACTATGTAGACAGCTTCGGCTATAAGAATGTGCCGGAGTTTTTACAGGAGCAAAAGCAGCTTACGCCCGACGAGTTGGAAACAGGCGAAACAATCAAAACGCCGCGCGGTACTTTCTATGTAACCGATATGAGCCGCGAACAAATGGAAGCCGCCGGATATGGCTTTCATCATCAATCCGACGACGGAAAATATTTAGTCATGGGAAATGGTACGCGGGCGTTTGCCATAGCAGCCGAGCAGCGGGAAAATCCCTTGAAAGCTGCCGAGCAGACCACCGAGCAAAACGAAAACATGATTGACGGGATTATCAACAATACGCCGACCGTTGACGAACTGGAAGCAAAGGTTAAGGCGGGAGAAACGATTTCCCTTGTTGACCTGGCTAACGCGGTCAAAGCCGATAAGGAGCGCGGCAAGGGCAAGCCGGAAAAGAAGCCCTCTATCCGGGCGCAGCTTAAAGCGGATAAGGAAAAGGCACAGAAGAAAGCCGCAGCGAAAACAAAAAATCACGATTTGGAGGTATGAGCATGAACAGATTTACCGTTGAGGAAACAAACCTTTTGAGCATTTACCATGAGGGAAGCAAGGCGCAGCTTACGGAGAACATCAACGCCGCGCTGCCTTACATGGACGCGGATATGCGGGAACTGGCGAAGCGCGCCCTTTCCAAAGTGGACGCGCTGACCGAGGAAGAATTTGCGGAGCTTACCATTTACGCCGCAGAGGAAGTATGAGCAGCATTAAGCGGCTTTCGCCGCCCCAGAGCCGGAAAGTCAATTCCCTTGTGCGCCGGGAGTGCTGCAACTGCGATAACGGACACTGTATTTTGCTTGACGACGGGGACGAGTGCGTATGCCCGCAGCTTATCTCTTATTCGCTGCTTTGCAAATGGTTTCGGATTGCCGTACTTCCCCTTGATAAGCTCCTGTATGCCGAGCTTTTTAAGACCGAGGATAAAAAGCGTTGTACCGTATGCGGCGCGTTCTTTGCGTCAAAGTCAAACAGCGTCAAATACTGCCCGGACTGCCGCAAGCGTATCACGAACAGACAGGCAGCGGAGCGCATGAGAAAACGACGCGCCCTTGTTACGCGATAAGGGCGAAAATAGCCTTGATTTACAGGGCTTGCAGCGCGTGAAAATCACTTAGGCGATACAGAATACCTTTTCCCTTAAAAACAGCTTTCTACTGCGTAACATACCAAAATCAGCACCCACAAAAAGACAGGGCGCGGGAGGTCATTACTGGCTTTCCGCGTCCTGTTCTTTTTTTGCGTCTGTTTATCCGCGCTCTGCTTCCTTGCCCCGTTCCGGCTGCTTTCCTGTCTGCAAAATGCTATCTATGTTCTGTTTGATAACGTCATATTCCCGGACTTTCTTCTTCAGTTTGCCATAATCGGCGTAAAGGACTTCTTTCTGCGCTTGGAGTGCTTCATATTCTTTTTGCAGCGCGGCGGGATTGGGGAGCTTTGTAATGCCCGCCGCTTTGAGTGCCTTTGCCGCAGCTTCATGGAGGATAATATCGCGCTCATGTCCGGCGCGGTATCGCTCTTTGCTCTTTGCCTTGCGGTATGCGTCATAGACAGGCTTTGTCTTTTGGTAGGTGGCGACGTGCTTCATCAGCACCGCCATATCCGCAAGCCGCTTTTCAACGCCCTTTAATGCGTCTGCCGCCTGTTCGCTTTCCGCTGTTACTTCCTCAATCCGGCTGACTAAATCCGCATACTGTTCAATCTTATTTTCCGTCAAGAAATTCATGGTCTTAGCTGCCTGTTTCAGATTGTGGATTTTCGCCCAGTGTTCATAGCCTTTGCTCTGCGCCGCCTTGATACTGTTCTCAATGTCGATAAGCAGACTAACGCCGCCGCGATCTGCGCGGGGAGCTTTCACAGCGCGGGCGCGTTTGCCCCCTATGCGTTCCCTTATGGCTTCCTCTGTATAGTCTGCGCCGAGGGTTTTAAGACGGGTAAAGCGTTCCTGTCCGGGAGCGCGGCAGGACACATATTTTCCCGGCTTTATCTCATAGCCCGCAGCTTGCAGCCGTTGTAACAATTCCTCAAAACTGGACACTTGGGGAATGAGTGCGTCAACGGCGATTTTCAGCTTGCCTTTCCAACTGGTTCCCGTTTTTTCCGCTTGATACTCTGCATAGCTCTTTCCCTTGTTTCCCTTTTTCGGGACAATGACGGATAAGCCGTTTTCCCGGCACAGCCTGTCGCTCATGTTCCGTATGCCGTAATAGCTGCGCTTATTGGAATTGTACTTGTGGTGGTCTACAAAATTGACCGCGCAGAAAATAATGTGATTATGGACGTGTCCTTTGTCAATATGCGTCGTCAATACATACTCATGCTGCCCCTTTGTTACCGCGTCGGCAAGCTGCTTTCCGATTTTGTGGGCGGTTTCATAATCCACTTCCCCCGGCTCAAAGGACTGTATCAGATGAAAGGCTAAATTGTTCCCCTTTTGGAGTGCTTGGGACAAGGTATATTCAAATTCAATATCTGCCGTTTCATAGGAGCAGCCGAAAGAGGACACAAGCATTTTTCCGTCCGTCTTGTCCGGGTTTTCGATATAGTCAAGGGCTTTGCTTAGAGTGCTTTTAATAGGCTTAATCTTTGTAACCGCCATATCTCCGCAAGCACCCCCTTTATTTCCTCTATGTCCTCTTGGTAGACGCTGCCCGTACTGTTTACGCGCTTTGCAATCTGATTGACATTGACACCGATTTTCTGTATCTCCGCTGTCATGGCTTTTATGTCGGTGTGGTCTACTTGGATAATGTACCCGTCGATTGCCATTTTTCGCAAATAGGCTTCCATGTTCCGGGTAGGGACGAGCTTCATTTTTTCAAGAATTAAATCTCGTTCCGCTTCTGTTACTCTGAATTTGATTTGTACCGTTCTTTTGCGTCCGTCCATGCTTTCGCTCCTTTCCGTTCCGAGGGTTTGGGACACTTCCCAACAAGCCATTTTCAATCGACGCGCCGCAGCGCAGGAGGGCGAAAATACGGAAGTGGGTACCCGCTTCCTATGCTTGCTACGAAAGTTTTTCCTTACTCCCTACTACAACGAAAAGCCCCGTTTTGCCAACTTTAAGCAAAAGAAAAACGCTGCAATCTCAAAAAGATTACAACGCTTCTTAAAACCTATTCAATTTTCGTTTTCGACTTCTGCAATTTCTTTTGCCGTTGCGGTAACAATCCGTATGCCCTTATCGCTCATGCTGTCAAGCAGCGTGTCGAGCTGCCGCCTTTGCGTCGATTTTTCCGCTGTCTTATCCGGGAAAAAGAATTGGTCTACGGATATGTCATAACGGGTAACAAGTTCATAAAAGATTTGCAGGCTTGGCTGTTGCCCTTTGTTTTCAATATTCGCAAGGTAGCGAGGGGAAATATTCATTTCGTCGCTTACTTTCTTGCGGCTTTCATTCCTGCCTGTTCGCGCTGCTTTTATGGCTTGCCCGAAAGCTGCAAAGTCATATAAAGGTACTGGTCTTTTTGCCATAATAATTCACCCAACTACATTTTACTGTTCCTTTCTTTGCTTGGATATGTCTGTACAGTTCTTAGTATTAGCCAAAATAATTCATATTATGTGTCTTGAAGATACCAATGGTAATGCGTACAATATAATTGAAAAGCTCTTTTTCAAATTTTCACGGTAGTAAAATGCGAATGTTAATATGTGTTGCTTGCCGCAACGGGCAGGTCTGCGTATAATTTCTGTTGTAGGCGGCACATATTTTTCCTGCTGCCAACAATGCAAAAACTAATAAAGCAGGAGGTAATACCTAATGTTAAGCGAAAATATTAAAACAATCAGAAAATCAAAAGGACTTTCACAAGAAGAACTTGCTGTTAAAGTGAATGTGGTGCGGCAAACAGTTTCTAAATGGGAGAAAGGATTATCTGTTCCTGACTCTGAAATGTTGATTTCATTATCGGAGGCGCTTGAAACTCCAGTGAGCACTTTGCTTGGGGAAACTGTTATTGAAGCAGCGGCTGAGGACTTAAAAGCGATTTCCGAAAAGTTGGAGGTAATCAACTTACAACTCGCCCGAAGAAAGGCTATGCAGCGAAAAGCACTTCATGGCCTATTTATCATAATGTGTGCGTCCATTGTAATAATATTTGCGGTTTTAACGGTGTTAGAAAGCCCTTATCTGGGGTGGAATTTTAGTGACCCAGAAACCGCCGTTATGGGGACAGCCATTCATGCGTTTGAATGGTTATTTGTCCGACTGGCACCAATTATTTTTATAGGAGCAATCGTTGGAATATTCCTGACACGGAGTAAAGACTAAAATGCTTACATTTTCCGAGACCAAGACAAAGGTGTACATGAAAAAATCTCTATTTAGATTAACTGATTTATTAGAACTCTGCCTTGCATATAGTTTTTGTTTTTCTCTAAACTTGCTTATGGATTATGCAAAGACTTTGGATTTGGACGCTTACATTCTAAAGGCTTTTTTGAAGAATTTTATTGATTACCATCCATTGATTGTTTCGCTGTTTACGTTCATTGTGATAGCATTCCATTATCAAATGCTGGAAAGAAAAAAGGCAGAAATATTTTGCAGAATACTTGTGGGAGGTACTGTGTTTAACATCGCCATTCGATATATGCTGGACTGTATCTCGGTGCTCATTTTTGTTTATCTTCTATCGGTTTTGATAAATTTCTATCTTGGTTTCGATTTAGCTTACAATTTTTACTTAGTCCTTATTTTTGCCACATACATACTAATTAGCGCGAGGCGGGTACGGAAGTATGAAAATCTTTAAGTTTATTATTTCAAAAATTTTTTTAAGAAAAGCCATCCTTGGTATATGTGTAATGCTGCTGCTGTGCATGGCGAATTACATAACCTTTACTGCTGCTCGTTCCATTTTATCAACATTTCAAGGGTATCAAGAAACAAAATATGTAAATCAAGAAGGAGTTTACATCGCTAACTTAGACCCAGATAGTCATATTGATATGGGCATAGTTGGCGAAAATGGAATACAAGCAGTATATGACTATTTGAACAGTAACTTTAAGTATGCGTTTTACACAGACGGGTTTATTATCTCCGTTCCTAACAGCGAAGATATGGAAATATCATTATGCTATATAAACGAGCAATATTATAGATTAAATGGATTTGAGCTATCGCAAGGGACAGATTTATATTTTGATTATCCATTAGAAGGGGAAATTCCGGTTTTAATAGGAAAAGGGTTAAGTAAAACATATCCTGTTGGTTCGACAATAAAAATTGAAAAATCTGTTCTTGGGCGACCGCTAACTCTAAAGGTTCAGGGCGTGTTAAAACAAAATGCCTATCATTCCAATTACTATGCCCTCAATTCCAAGACATATTACAATTTTTCAATTCTTTTTCCTGTGAATGAGGACTTTATAAATCATGCGAATATGGACATTCAGTTTAATGGCCTTATGGATATTACACTTCTGGACACCTCAAAAGAAGAAATTGAGAATTTGAGTGAGATTATCAAAGACAATTTGGGTTTAAGATTTAACTTCTTTAGCCAAGAGGAAAATTACGACTATTTCAATGAATACTATCTTCATTCATTAAAAATTATATTCATAACAACCCTTATTTTGCTGATAGTCATAACTTGTCTTTCTGTTTGGAACGCATTGGTTAGCGTCCGCTTAATGTTGAAAGATTTTACAATCAATCTGTTGGTTGGATTAAGCTACCCAAAGCTGAAAAAAATATTTTATGGCTATTTTGGGATACTCTCCCTTGCCAATGTAACACTGATTTTTACATTTACCGCTTTTAACAGATATGGGTGTTGGTTAAGGAAAGACGCCACCTTTGCCACTTACGGATTATTTGGTTTGATAGGAATGGACTGGCTGGCTTTGCTGCTGGTTGTCGTTTCTGATATTGTTATCGGAATGATTGTTGTGGAGAGTATGTTATGGAAAATTAAAAAGGTTCCAATTTCCCTGGGGGTGTTACAATGACGAAAATTATTGATTTAAGCGTTAAGGAGAAAATCTATAAGAGCAAAAAGGCGCAAATTTCAATATTAAATAATTTCAGGCTTGAAGTCGCCCCTGGTGAAAGAATTGCCATTGTGGGAGAATCGGGAGCAGGGAAAAGTTCTTTGCTCAATATTATTGGGCTGCTTGATAGAAATTATGTCGGTGAATACACGCTTTTTGGCTCGCCAACCGCTCAGTTACATACAAGCCAATTAGCGCAATGGCGAAATCAACGGATTGGTTTTGTTCTTCAAGAATCGGCTCTTATAAACTCTTTGACGATTGAAGATAACATCAAACTGCCTTTTCTTTATGCAGGTTCTGAAAAAATGGATTTAAGTGAGACCGAGAATTTTGAAGCTGTTGTTAGTGCGATTGGTATTAAACCTATACTAAAAAAGAAACCGCTTGAATGTTCCGGCGGGGAAAGGGCCAGAACTGTATTTGCCAGAGGGATTATTATGAACCCCCAAATCATTTTAGCTGATGAACCTACGGCATCTCTCGATTGGGAGAACCGAGAAAGAATTGTAACCTTGCTTTTTAGAATGAACACGGAATTTAACACTACAATTATTACGGTAACTCATGATTTGGAAATCGCCAATCGTCATGATAGAGTAATTCATCTTGAAAGGAGAAAATGAAATGGGATTTTTTGGAATGATTGCGTCATTGCTGCTGGGGGTATTCTTTATTGCTTTTGGAATTTCCCGCAGAAAGCAGAAGGTTTTGCCTATAATCCTGATTGCACTCGGAGTAATGTTTGTCCTTATTGCACTTTACTTAGGATGGCCAAAATAAAGAAATAAGTTTGTTAAAATAGTCAAATCTTTCTAAACTGAACAATTGACTATCTGCCGGACGACGGCAAAAGAAAAAAAGCCGTCGCAGAGCAGAGATATTTTCACGCGCCATTTCTTAACTACGGCGGCTTTGAGAAAATCAAGGCCGCCGTTTCTTTTATCCTCTAAAGGGAATGACGACTGAACGCTGAAAAGTACGGCGGCTAATGGAGGTAGCCGCCATGTTGTATAAAGCCTATCGACAAAATCCAACACATCTCTACTTATCAAAAAAAGCCCGACCGCCGCCGGGTATCTTTCTACCCTTAGATATGAACTGTCAAATCATCTAAATACCGCTTACAATTCCTTTGCGCTTGTCTGCGTCTTGCAGACAGGCGCATTTTGCATTTTCGGGAGGTTTTTTCAAAAAAGTTTCGCTTTCATTCGGCGTTTGAAAAAATCGCCTGTATTATCCCGCGAAAAGGGGAGGTACCGCCACCTTTCAACACGAAAGGAGGTGAGAACATGGAACCTAATCGCGTGGAATTTCAGAAGCAATGTATCTTTCAAAGTTTCTGTAAACGGGTGCTGCACAACGAAGCCTGCAACGCCCATGAGGAAATCCGGCGACGCAGAGCAAAGGAAGTGTCGTTTTCCGACCTTGCCTTGCATGAGGAACGGCAGCTTTACACGCTTGATAAGTATTTTCAAGACGAAGAAGCCGAGCCGAGCTATCAGCAGGCGGGAAAGAAAATCACGCCGAAGCTGCTGCTTGAAGCAATTCGCACTTTGCCGGAAGAAAAGAGAAAAGCTATCATGCTGTACTATTTCGAGGGCATGACCGACGTGGAGATTGGAAAGTTATTCAATACGTCGCGCAGCACGATACAGTACAGACGGACAAGCTCTTTTGAAATCTTGAAGAAATATTTGGAGGAACACGCTGATGAATGGGACAAATGGTAAACAATCTGACTTCCCGGACGTTGCCCTTGTTCCCTATCCTGTCATTGTGGCAGCGACAAAGGGCGACCCAGACGCTATGAAAATTGTCTTGCAGCACTTTAGCGGTTACATAGCGAGCCTTTCTATGAGAAAGCTCTGCGACGAGCGCGGAAACGTCTATTTTGGCGTTGACGAGGATATTCGCCAACGGCTGCAAGCAAGACTAATGAGGGCAATCCTCACATTTAGGGTTGAATAACTGCACCGATACCGAAACGTCTTAACCCCTTTTCCGTTTCGTATCAATCCGCAGCAGCCCCGTATGTTCCTTGACAAAGAAAGCGACGCAAGATAACGGCGACGCAGTATAGGGCAAACCGGGTACGTCCTTTTTGCGCCGAGCCATACGGAGGGTGCGCCATGACGCTATTCCTCTATCGGGAAAAGCCGAGCGAGAAACACCGCGACGGGAAGCAAGTTAGCAGCTTGCGGGCGACAACACGCATTGAGGGGAGATAAGCCTTTACAGCCACAGTCCGAGCGTTCAGAGCGTCGCAGGCAATGGGTAAAGCTGCCTTAAATGAGCAGGGGTGCAATTCCCGCGAGGTTGTGCTAACAGCCGCCCGGTTAAAGCCCACTTTTTGTAACTTGACTTTTTAGCCATTTATGAAAGGGGGTATTTTCCTATGGCAAAAAAGGAAACAGCAAGCCCCGCTATCCCTGTATTCCCTATGTTAAAGACCGTTGAGCAAATGAGCAAGATTAGCGGTATCGGGGAAAATAAACTGCGCGAGCTTATGGATAGTGGCGAGCTTGAATATATACAAAATGGAAACCGTCGTTTGATAGCTGACGCTGCAATCTGGGACTGGTACCACAGGGCAAAGACGACAGCGAAGCCCCCGGCACGACAGGGAGGTTAAGCTATGGCTATATCAACAAGGCAGGTTAAGAATAAACGCGACAGCAACGGCGTACTGACCGGGCGGCCGGGTACAGTTTACGACGTGAATATAAAGTACACCGCCCCGAATGGGGAAAAGAAAACCTATTCAAAAAAGGGCTTTCCAACAAAAAAGGAAGCAACGCAGCATGAAGCAGAGATGAAAGCAAAGCTCCATAATCCGGGACAGATTGCGTCTATCGCTTCACAGCGGAAACAGACCGTTGCAAGCTATCTGAATGAATGGGTAGAAAGCTATGCAAGAGTGAACTTGCGCCCCTCTACTTACGACGGGTACAAAAGAACGATTGCAAACTACATCACGCCATATATCGGCGGCGTTGCCCTTAATCAGCTTACCCCCGCTATGGTAGACAAAATGTTTCAGCAGATTATTGACAAAGGCTTGAAACCGTCCACCGCAGCCGGGGCAAAGCGTGTTTTGAGCGTGGCGTTGAGCCATGCCCGGAAATACCGCTATATCGAAACAAACGCAGCAAAGGACACGCTTACGAAGTTTGGAAAGAGCGACAAGACCCCCGACCCGTACACGCCGGAACAGGTAAAAGCCCTTATGCAGCGCGTCGAGGGTACCGTTTGGGAAATGCCCGTTATCTTAGGCGGGCTTTACGGTATGCGCCGTTCTGAAATCCTGGGCTTGCGTTGGCGCAATGTGGATTTGGAAAACAACACCTTTGACGTTTCCGAGCAGCTACCCTTTAAGGTACCGCCAAAAACAAAAGTCATTGAGGAAATGGCACCGCCGAAATCCAACGGGCGAAAGCTGCCTATCACAGAGCTTGCCCGCCCGTTCTTTCTCAAACAGTTTGCTATGCAGGAAGCGCAGCGCGAACAGGCAGAAAAGGACGGAAAGCCTTACTATGACAATGACCTTGTTGTAGCGAAGCCGGACGGTTCCCCTATCTCCGCGTCGTGGGTATCTTCCCAGTTTGGAAAGCTGCTTGAAGATTTGGATATGCCGCATATCCGCTTTCACGATTTGCGCCATACAGCAGCTACAAATATGCACCAACTGACAGGCGACTTCTACACCGTAGGCGAAGTGTTAGGACATACACTTGCGGGTATCGGCGTATCGCTTGGGCTGTCTATGAACTTTGAAGCTGTTACCGCCCGTTATGTGGACGTGCGGCTTGAACGCAAAAAAGAAGTCTTAGACGCTTATCATGGGGCGGTCAAACAGGCAGACCCGGCAAAGGCAGAGAAAGCCGAGCCGAAGAAAGCAAAGAGCGCGGCAAAGAAAAAGAGCAGCGATTTAGAGCTTTAACCGCTGTATCTCTTTACCGCTTCTTATATCGTTTTATAGCCCCGCGTGGGATTTGGGCACCATTTGGGCACCATTTACCGAAAAAGCACCACTAACACAGGCGATAAAAGAAACGCCGAGAACGCGCAAAAACATAGAGTTTATGCGGGTTTCCGGCGTTTTCTAATCCCTCAACCGACCTAAAATCATCTTGCGGCAGAGAGAAAAATTCTACTATTTTTTATAATGGGGTGGGTAGGGACTGTATGGGGATCACGTTAATGCGTGTTCTTTTTGACGATGCGTCCGCCGACAAATTCGATGACGCAGACGATGAGCACAAGGACGAGCACGGTGACGTTCGTGATGTCGGCCATGTTGCGGTCGTGGCCGTAGCGGATGGCGAAGTCGCCGAGGCCGCCCGCGCCGGCGACGCCGGCCATGGCCGTGAGGTTTAAGAGACTCACGATCGTGATGGTCGTGCCGCGCGCGATGGCCGCGATGCTCTCCTTGAGATACACGCGGAAGATGATCTCAAGCGGGCTCGAGCCCATCGAGAGCGCCGCCTCGATAAGGCCGCCGTCGAGCTCGGCGAGCGCACTTTCGACCTGACGGGTGAAAAACGGCACTGAGCCGAACACCAGCGGCACGATCGCACCGCGCACATAGAGCACCGTGCCGACCAGCGCACGCGTGATGGGCATGACCCACGTCAGTAGGATGATAAACGGGATGGAGCGGAACAGGCTCACGAGCTTGTCGAGAATTTGGTAGACGACCTTGTTCTCCAAAATGCCGTTCGGCTTTGTCACCGTGAGCACCACGCCGAGCAGAAGCCCGAATACGAACGAGATGAGGCCCGACCAGAGCACCATGAGCATCGTGTCGCCGAGGGCCTTATAAAAGTCCGGCAGCTTGCTTGCAAGGTTCGGGGCAATGTTAACGATCAGCTCTTGCATCTTTGATGACCTCCACTCCAACATTTTTTTCGATCAGGTATTCGATCGCTTTCGTGATCTGCTTTCTCTCGCCGCTGATGATGGCGACCGTTCCGCCGATGGGGGAATCCTGCACGATGGTGATATCGGCGAAAATGATGTTGAGCGAGACGTTGAACATCTGCGACACGGCGGAGATGATCGGCTCGTTGACGTTGCGCTGAACATAGGACAGGCGGACAATGAGCTCGCCAGGCTGGAGACGCGTGACGGGGGAATCCTCGGCGATGAGCGCTTCGACCTTCTGGAGGTTCGAGGTCGTGTGGATGAAGCTCTTCGTGATGTCCTGCTTGGGCTCAGCGAAGACCGTGAAGACCTCGCCCTGCTCGACGACGCGGCCGTATTCCATGACGGCGACGCGGTCACAGATCTCCTTGACGACAGCCATCTCGTGCGTGATGAGCACGATCGTGATGCCGAGCGTTTCGTTGAGGTGCTTGAGAAGGTGCAGGATCGCCTTCGTTGTCTGCGGGTCGAGCGCGGAGGTCGCCTCGTCGCACAGAAGCACCTGTGGGTCGTTGGCAAGGGCGCGGGCGATGGCGACGCGCTGCTTCTGTCCGCCGGAGAGCTGGCTGGGGTAGGCGTCCGCCTTGTCGCCGATGCCGACGAGTTCCAAGAGCGTTGCGACCTTCTTCCGGATATCCTCCTTGCTCAGGCCGCTGCCCTTGAGCGGGTAGGCGACGTTTCCGGCCACCGTGCGCGACGGCATCAGGTTGAAGTGCTGGAAGATCATGCCGATCTTCTTGCGCGCCGCGCGCAGGTCCTTGGCAGAGAGCGCCGTCAAGTCCTGTCCCGCGACGAAGACGCTGCCGGAGCTTGGCCGCTCCAAAAGGTTGATGCATCGCACGAGCGTGGACTTGCCCGCGCCTGAGAAGCCGATGATCCCGAAGATCTCGCCCGAGCCGATGGAGAGCGACACGTCGCGCACGGCGTGCACGGCCTTTTCGCCCGAGCCGAAGTCCTTGGAAATGTTCTTGAGTTCGATCAAGTGAATTCCTCCTTTATCCCAAAAGCAAACAAAAAAAGCGGGGAGCTCATGAGCTCCCCGCTTCAGGTCAAACGATGTTCGGGTGGCAAGACCCTTCTGCGCGCTTTCAATCAGCGGCGGCAATTTCGTTCCTGTGCGTATCGGGCAGGAAAATGAGCATGAGCAATCGTGGGCATCGGCATCGCCATGTCCATGTTCATGCACATTAACATTCGAGAAGTGTAGGAGAACATTTCGTCGAAATCCTTTCCGAAAATCATATTGAGGTTGTGGGTATCATAGCACCGTGAAAAGCACACGTCAACAGAAAATGCGGGAAAATTCGCAACTTAGTCACACTTGACTAAAGCGGAAGAATAAACATGCGGAAAAAATCGGGTAATATTGCCAGCAAATTTGCCGCGCCGTTCAGTTTTGAAATGAAAAAAGAGGAACGGAAGCGGTCAGCTTCGTTCCTCTTTCACCGATTGAATGCCGAAAAAGCGGCGGCCGTTTTCGTTCGTCAGGGCGATGATTTCATCTGTGCTCATGCCGCGAATTTCTGCGAATTTTGCCGCAATATGGGACACATTGCGCGAGTCGTTGCGCGTGCCGCGCACGGGAACGGGGGCCATGTAAGG
>OLOQ01003063.1_pt1 | contig 12643 bp, 7 predicted proteins | sample 1673101 | NCBI WGS metagenome assembly OLOQ01 (sample SAMEA3136754, study PRJEB25190) | human gut metagenome | biome: human gut; feature: human-associated habitat; material: faeces | place: Austria | collected 2013 | reverse complement strand
CCCGTGCGTTTCTCTCAAAGTTCACATATCTTGCCCATCGCGATTTTGGTACCTGTGCTCATTTCATATATCTCAAATGCAAAGGGATGGTCCAGGAAGAAATCAATTCCCCCCGGAGGCGGCCCCGGAGCCGTAATATCTCCCGGCTTCCCCGAGGAAGATGATTCGGCCTTGTATGCCACACCCTTCTCATCAAGTTCAAACATTGAACTTTGATTCATACCCCACAAACTGAATTCATTCTCAGTAGCACCCGAATAATCGCCATTCCCATTCAAAGCCTCTTCAAGCCCGATTGAGCGGAGTAAATCCAAAAATTCAATGTTTGACGCAAGAGAAAACTTTGGTAGTTTTAAATTCACAGTACGGTTGTATGGTTCTCCAAGAGTCATGTCTTCAACTGCTTCGTCAACCGTGCAGCCTTCATCAGGCTTGATAAGATGAAGCACAAAACCACCATTGCCAAAGCTTAAAATTGCCCTAAGGCTTTTTGAATGTGCGTAAACCCTTGCATCTTCTCTGGTTTGACACATCATAGGAACCCGTACAACCTTTCCTGACTGACAGTAGAAATTATCCTGCTTCGTCTTTGATTTATCGAATTCAAATGTCCATCCTTGTTTGAACCTCATTGAACCAAGGAAAAAGAAATCTTCTGTTGGGGCATATTGCAGATATTCTTTCATCTCTCCTCCGGTAGCCTCAGCGAACCACTCATTGACAGCATTCTTTGCCTGCTCTGACTTTTTTGTGTATGCAAATGTCGGCGTGGAATAATAATCTCTTAGAGTATTTACATAATTTTCCTTCAGTTGAAGGTCGTTGCCGTACCACATCGAAGTTGACAACTGATATTGTGCTTTGACATCGGTCTGTGGTATTTCCTCTATCAGCGTTCGGTAAAGCTGATTCAGCCTATCCAGCGACGGATTAGAAATCCCGGGGAGAAGAACGTCGGTAAACAGCTTGCGTGTCTGTCCGGATGCTCCATTGGCCGCCATAGACAGATTGATATGCAGAGCCAAAGGCGAAAAAATAAAGTTTTTATCCTTGTATTCCAGATCTGCATTCATGGCATGCCAAAGATTCTCTGAGAATATGCGTGAGGCCTTCACATATTCACCTTCTTCACTATCAAGGGTAATCCATTTATTAGGAGCATAATCATTACCATCCGGTTCGTCCGAATCGCTACACGACGGCAAAAGAATGCCAACGAGTAACAAGGCTCCTAAAAGGGCTACATACTTAATTGTTTTTCTCATATCCAAACTATTTTACAGGTTATCATTTAGGTCGTATCATTGGAACAAATCGCTGATTATTGGGATATTTAATTCCGGTAATCTTACCGTCAAAATAATGGTACCAGCCATCTCCGCCGTTTTTACCATTACCCATGTTCATGTGGAAATAATCAGGGAGTATGGCGGATTCCTCTTTACTGTAGTAATTGAAACTTATGTCAAAGTAACCGGTCTCTTCGTCGTAGCCCAGATCAATCATCGGTGACTTAACGGCAACTACCGAGATAACACCGGGAAACCTTCGCTCCTGATAACCGTCGCAGACCCAGGCATGACCGTCACTGCCTTCACCTCTCATATAGAAAGGATTGTTTCCCTTTATCATGCTGCTCATCAGGGACAACGAAACAGTATTATAGGAAGCATTGAGGTATCCAAGTTTTTGTATGCCAACCACGTCATTCCCCGGGGATACTGATGTTTTCCCCTCTTTAAAGTCAGCTTTGCAATAATCACTTATATCACCCATCAGTTCATAGAGGTTCATTGCCAGACCATTGGCAGCATCATCCAACAAATTATCCCATTTGTATTTCGTCGGGAAACGGTGGTAATTAGCTATCTGTGCAATTGCTATCGGAGCACAACCGGCTACTTTTTTATTAATATTTAATTGTCTATAAACCGGAACAACATTGTACGGTGCTTCCTGGTGCCATTGTGTGGTCAATAAAGGACCGGTGATGTTAAGCTTCTCCTCCTTTATGAAACACAATGAGACTTCCTCAATATTATATTGGGGATTACTCCACTGGGAGGCATCTCTGAACAGGGCTTCATATTCGCTGTCGGGCAGACGGTAACGGGCTGCCGTGATGTTGCCCGCACAATTCCAGCCTGCGGCTTTCATTTTTGCGATTTTCTTGTTCATCTTCTCCTGCATTTCCATGCTTATGAACCGCGACATTGCTGAGACCGGTTCCGGCTTCTCATATAATGCCCAGTTCAGGGCATTTATGCGCAGAAGAGAGTCCTCAGGAAGCTCCGACAATGCCATGACTGACATTTTCAGGCCTTCCAGCAGGTCGGATGTAGGCTCCGTCTCTCCTGTAGGAAAATTGCCGGTTTCCGAGTAAGCCAGGACCGGGGGCGCCGACTTGGTGGCGCTGACAATGACAAACCCTCCCTCGCCGGGCCAGTTGATGACATGCAGCAATTCTTTTCCTGTCTCCGGATCCGTCACGGTCTCCGTATGAGGCAGTGCAAGGATTTGCGACCGGCTATGGCCCGATTCTTTTCCCATGAAGGCCATGGCGACTTTTACTGCATCCGATGAATCAACGGTTTTAGACCGCGAATCAATCAGAAGTCCTGATGTCGCATCCTCCTCCACAGGACAGATCTCCGGCACAAGCTCCTTCGGAGATTCATTCGTGCATCCCGCCAGTACAGCGGTAAGCAACATGCAAAGAAGTTTTTTCATTTTACATTTTTATTGGTATTTAGATATTTGGACGTTACTTTTCGGCGTCATCCTCTCAAATGAAAACGGCGTTCTACTCTAACGAGTCAGAAAAAGGCGAAAGACTGCATGAAGCCCTCGGATTTTAACCCTATTTAACATTTGCAAGATAATTCTGACTCCGAGGGGACGGAAACAATGAGATACCGCGCCCCCGTTCCCGGAAGCGCGGCATCCCATTTTATATAGGGCGGCATCATGCGTCACCCCGTGCGTTTCTCTCAAAGTTCACATATCTTGCCCATGGCAATCACGGCACCGGTACTTGTTTCACGGATTATAAAGCCGAAGGGATGGTTCAGATTAAAATCGACAGTAGATGGTGGAATATAATCTCCAGGCATATTTATACTTGAGTATGTTTCAACTTTAGTCCCCTTCTCATCTACTTCTATAAGGGTTTTCTGGATAATCTTATCTATCTTCAGTATGTTATCTGTCAGATGTGTTAATCTTCCAAAACCATCTAAAGCTTTTTCTACACCCATTGATTTTAATACATCCCTAAAATCGACTTCATGGGTAAATTTGAATTTGGGCATAGAAAGAATTATTCTACAATCATACGGTTCCCCAACTCCGGCACTGACCGCCTCCGACACGTCAAAGTTCTCTAAAGGCTTATATAGCTCCATAACGAAAGCGCCATTACCATAAGGAAGACGAATCATCCATGCTTTTTCTGATGCAAATACTTTTCCTGTGAATGCATCATTGAGCATCTCGACCTTGGATGTATTACCCGACTCGGAATAAAACCAGTTCTCCTTGGTTTGGGATGAATCAAACGGACGTGACCAAGTATGATGAAAACAGAGGGCATTAATAAACAGTACATCCCCCTCAGGCAAAACCTTAAAGACTTCACCCATCATTCCGTCTGTTGTCTTTGAAAACCACTTATTGATGTCATTTAAAGCATCTGCAGTATTTGGCGTGAATCTGAAAAGTATCGATCCATAACATTGCGTGCGATCTCCAAATGACTGCTTTAATTCTATATTCCGGTCAACCCATACAGAAGAAGCAATTTTTATTTTAGCCTTGGCATCTGTACTCGGAAGATCCTGAAGGAGCTTATGATTTAATTCATTTAATTTCTCAATCGTGCCTTCCCCTCCAAAATCAGGCAATAAAACATTTATCAATTCCTGCTGGGACTCTCCATCTGCTGCATTTGCCAGCAGTGATAAGTTCATTTGTAGAGACAGGGGAGAAAAAACAAAATTTACTGTTTTAGGTTCCGACTGATTCAGTTGCGACCAAAGGTTATCGGCAAATTTATTTGTCGCTTGCAGATAATCTAATTGGAAGGCCTCCAATTCGATTTTTCTTAAAGGAGCTTCTCCCGCTGTCTGGGGCTCGTCATTACTGCATGAGGCTATTAACAACGAACAACTTACAGCAATACTTATCCAGATATATTTTTTTTCAAAAATCATAATAACAACTATTTTAAGGTTTAACTGGCACTATCATGTTAAGGTTATCCTTATAACCGGCAACTGATCCGCCAGTTAAACCTTAAAATAGTTGTTAGATCGGTACACCAGGCGTCGTAAACTCCTTTGGCTCCCATGTTCATATGGAAACAGTCAGTATACGATGCATAGGCATCATACGATGGGTTCTCTCCTACATACTTAATAGCGTAATCGTAATATGGATCACCCGGGTCTTGATCTAATAGCATTCCGGGATGACCAATAAATGAAACTATCGCCTTACGTACTTGCTTCTGATATCCATCACACACCCAGGCATGTTGTCCTCCATCGGCTTTTCGTCCACTCATGTAAAAAGGTCTTCCGGATTTTATAGATGCCATCATTGATGAAATTGAGGAAGATTTAAATCCATCCACTTCATATCCCATTCTCTTAAAAATATCCACGACCTTGCTATCGGAAACGATAGTGGATGTTTCTGTATACACAGGAGAAGAATATGAATAAATATCCTTCATCATTATATAAAAACCAGAGCTGTCGTCTGTAACATCTACAAGGTTTCCTATACTTTCCCAATTATATTTTGAAGGGAATCTGTGATAACACATAATTTGACCGATAGCAATCGGTGCACAACCGGCCACTCCATTCTCTGCCGAACAATTATACGGAGCTCCCTGATGCCACTGGGTTTTAAGCATAGGGCCTATCGATACATCATACCCTTCCTGAGTGAGACACAATGAAGTCTCCATATAATCATACTGCGGATCACAATGTGAGGAGATATCGCGGCATAATGCCTCGTATTCATTCGCTGTAAGATGACTTTGAGCCCAGCCGAGTTTGCCTGCATACTTGTAGCCCTTAGCCTCCATCTTCGCTATTTTGGCAGCAATCATTTGGTTTACATCAGTGCTGCCGGCCCGTGATTGCGATATGTACGTCTCCCCCACAGGGCTTTCAAACATCGCCCAACTGATGGCATATCTTCGCTTCAACGAATCGCTCGGATAGGCAATCGCGTTTCTCACCTCATCTTTCATTCCCTCAAGAAGCAACGATGAGGCCGACGATGTATTGACCTCGAAATTTCCACTTTCGGAATAGGCCAATAATGGCTCCGTCATTTTCGATGCGCTTACTATCGCGAAGCCTCCGTTATCCCCATGATTGACGATATAAAGCAGCGGATTGCCCGAAGCCTCGTCAGTGATTGTAGTGACAATCGGGTAAGATGAGCCTCCCCCTGTACGGCTTGACGAACCCGTCGCACGTTTTTGGAACAACATTGCGACCTTAGCCGCATCAGAAGAATCAAGGGTCCGCGACTGCGGATCAATCAGCAGTCTGGCATCGGCTGCCGGCTCAACCGGACAGGTCTCAGGCTCATGATTTACAGGAGATTCATTCGTGCATCCCGCCAGTACAGCGGTAAGCAACATGCAAAGAAGTTTTTTCATTTTACATTTTTATTGGTATTTAGATATTTGGACGTTACTTTTCGGCGTCATCCTCTCAAATGAAAACGGCGTTCTACTCTAACGAGTCAGAAAAAGGCGAAAGACTGCATGAAGCCCTCGGATTTTAACCCTATTTAACTTTTACCAGGTCATCCTGACCCCGAGGTGGGAAACAATGAGATACCGCGCCCCCGTTCCCGGAAGCGCGGCATCCCATTTTTTAATGTGCTCCTCTTAAAGATTAAAAATTCTACCAAGCATTAATATCATTTTATCGTCAGTAATCTGGAACGCGAAAGGCCCGTTGATTGAGATCTGTTTTGAACCTCCAATCAGCTCTCCGCCTCGACTCATTTCGGCGGCACTTACCTGAGTGGAATTAAAACCGGACTCATTGAATTCAATCTTACTTGCCTGTATCAGTCCATCCAACCTGGCATCTCCCGATGAAATCATTCGCGGCAATTTCAGGGACGGATCACAAATGCTTCCTATGCCAAGGGCTTCTCCACAGTCTCTTATATCAAACCGGGATTCAACCGTAAAAGAAGGTATAGTAAGAGCGACATTATAATATGGAGCGGAATAAGGTGGAGTTCCTTCTATATATTCCCCATCAAACACATTGGAAAGGTTTTTATCCGCCCCCTCATTGGGTATTGCCAGAATGAGCTGTAAGCCGGTTTCACGTCCGCCTTCTCCCAATGACACCTTAATGATTTCGGCTGTAGTTGTCCGTGTCCACGGAACCTCCATAAGATAAGTTGAAAGCATTTCCACTTTCTTCTCTTCACCGTCGGCATTTACAAACTGACCGTCATCAATTTTATAGAATTGACGGGCTGGAGAAGACGAAAAAGAGAATAAATTGCTTAAGACCAGTGAGGCCGGATTCTTTTCCGAGAGAATATCGGCAATCATTCCCGAAGATTCTGCTGAACACCATTCATTGAATGCTGACGAGATATCATTTTCTCGGTACATTTTACCATAATATTTCGATATGGTTTTCCCAAAGTCTGCATTCAGATTGATATCTTCAGCGCACCACAGCGAATTTTTAACAATTGTTTTTGATTTGAAATCCAATCCTTGGAGTTCTTCAGCAAATTCCTTGTTAAACCTATTCAGATCCTCCAGAGTAGAATATACTTCTAATTCAGAATCGACCGGTAACAATAGATTTTCCAATTCCTCTTTGGCTTTTCCTTCCACTCCGTTAGCAAGCATGGAGAGAGTCATTGTGACACCAACCGGAGAAATAACCAAATTCTGGTTTTCCAATTTATTATTGGTAGTCTCAGCCTCCCATAACCGCTTTCCTATATAAGAGGTCAATCTGTAGGAAAAAAAATATTGCTTCAACTCCCAGTGATCTTCAGAGTTCTCAGGATTGTCTGGGCCGTGATCACTGCATGAAAATGTGGTTATGGCCAATAAAACCGCAACAAGACTTACTGCGATAAATTTAATCCAATTTATATTCTTCATTTTTTATCAAAGTTCTGAAATCTTGCCCATAGCCACTATGACATTTGTGCTCGTTTCGCGTATAACAAACCCAAACGGATGATTAAGATTGAAATCAACATCTTTAGGTGGTGCTGTTGAAGTCGCACCGGAGATTGTAGTTACAGACACGACCTTTGTCCCGTTCTCGTCGATTTCAATTTTTGATTTCTGGAATATTTTCTCAATCATCAGTTTTGTATCAGACATCCCGGAATAATCGGCCATCTCATCAAGCGCGTGCGAAAGTCCCATGCTCTTCAGAACTTTTTTGAAATCAATCTCCGATTCGAGATTGACCTTAGGCAAGCCTAAGTTGATATTCCGGTCGTAGGAAACACCGACACCGGCACTCACAGCCTCCGCTACGGTATAACCATCAAGAGGCTTATATAATTCCATAACAAACGCTCCGTTGCCATACGGACGGCGTACCATCCATGCCTCGTCGGTCACATACACTTCACCTTTATAAGCATCTTTCATCATCTCTACTTTTTCCGATGTTCCGGACTGAGAATAGAAATATTCTTTTTTGGTCTTTGACTTGTCAAACTGTCTGGCCCAGTCATGTTTAAATGAAAGTGCATTTATAAGTATGATATCCTCTTCTGGAGCTGATTTAAACAGTTCATCAATCATTCCTGAAGTCGCGTTCGAGCACCAGTCGTTAATTGCCTTCCGGTCGCTTTCAGAGCCGGGTATGAAATTAAAAATAGAAGCTCCATAGTAACGGTTCACACGGTCCTCAAAGCTTTTAACCGGCGTGAGCGTATGAGCCATCCATATAGAATTTGCCAGTTTAATTTTTGCTTTGCTGTCTGTCTTCGGCAACTTCTCCAGAAGCGTAGAATTCACTTGGTTTAGTCTGTCAAGCGAAGCGGTACCATCAAATTCAGGCAGCAATACCGACGACAATTCCTGATATGTTTCTCCGGACGCCCCGTTGGCCAAAAGAGAAAGCCCCATCTGAAGACTCAGAGGCGACATTATGAAATTATTTCTATCAGCCTCTGCATTGATTTCATTCCAAAGGTTTACGGCAAACTGATTGGTCGATTCGATATAAGGCAACTGTTCTGCCTCAAGTTCAATCCCAATCAGTGGGGCCTTTGTCGGCTGATTAGGTTCATCGCTGCTGCATCCTGTCAAAACCGGCAGGCTCATCGCCACAATACCAGAAACTACTAACTGACAGTTTAGTTTTTTCATGATTTTAGGTTTATGATAATTTGATTGGTTAAACTAAGTTTCATCTCTACTCTAACGAGTCAGAAAAAGGCGAAAGACTGCATGAAGCCCTCGGATTTTAACCCTATTTAACTTTTACCAGGTAATTCTGACTCCGAGGGGGAAGGAGAAGCTCCAGGGGTGTTCCTGCCAGTAGGTGGGCATTGAGCTGTGGTTGTTGAAATAGTAGCGGAGCGAGGGCTCGAAGTAGAGGCCGACGCGCGGTGACAGAGAGTATTGCACGCCGACACCGAACAGCGACGATACCTGCACGCGGTTGCTCAGATGCGGGAAGAGGACGTCGGCCTTGAGCGGCTTGGATGTCCGGGTGGTGAACTGCTTGCCCACAGGAATATCGATGGCCGCGCCAAGCGTTCCATAAACGGAGAACGACGAACGCTCAAACATCCTGTAATTGAGCTTCAATGGTATGCCGATATAGCTGTTGCGCACATTTCTTGATATGTGTACTCCATCGCAATAATATTTAAGGCGCGTGCGTAGCAAGGTATATGTCAATCCGCTTTCGACGCTGAGACGCGACGTGAGCTGTCGGCCTACATTGATACCGAACGACAGCGGAATCTCATGTTCCGGGCGATCGACAGGCATAGCTTGCTGCCTTAATGGTATAGGCCCGGCAAGAGGACGTTTAGCGTCAGTTTCCTGCGTAGAATCTGAAGGCGTCGGATTAATATCGGACGGATGGTTGCCTGTCATATCTTGCATACCGGATGACGCACTAATATGCGTACCCATACCGTACTGCACACCCACGGACCACACTCCCTCAGCGCGGGCTATACGGCGTGTCTCCGGTGCCTTGTGATAACGGTATACGGGCGTTGTGAAGTAGCGTTGCTGGGTGGCTGCGGTATCACGCTCCGTTTTCTGTCGGTCGGCTCCTGTGGTTTCCACCGCCTTCTCCCTAACAGTATCTGCGGCGGCAACCGCAGTCTTCAGCTCCGGCATTGTAATCGTATCAGCAGGCACTGCTGACATAGAATCGGTCACGGCCGCAATATTGCCGTTACCACCAGCAGCGAGAGTCGGCATGGCATTCTTACCTACGGCAGGCGACGGGCTGAGCGAGGGCAGTATGCCCGGCTGGGAGGCGTCGGCCGTGGCCGATTCCTTCTCGATCTGGACGGACGGCGAGGTCACGGTTTCAGTCTGCTCGGTCCGGGCGATTCTCTCGCCGATCTGTTCAAGGCCGCTGCGATGCAGCAGAAACCACAGCCCGGATGCAATCACGAGTATGGTGATGAGACCCAGCTCTCGTTTGCGCTCTATGATCATCCGCTGCAGCAGAATCCTGGCATGGTAGAGCTGCGACGACGCCGAATGAGGCGCTATGCCGAGCATGCGTCCAATCTCCTTGTGCGATTTACCCTCCAGCACCGCGAGCTTGAAAATGCGTCTGTAGCCATCAGGAAGACGGTCTATTATCACCTGGAGCTCTTCATAAGAGAGAATGTCATCGATAGGCGGTATGTCGGGAATCTCGTCCTCATTCTTTATGATTTCGAGCACATCCATATCGCTGAGATATTTCAGACAGAGGTTCTTCATCACCGTGCCCATCCAGTACTCGAGTTTCTGGGGCTGACGCACCTCCGAAATCCGGCCGAGTATCACCAGAAAGCCATCATGCAGAATATCCTTGGCAGCCGCACTGTGGCCCACATACCGCTGTATCACTCTGGCCATACTCGAGCCATAGCGACGGTAGAGGATAGAAATAGCCTCTTTGTCTCCTTCGGAGCACAACTGTATGAGTCGGGAATTATCCATTGTCAAGATGATAGCTTTCTGTTGTCATTATGGTTTTCTCTGTATAAAGAGAAGCGAAAAGCCAAAAGACTGCATGGGGGCTCTTAAATTTAACGCATTTTAACTTTTAAGGACATTTATAGGGTTATCGTGTCATAATTGTAGGGATACTCCATGGAGCATCCGCCGCCCTATTTGCAGGATTGCCACATGGACGCGGCTGCACCGGAGTGCAGCCCTACACTGTTGATTCTCATCTCATTCTACATCTCATCGAAGAGGGATGACAGTGCCCGTGGCGAGGTTCCACACAAAGCAGCGCACTTTATCGTGACCCTGCGTGGCAAGGAAGCGCCGCACGGCCTTAAGGGGGAATCCGAAGCCGTCAGCCGTGGGGGAAGCATCGGCCTCGGTGCCGTAGAGGATGGCATCCACCTGTCCGTCGGTATGCCACACAATCCTTACGCCCGGCAGGCGGCGCAATTCATCATGATATTCCACGGTGTAAACTGCATAGGGACGGCAATGGTCATATCCACCGAACCAGCTGCGTATAAGGCCGTCCGACTCAATCTGGCGCCGCAGACGCTCCACAGCCTCGTCGGCCATAGCCTTATCGGCAGCGCCTGACGCCGCAAGGCGGCACGCCGATTTTTCCAGCTGTCCGGAGGTAAAAACCGTGCGCAGCATGCGGGCCATGATGCCCTCCAATACCCCTTTATCTTTATCCGAGTCCGGCCGGGATGACTCCGCCGGGATCTCCGACGTGCGCTGAAGCATCTCTTCTACCGTCTCGCCCGGTGTCTCTATCCGCAGCTGCCGCCAGAGGTCGGTGCGCGGCAGGGAATAATACGCCGGCATCTTGAAATACCGCTCAGGCTCGAGGGTCTTGCGTGCCTCTTCCTCGCTTTCCAGAGCGTGCGGCAGCGCATGGCCCACGGTGAAGGAACTGTATTCGATACCTGTCTTCACGTCCATTTCGCCGTCGTTGCTCGAAGCACTGTCGTCATCCAGCGGGAAAAGCTCACGGTCTATCTCCACCTGTACGTCGCTGAACTCCACGCCCGCTTTCATGAGCGCTGTGCGCGAGGCGTCGAGGAAATCTCCCGTGGTCGAAATCTTCTTGCGAGGCTTCGAAGGGGCCGGATAGCTCACTATAAGCTCGTCGACGGCACGCGTCAGCGTCACGTAGAGCACATTCAGCTCGTCGAGCGTCTGTTCGGCCACACGCGACTCATAACGCTCCTTCAGCGGAGTCAGTGACATCCATGACTTCGGCACGAAGGGATAGACCGGGGGGAGCGAGCAGGGAATCTCCGCGCCGAGGCCGGAGGTGTCGAACCATTCCAGATCCTTGAACTTCACGAAATCCCACGCAGCGTCGGGCACATGCACGCAGCGGAACTCCAGACCCTTCGACTTGTGGGCGGTCATCACCCTTATAGCGTTCTCGTCGGCCGGGGCCGACACCTTTGAGCCGCATCCCACCGCGTCCCACCACTGCAGGAAGCTGTGTATATCGGGGTCGTTTGATTCGCAGTAATCCGCCACGAGATCCTGGAAGGCCGAGATGAACATGGCCTCGTCGCTCCTCCGCTCCTCGGAAAGCAGACGTGTGATCTGCTCTACGAGCGACTGCAGGCTATACGCCGCCGTGCTGTCGAAGCTCTCGGTGATATCGGGCATGACGGTGAAATTGGCCATGGCGTCCTCCAGAGCCTCGGCGGGCTGCATGTTTCCGTTCACATTATACTCGTAGCGGTTGATGAGCATGAGGATGTCGCGGCGGGTAATCCGGAGGGTTTTCCCGTCGGTCTCCCTTTCGGAAAGGGGCGGTTCGGGCGGCATGGCGCAGAAGCGGAGCACGCTCACTATGAACCGCACCGCCGGCGACTTTCCAAGCGCCAGCGCATCGTCCGACACTATCCTGACGTTTCTCAGCAACGGATCGTCAGAACCGGCGAAAAGACACGAGATATAATCTATCACGTTCTGCGCCGTGGCGTTGAAGCGGGTCAGAACGGCAATGTCGCATGGCCGGTATCCGGCGTGGATCTCACGGCGTATATTGGTTGCCATTATCTCCAGGCAGCGTTCCTGAAGGTCCTTGCGCCCTTTCTGCATGTTTCCGCGCACGGCCGTCACGCACACATATCCCTGCCGGTGTTTCCTGGCCACCTCCTGACGCGCTTTCTGATAGATGTCCCTGAAAGCTCCGGTTAGGGCGCTTGAGGCGGGGTCGAACAGGGCGTTGTTGAAGCTGACTACCTCTGCCGAGCTGCGCCAGTTGGTGTTTTTGGCGGAGTCTATAGCCGCCTGGTCAACAAACGGCCTGAACTCCTCCGTGACGGAGCTTTGCAGCAGCGTGGGGTCGGAATTTCGGAAACGGTAGATACACTGCTTCTCGTCGCCGATAATCAGGCTGTCGTTGCCCTCGCTCATACCCTG
>OLOQ01003062.1_pt1 | contig 12667 bp, 12 predicted proteins | sample 1673101 | NCBI WGS metagenome assembly OLOQ01 (sample SAMEA3136754, study PRJEB25190) | human gut metagenome | biome: human gut; feature: human-associated habitat; material: faeces | place: Austria | collected 2013 | reverse complement strand
ATAAGGCAGACGGTGAGAGGAAATATCAACCGGGATTCTGCATATAGTCAAGCTCATCCAGAATCTGGCGTGCGGGAAGGCTGGTGAGAGGTTCACCCGTGGCGAGTTCGCGCTCGGCAAGTTGCCGGACCGTTGCTGCATCGGAGTAAATCTTATGCCACAGCAGTCTCATGGCAGCATACCGGCAAATCGGCGTGAGTTCAGGGTCGGAGGCCTTAATGGCGATATCGAGTGAAAATGGTGTATGACGCAGCAGCCGGTGACATAGAATGTCTACAGTTTCAGCCGCAGGGGACTGGTTAATCATTTCAAGGGCGGAATCGACAGTTATGTCTTCCGGACGAAGAAGCATCGGCGCAAGAAGCATGCTTTCACGTGTGGAACGGTTATTCCACAGCTGCCGGGCGAGTCCCGGGTCATGGCCGAATTCCGAGGCTATTTCCACAAGCTGAGGAAGAACGAGACCAAAGATTATATGATGAGGCGAACCGGCTTTACGGTAGGTGTCTGCTATAACGCCATTTCGCATTGCAAAAAAACGGCGTTTCACTTGCTGGAGTCTGGAAAAATCTGTCATAGTATAAAAATCTATGCAAATTTAAGAAAAGAAATAATGTAAATACAACATTGCGAGGGCTCTTATCCGCAGGGTTGCAAAATTAATGTAAAGCACTTAACTTTGCATAAACAAAACAATGAGAATCAGCTGATGAAATCAATATTAGGCAAGATATTTACGGTGTGTGCTTTAGTAGGCACAATGGCCTTTAATTCCTGGGCCGACAATCTCAGCGACCTTCCTGTGACCAAGGTCGGGGGGCGCGACTGCTATTATTATGAAGTGCAGCCGAAAGAAACTGTGTATTCTCTTTGCCGACGGTTCGGTGTGAGCCGTGACGAGCTTTTGAAGCATAATCCGGATGCGGCCGACGGTCTGAAAGCGGGTCAAAGACTGTATTTTCCAGTAGACACAGAGAATTCTACCGGACGTCCAAGAACTTATGTGGTCGAAAAAAAGGAAACGGCTTACGGGATAAGTAAGAAATTCGGACTCACCACAGAAGAATTCTATGCTCTCAATCCCGAGGCGGTCGATGGCCTGAAAGCGGGACAGACGGTAAAAATCAGCAAAGGTACAGATGTTCCTGTGGCCAGTGCGTCGGCAACGACAGCTCCTGAAAAGACTCGGTTAGCTCCTGGAATGCATGAAATTGCTCCTCATGAGACTCTTTATCAGATAGCACGAGATAACAATACTTCAGTTGCTGCCATTCTTGCCGCTAACCCGGGCCTTGATGAGCGTAATTACAAAGCCGGTCAGGTGATAAGCCTGGGCGAGTCGCAACAGCCTGTGAAAAATGAACCCTCTCAGCCAGCGTTTGCCGAAACGAGAACAGAAGAAGTAAAGAGCGTGCCGGAGAGCACGCCTGTGGTTGCAGACGTGAATACCGTAACATACAGGGTGCACGCCCATGATACATTTTATGGTATTGCCGGAAAATTCGGAATCACGGTAAGCGAACTTCAGAAAGTAAATCCCGGTGTGGATATGCTTCGGGAGGATATGATTATAAATGTCCCTGTAAAGACGCAGACTTCTTCGCTTGCTGAAAACGCTGCTACCGAGGCTTCACCTCAGGTTGCTGACGAGGGAAATTCAATAAATGCTGCCACCACAGGAAACAGCGATGACAATAGTGTTATTGATAATAAGAGCGTGAATATAGCCGTGGCGCTGCCGTTTATGCTTAATGAAGAAAACCGTTCCCGCCAGTCGCAGCTATATACCGAATTCTACAAGGGATTTCTGATTGCCGTGGATTCCCTGCGCAACATCGGAACCCCGATTAATATTCAGACATACGATACCGAAGGAACTCTTGCAGGCGTCAACCGTATTCTGTCAAATCCTGAGCTCAAGAAGGCAAATCTGATAATAGCCCCCGACAATCAGGAGCATCTCTCTCTGTTCAGCAATTACGGAATGGTGAACGATATAGATATTCTGAACCTATTCGTGGTAAAGAGCACCGACTTCAATGACAACGCAAAAGTGCTCCAGGCAAATATTCCCCATGAAATGATGTATGGCAAGGCCATCGACTATCTGGTGAAGAAATTCGAAGGGTATGTACCCGTGATACTTACCCGAACCGACGGCCCGGTGGACAAAATAGAGTTTACCAAGAGCCTTGCAAGCGCGTTCAGAGGCGCAGGGCGCGAGGTGCTGGAAATCAGCTTCACCGGCAATCTCGGAGAAAAAGACTTTACAGACCTGGACCGAAGCAAAAAATATGCCTTCCTACCTGTGACATCCAAACAGGCTGAGCTAAACCGAATGCTCCCGGCTATCGCGTCGTTTAAGGAACAGACAGGCGGAACGGGAGTGGTGGTCTGGGGTTATCCCGAGTGGACTACCTTCCGGGGAGAAACTCTTGACGGCATGCATAAGGTAGACGCTTACGTTTTCTCGCGTTTTTTCACTGCTCCTGACGATTATACCTCACGCAGCATCGATGATCAGTTCCTGCGCTGGTATGGGGCGAGAATGGCGCAGTATGTGCCACGCCAGGGATTGCTTGGGTTCGACGCCGGCATGTATCTGATACCCGCTCTGAAAGCCAACGGAGGAGACTTTTCACGCTATACGCCTCAATATACCGGAGTGCAGAACGGATTCAGCTTTATACGGATGCCTCGCGGCGGTCTGGTGAACAACTGTCTATTTTTCCTGAATTACCGACCGGGAACACAGGCGGTGTCTAAAATAACATTGTAAGGAAATGCACAAAGGAATACTTAAGGCAATAACAGTCATTGCGCTGCTCATGTGCGCCACCACCATGACGGCACAGCGTAAATATGAGCCTCATTTCGCAATAGGCGGAAAGGGCGGCGTGACTTTCTCCCAAATGGCTTTTACGCCCGGCATTGAGCAGAAGATGGTGCAGGGTGTAATGGCAGGTGTGTCTTTCAGATATACCGAGGAAAAGTTCTTCGGCCTGATAGGTGAACTGACCGTGGAGCAACGCGGATGGAGCGAAAATTTTGAAGAAACAGATTTCAAGTATAGCCGAAAGCTTACCTATATGCAGATGCCATTGCTTACCCACATTTATTTCGGAGGCGAAAAGGTTAAGGGGTTTGTGAATCTGGGTCCGGTGGTCGGCTATATGATCGGAGACAACATATCTTCAAATTTCAATTATGAAGATCCGGCGTCGGTGGATGGCTTTCCTTTGGAAAACCGACATGTGAACCAGATGAAGATGGAAATTAAGAATAAGGTGGATTATGGAATCACTGCCGGCCTGGGATGTGAGCTGAAGATTGGCCGAAAAAATTCCATTCTTATCGAGGGCCGATATTATTATGGTCTTGGAAATATATTTTCATCGAACAAACGCGATGAGTTTTCCGCATCACGCGGCACGTCTATAATAGCGAGCCTCGGATATTATTTCCATCTGAAATAAGGCAGAATTAACTCAGAAGCTTATATCGCCTCTGCAGTTCAGAACGTGGAAAGCGAGTTCCTGCAGCAGGTCGTGCTCGTTCTGGCGGCTTCCTATGCCCTTGCTGCGCGCGTCGAAGCGCCGCAGTTCCTGAATGATTTCTATGGAATGGTAAGCATTGTAGTTCTTCAGGGCCAGAAGATATCTGTCGAGTTGGCGGGGATACCGTATGCCGAGCGTTTCCATCAGTGACTGTTGTGATTTATCACGGGTAAACTGCACGGCGAGCAGATTGGAGAAAAAACTGAACAGGGCAGTGGATGTGAGTATCGCCGGATTGTTTTTAGGATTAGCCCTGAAGTAATTTATAATGGTATATGTTTTTTTAACATCGCGGGCTGCAATCGCGTCTATGAGTTCGAAATTATTGAATTCGCGGGAAATGCCCACATGCAGCTCAATAGCCTGCGGAGTAATCATGGCTCCTTTGCCAAGAATCATGGCGAGCTTCTTTACCTCATTGTAGACTTTCGAGAGATCGAGTCCGATGTGGTCGGCAAGCACGGCTGCCGTTTCAGGTTCGATATTGAGCACCAGTTCTTTTGCCATGGCTGTGACTGCGGCTGGAAGGGCATTCTCGTAGATACGCTTTGACTCGAAAACCACGGCCTTTGACCCTCGGGCGGCAGCAAGGAGCTTTGCACCCTTGGCTTTCTGACCGCGGAAGCAGATTATGAGGACTGTAGACGGATTAGGATTCGCTACATATGGCCCGATTGCGTCAAGAACGTTGGCTCTCGCCGACTGAGCTTCCTTTAGAATCACTACAAGGCGATCGGCCATCATGGGGTAGCGGCGGCACGTCTGGGTGACAATGTCGGAGTCGCATTCCGGTCCGTAAAGCTGAAAAAGGTTGAAGTCTCTCTCCTCTTCAGGTACAAGGTTCTCAAACAGCTCGACAAGACGGTCGGTATAAAAACTTTCCTCGCCGTGGAGAATATACACGGGAGCCGTTTTACGCGACATGATGTCGGAACGGATCTGAGCGAAAGAAGGTGAGGGAGTAGCTGCCATGGAATAAATTTTTGTAAATTTACTCAATAATTGAACAACGGCAAAAAATAGTATGGACCGCAATAGTGAACATGCACAGTTTCCCCGGCTCAATCTGCCCCTGGCGGATGTGCGGCTGAAAAAAGAACCCGACGGGCAGACGAAAATTTACGACTGCTGTCGGGAGCGGTGGGTGGCTCTCACGCCCGAGGAATGGGTGAGGCAACATTTTGTAGCCATGCTGAAATCTACTTTGGACTATCCTGGGAGCAGGATAGGGAATGAGATAGGGCTACGGTTTAATGGAATGATTCGCAGGTGTGATACCGTGGTCTATGACCGATGCGCGCGTCCGGCGATGATAGTGGAGTATAAAGCTCCGTCGATTGCCATAAGCCAGAAGACTTTCGACCAGATAGCACGTTATAATATGGTGCTGGGAGTGAAATTTCTGATAGTGAGCAACGGTATGCAACACTACTGCTGCGAGATGATGCCTGATGGTGGATACCGGTTCAGGCGGGAACTTCCCCGATGGGAAGAAGTGGACGGAGTTCAGACGGTGTAATCCACGCAGGCACGCTGCATTAGATGGTCGCGGATAATGGCTACGGCGTTCTGATGGGCGGGATGGGCTGAGTAAACGGCCACATCTTCCATGGATTCAACGCATGCCGTGAGGCACATGTCCCATTTTTCTACGGGATTCTCGTTGATTCCTACCTCAATGGACTTCAGCTCAGGAATCACGTAAGGCAACTGAACGAGGGCCTCGCGAAATGAGGTCGAAAGGGCCATTCGTTCAGACGGTGAACCTGAGAACTGGAATGTCACAACATGTTTTACCATAAGAAATTGTATTTAGTTAATATTAAAACCTAACACCCGGATGGTGGGATTTGTTTGGTTCAGAGATGAATGGTAGGGTCAGACGGCATACAATCTTTCGCGGGCAGCAGCCACTTTGGGATCGACGATATAGTCGTCGTATTCACACATTTTGTCGATGATACCGCCCGGAGTAAGCTCGATGATGCGGTTGCAAACGGTCTGTATGAATTCGTGGTCGTGGCTGGCGAGTAGAATGTTGCCTTTGAAGAGTCTCAGCGTATTGTTGAATGCCTGGATTGACTCAAGGTCGAGATGGTTGGTGGGGGAGTCGAGAATAAGAGTGTTGGCATCGCGAAGCATCATGCGGGCTATCATGCAGCGCATTTTCTCACCGCCGGAGAGCACTGAGGCTTTCTTAAGGACCTCTTCACCGGAGAAAAGCATCTTGCCGAGGAAGCCTTTGAGATATATCTCGCTGGAGTCGTCGCTGAACTGACACAGCCAGTCAACAAGGTTGAGATCGGTATTGAAGAACGCGGCATTGTCAAGAGGAAGATATGCCGGGGTGATGGTCTGTCCCCAGTCGTAGGAGCCGGCATCGGGTTTGCGGTTGCCGGAAATAATCTCGAAGAAGGCGGTCATTGCACGGGGGTCGCGGCTGAGAAATGCGATTTTATCGCCTTTCTCTACCTGAAAATTCACGTCGGAGAAGAGTGTCTTGCCTTCAACGGAAGCGCTCAGTCCGTGGACTTCGAGAATCTTGTTGCCCGGTTCGCGCGAGGGAGTAAAGATTATTCCGGGATAGCGGCGCTGAGAGGGCTGGATTTCCTCGATGTTGAGTTTTTCGAGCATCTTTTTGCGCGAGGTTGTCTGCTTTGATTTGGCAACGTTCGCGCTGAAGCGCTGAATGAATTCCAGAAGTTCCTTGCGTTTCTCCTCGGCTTTCTTGTTCTGCTGCTGTTGCTGGCGCAGGGCAAGTTGAGAGGATTCATACCAGAAGCTGTAGTTACCGGCGAAGAGAGTCACCTTATTGTAGTCGATGTCGAGGGTGTGGGTTGACACAGCGTCAAGGAAATGGCGGTCGTGGCTCACGACGAGAACAGTGGTCTCGCACTCCGAAAGGTAATTTTCAAGCCAGGAAACGGTGTCGAGGTCAAGGTCGTTGGTGGGCTCGTCGAGAAGGAGATTGTCGGGATTGCCGAAGAGGGCTTTGGCAAGAAGCACACGTACCTTGTCCTTCGCGGGCATATCTTTCATTAGCATACCGTGCTTATCTTCCTTGATGCCGAGGCCTGAAAGGAGGGATGCTGCATCAGCCTCCGCATTCCAGCCTTCGAGTTCGGCAAACTTTTCTTCGAGTTCAGAGGCGCGGATGCCGTCGGCATCAGAGAAATCGGGCTTTGCATATAATGCGTCTTTTTCCTGCATTATGTCCCAGAGAACGGTATGACCGCGCAGTACGGTCTCGAGCACGGTGCAGTCGTCGAATTTGAAGTGATCCTGTTCGAGCACGCTCATGCGCTCGCCGGGACCCTGGGTGACGGAGCCTTGAGTGGGGGTGAGCTGACCCGAAAGAATGCGCATCAGGGTGGATTTGCCTGCTCCGTTAGCGCCGATTATTCCATAGCAGTTGCCGGGAGTGAATTTCATATTCACATCCTGAAAAAGAACACGTTTGCCGAATTGTATGCCAAGGTTGTTTACGGATAACATTCTGATATGCTGTTGATTGTGATGATAAAAAAAGGCTTGCTGCCAAAATCAGGGTGCAAAGGTAGTGAAAAAATGCGGGATAAGCCTAATAAAGAGGCGTCAGGATTGAAGAAAATTGATTTTACGGATAAGTTTAGGAAAAAATGTGTGAAAAGTTTGGATAAAATAAAAATAAGGCTTAACTTTGCACCGCAAATCAGAAATGGCGGGATAGCTCAGTTGGTTAGAGCGTCGGATTCATAACCCGGAGGTCCCGAGTTCAATTCTCGGTCCCGCTACAAAGCAGCCCAATTCAGGGCTGCTTTTTTGTTACCTGGCGGAAGGGCAGGGCTGTCTATAGGGACGGCGGGGACGCCGCCCTTCCCAGGCAGCCACGCCTGGAGCGTCCATATCCCTATTGAGGATAATTGGTTGTTAGGTGGGTAGGGTGGCGAAGGAGATCGCAACTCCACGGGGGCTGCGTCGTTATTGTTTGGATTTTCCTACCGGGGGTTCGGTGAGGGTGATTTTTATGACCGTAGTGTGGTCGAGGCTGCGGTTGATGGCTTCCTCGAAATGATTCATGTGTTTTGGCAGAAAACGCTGACACAGCAGGCGCAGGGCCTCGGTCTTTTCTGCCTTGTCGGTAACTGTTTCCGCACGTCCGATGGCCACAGCGGAGTGATAGTGCTCGGTAAAGTTGAGCTTTTCTTCCTCAAACTTGGGCGTGCATTTGCTTACGGCCGACAGGCTCACCACGGGATTTGCCAGAAGACAGTCGATTTTTTCGCCTTCTGATGCACAATGAAAATAGAATGTCTGCCCGTCACGGCGCACAAGCGACAGCGGCAGGCCATACGGAGTCCCGTCGGGGCGCGTCATACTCACGGTTACAAACGGAGCTTTCTCAAAAACTTCAAGAGCCCACTCAGCGCTTTTCTGCCTTGAGGCCTTTCTCATTGGTCGCATAGGGTGTATGACTTTGTTTATTATTAGTGTTATTTACGTTCTGTAAATTATAAATTGAGGGCCCGTATATAGTCTTTTGCATCATTATAGATGTCATCTGACAACCCCGGATGAGTATTAATTATATAATTGAGCCATTCTTTCCCATGCTTTGATGTTCCGGGGACCAGATTTTCCATTTCTCCTACTGGCACAGGGAAAATATTAACTTTATTGAATACCTCTAAGAGTTCCTGGGCGGCTTTTTTGGCTTCGGAATCAGGAATGCCATTGAGTCCGTTTTCTTTTAAAATATCCCATTTGTTTTGACCTTCAAGAAGTTTTTTCAGATTTCTTTTATCTTGACTACCGATGGCTGATGAGGTTAATCCATCAAGATAGTTATTGATGCGGGTCCGAAGTATTTCTTTATTGATCTCATTAGGAGTCTCCGGTAGTGAGGTTTCAATTTCTTTCCATAATTCGTCGCAATCTTCTTTCCAATTACCGCCGCAGTTCTCGTATAATAATTTTGCATCACTATCCTTGCGGAAAATATCAAAATCAGGGGTGGACCTAAAATCGATATTGAGACTTTTAAGGGCATTGCATATAATATGAAAACGTTGTTTTCCACCACATTCAATGAAAAGAATGTCCTTGATTCGTCTTTTCTCGGCATTAATTTGATCATTCATCATTCGATAAAACTTACAGTCGGTATTACTTTCGCATATTACTGTTGTTTGATAGAATAATGAATTAATAACATTTGAATAGCGCAAAAGAGGATCATTCCAAATTTTATTTATATCCTGGTTGTCAAGTATTGAAATAGAATTCTTATCTTCATTTCGCGTAATTCTAATAATCTTAAGTCTTTCGGGATGGTTATCCATTAGGCCTTTTAGGAAACTTTCGCTATGTGTTGACAAAAACAACTGTTTACCTGTTGCCATTTCTCCGATCTGCCTACCCATTATATACGCCTGTGGAGGATGAAGAAATGATTCTGGTTCGTCAATAAAGAAAGATGAATAATGCGGTACGAGGGTATTCAAAAGCACACCAGTATAGCTCTTCATTCCATCGCCTTGGTTGTGAAGTTTCTTTAGTGTTTTGAATCTATTTTTGAAAATCATATTTACCTCATCTATAGACGATCCTTCAAGGCCTTCTGGAATTATCACGGATTCTTCATCGATGGAAAACGAAATATATTTACCATCATAGTCATTTAAAAGCAATTGACTTCCAAAGGCTTCATGAAAAGCATTCTTCATTTTTGGTAGCAAGTCTCTGTTCCGTTCAAGATAGTGAAGAGGATGCTTCATTGCTTCCTCATCTCTTACCTTTTCCTGTGGATCAATCAGACTCAATCGATTCTTAGTAGAAATTAATGAGCATAAGAAATCGGCAATGCCTTCAGATATTTTTCCTGATTTTTTGAATTCATTTAGATGGTTTGAGTATATTTTAAATTGTGCGCCCGAATAATCACCATATTCTATAATAGAAAAAGACGATAGAACCTCTTCGATATCTTCTTTATTTTCTATATGCTTTTCGATAGACTTCACTACGATTCCATTATTTTCAGATAATAAATTGTATATATCATGCAGAGATTGACTTTTCCCCACGTTATTAGGTCCTACAAAAACCACTATGTCGTTATCATTGAGCGCTATAGTGGTTTGGTCATTAAAAGTAAGAGATTTGATTATTAGCTTTGTCATTATTCTTATGTCTATAATTGATTCATATTGGTTTAATCAGGGACACTCTTAAGGCGATCTCTTTGTTGATGAGGTGGTATTATGAAAGTAAATAAAACAAAGACTCGAAGATCTCGTTTTCTCTTATATCGACCTAAAATTTAATGTTGGTGTATATACAAATTTACAATTAATTCTTGAGTTTTCAATTGTTAGGTTAAAATAGTGAGAAAAAAGAAGGCGACGTGTCGGGGGCTGACACGTCGCTTTTGATGGGAGAGAATTTTTATATTTGATGATGGGGGAGAGGGGTGTGGTAGAGAGAGGGTACTGCCGAGGTCAGTCGAAGACGTGGCGGAGTTTGGAGAAGATGCTTTCTTTGACGGCGTCGCTGGCCTGAAGGTTGGGTTTGTCGCGGAGGGACTCGAAGGTTGCTTTTTCGCTTTCGTCGAGGTGCTCGGGAATGTAGACCATTACGTTGACAAGCTCGTCGCCGGTTGCGGATTCGCCGTAAGCGGGGAGTCCTTTGCCACGGAGGCGGAGTATCTTGCCTGGTTGGGTGCCTGCGGGGATTTTGACTCTTACTTTACCGGTGAGGGTAGGAATCTCTGCGGAGCCGCCGAGGGTGGCAGTGGGGATGTCGAGCATCAGGTTGTAGATGATGTCGTTGCCGTCGCGCAGGAGCTGCGGGTGCTTAAGCTCTTCGATAACCACGAGGAGGTCGCCGTTGACGCCTCCGTGCATGGGCGCGTTGCCTTTGCCTTTGACGGTGAGGGTCATTCCATCGGTGACACCTGCGGGTATCTTGAATGAGATGGTCTGGTCTTTATACTGCGTGCCGGTGCCGCCGCACTGGGGACATTTCTGGTCGATGATTTTACCTTCGCCGTCGCATTCGGGGCAGATGGCCTGGCTCTGACGGATGCCGAAGGGTGTCTGCTGCGCGCGCGTAACGGTGCCGGTTCCGTGGCAGGTAGGACAGGTCTTGAACGAGGTGCCGTCCTTGGCGCTGGTGCCGTTGCAGGCATCGCATTTCGCATAGCTTTTGAGCTTGAGGGTCTTGTTGACGCCCGTGGCGATTTCCTCGAGGGTGAGCTTGAGGGTGATTCGCAGGTCATCGCCGCGGCGGGGGCGTTTGCGGGGAGAGTGGCCGTAGCCTGCACCGGCGCTCTCGAAGCCGCCCATGTCGAATCCGCCGAAGTGCATTCCGCCTCCGAAAATATCGCCGAAAGCGGAGAAGATATCCTCCATAGACATACCTCCGGAACTGTAGAAGCCGCCACCACCGGCACCGCCGAAGCCCTGCGGGCCCATGTTGTGACCGAACTGGTCGTATTTGGCGCGTTTGTCGGGATTGGAAAGCACGTCGTAGGCCTCGGCCGCCTCCTTGAACTTCTCTTCAGCTTCTTTGTTGTCGGGGTTGCGGTCGGGGTGATATTTTATGGCGAGAGCGCGGTAGGCCTTCTTCAGCTCCTCGGGTGTGGCCGATTTACTGACGCCAAGCACTTCATAGTAATCTCTTTTTGACATCTTCTGTATCTTTAATATTTACGAACGGGAGAAAGGTTACTGGCCGACAACGACCTTGGCATGACGAAGCACTTTGTCGTTGATGGTGTAGCCTTTGGTGGGGGTGTCGATTATTTTTCCTTTCAAGTCTTCAGAGGGGGCGGGAACCATGGCGATGGCCTCGTGGAGTTCGGAGTCGAACTCTGCGCCGGTGCTTTCGATGGGTTTCACGCCATTCTGAGCCAGGTATTTTACGAGCTTATTGTAGATGAGCTCCATGCCTTCCTTGACGCTTTCGGCATTGTCAGTGGCTTTTACAGCCTCAAGGCCGCGCTCGAAATCGTCGACGATGGGGAGAAGGTTTTTAAGGACGTTTTCGGCGGCATTGCGGATAATATCGCTTTTCTCCTTTACGGTACGCTTGCGGAAATTGTCGAATTCAGCCATCAGGAAAAGATATTCTTTTTTTTCCTTCTCGACCTTAAGCTTTTCTTCGGCAAGCTGTTTGGCGAGAGCGTCGATTTCCGACATTTCCTGATTTTCGATATCCTCGGCAGTCATGTTTTCGTCATCGGCTTCCGGCACGTTATCGAAAATTTCGGCTTCGTTGGTCGAAGATTCGGCGTTAATATTTTCAGTTTCCCGGGTTTCGGGGTTATTACTGTTATCTTTCTGGTGCATGGTAAACTTATTTTTCTTTTTCATTTTTCCTATAACAAAAATTTTGCCAAAAACAGCTTTTGCCTTATTAATCACTAAAAGGATAACAATATGGGAGCGATAACGTTCAATTTACTTGCCTTGGATAATGGAAGTAAGGCAAACGGAGCAGTGCTGGAAGCGATCGCGGAGGGTCTCTGCCAAAATGTCAGAGGCGAAGAATGCATATACAGCGGATCCGGAGCCAGACATGGAAACATATACGGCTCCCATATCGGCCAAACCTCGTTTGACTGCCTCTATTTCCGGGGCGGCGGCAAAAACTGATTTCTCGAAATCGTTTTTAACGGTACCATTCCATTCTGAGAACGGCCTGGAAATGGCATCGGCAAGCTCAACGGCCGGGCGCGCGGGGGAGACGCCAGCGTAAGCACGGGCCGTGGAGACGCCGACGGGTGGTTTGACGATGGCGAGCTTCATGCGGTAAATGTCGGAGGGAAGAACTGCGGGAGCTAAATCGGTGCCGATTCCGGTAGCCATCATAGGCTTATTGTAGATGAAGAAAGGGCAGTCGGCGCCAATGGATGCGGCAACTTCGGCAAGCTTTTCGTCGGGGAAATCGAGAGAGAAGAGTGTGTTCAAAGCCCTGATGGTGAATGCCGCGTCGGCAGAGCCTCCGCCCAGTCCGGCTCCATCGGGAATGATTTTGCGGAGATATATATCGACCGCCGGAAGACCTTCGACCAGCTCCGCCATAGCCCGATAAGCTTTCATCACAAGATTCTTCTCGGGAGGGCAGTC
>OLOQ01003060.1_pt1 | contig 12673 bp, 9 predicted proteins | sample 1673101 | NCBI WGS metagenome assembly OLOQ01 (sample SAMEA3136754, study PRJEB25190) | human gut metagenome | biome: human gut; feature: human-associated habitat; material: faeces | place: Austria | collected 2013 | reverse complement strand
AAATGGGGTGTTGTTCAAACCGGAGCTTTGGAGGGGTGTTCATCCTTGAGCGCCCCCGCTCCACCAAAGTCCTGATTTTCTTCGGAAAGTCAGGACTTTTTGCTATATGCGGAACTTTTGAAAAAATCGAGGAGATCAAAACAGGGCATACCGCGTTAAAGATGAAATGCTTTTGCGGTATGCCCTTGATTTTTTTTGAATGGCGCGCTATAATAGATTTGCGAGTTAGAACAAACTAACTTTTTACGCGACGAAACGGAGTCGTTAAGGCTGAAAAGAGCAAAGCATTTAAAATGGCATTCACACCGCTCACCCAAGGGAAACGTCCAAAATCATCATGGCGGTAAAGCCCACGGCAAAAAACACCGTGCCGATGTTGGAGTGCGTGCCCTGTGACATTTCGGGGATAAGCTCCTCTACGACGACGTACAGCATTGCTCCGGCGGCGAAGCTCAAAAGGTACGGCAGCGCCGGCACAATGAGCTGGGCAGCCAAAACGGTCAGCACGGCACCGATGGGTTCCACCGCGCCGGAAAGCACGCCGTTCAAAAACGCACGCGACTTTTTCATGCCTTCAGCGTGCAACGGCATGGAGATGATGGCGCCTTCGGGGAAATTTTGAATGGCAATGCCGAGCGAAAGTGCAAGTGCGCCTGCGGCGGTGATCTGTGCGCTGCCGGAAAGGCACCCGGCGTACACCACGCCTACGGCCATACCCTCCGGAATATTGTGCAGCGTGACGGCAAGCATCATCATTGTATTGCGGTGCAGTCGGCTTTTCGGGCCTTCCGCCTGTTCGCTGCTGCGGTGCAGGTGGGGGATGGTGGGGGCAAGCAAAAGCAGGAACAAAACACCTGCCCAAAACCCGACCGCTGCCGGCAGAAACGAGAGCTTGCCGAGCGCTGCGGATTGCTCTATGGCGGGGATCAATAAGCTCCATACCGAAGCCGCCACCATCACACCTGCCGCAAAGCCGGTCAGGCTGCGCTGTACGCGATCGCTGAGCGATTTTTTCATGAAGAACACGCACGCTGCGCCGAGCGAGGTGCCAAGAAACGGAATCAGTATGCCGTAAAATGTTTCCATATGTATCCTCCGTATACAGTGAAATCGAATAAGTTAGTCTTAGCTAACTTTCGAATATAGCATACACGAAATTAGAGCAGAAGTCAACCGTGAACCGAGAAATTCTGTTTTGGCGCATAAAAGACCACTAGCAAGAAAATAGGGCGAAAAGACCAAATAGAGCGAAAATTTCACTTCTATTTTTGAATTCGAGTTAGAAATTACTAACTTTTAATACGATGCCGCACGCGGGCAGCGGTCTCTTTTCCCGCAGTCAGAACATAATGTTAGGGGGCGCGTATCATGCGTGACGCGATACAACAAGAAGAGCAAAACACGATGCTGCTTGCGGAAAGTGACGGCTGTGCCGTGTGGCAGCTGCGCAACGAGACGGGCGAGGGCACTGTGACATGCTATACCATTTTTCCGGGTGTGGAGCTTCGGTTTCGAGATCTGCACATGACGCACTGTGTATACGGAAAGACCGACGACCGTATGCGGCTCACGATCGAGCACTGCCGCGAAGGGCGCATGGCCTACGCGTTGGGAGAAGGCGCTTTTTCCTATGTGAGCGCCGGTGAGATGAAGCTTGAAAGCGGCGCGTCATGCTCGCAGAAGCTCGACTTGCCCTCCGGCCATTACCATGGACTCGTGGTCACGCTCGACCCGGAGCAGGCCTCGCGTTCCCTGCCGAACGTCATGGCGGGCTTTTCCGTTACCCCGGCGGCGATTTTGCGCCGCTTTGCGCTGAACAAAATGCCTAAGGTCATTGCGTGCACGGAGCGGGTTGCGCACATCTTTGAGGAAATGTACCGCGTGCCGGAAAAAGCACGTATTTCCTATTTTCAAATCAAAATACTGGAGCTGCTGCTTGCGCTCGACAGCATGACGCCGCCGAAGGAAAACGCGGCGCATCCGTACTTTTATAAGACGCAGCTTGAAAAAACCAAGGCCGTGCGCGATTTTCTCGCCGAACATATCTCCGAAAACTTCACGCAGGAAGAGCTTTCTGCACGGTTCGATTTTGCGCTGACGCCGATGAAGACCTGCTTTAAGGCGGCGTACGGCACATCCATCGGCGCGTGGCTCACCGATTACCGCATGAATTACGCGGCGGAAATTTTGTTGCGTGAAAAACGCCGGAACATTGCCGAGATTGCCGCACAGGTCGGATACGACAGCGCCAGTAAGTTTGCGGCGGCGTTCAAAAAAGTAAAGCACATGACGCCCGCTGAATACCGCAGCGCGTTGCGATAAATCAAAAATAAAACAGTGAAACTCCAATATAACGGTGCTCACTGTTTTTAAAATCTCAGAAAAGTTTCACTTGTAACCTTTTCCTTTGTGTGGTAGAATAACGGTAAAATCAAAACGACTTTGAAAAACATAAAGGAGCGTGCCCGTATGGATGCTTTGCAAAACCTTTTTAATCGCAGAAGCGTGCGGGATTTCACCGCACAGCCCATTGAAGAAGAGAAGTTGCACCGGATTTTAGAGGCCGGCATGAGCGGTCCTTGCTGCGTGAATGCGCGCGATTGGTCGTTCATCGTCGTCACCGACCGCGAAAAGCTGCTTGAAATGGCAGAGGCGAACGGTAGACCGGCACAGCCGCTGAAAAAGGCTGCGGCCGCCATTCTGATCTGCGGCGATCTCGAGCGTGCATTCCCACCCGCGAAAGACTATTGGGTCATCGACGGCGCCATTGCCGCGCAGAATATGACGCTTTGCGCCGATGCACTCGGCCTCGGCTCTGTGTGGCTCGGCACATGGCCGCAGATGGACCGTGTTGAAAAGCAAGCCGCACTGTTTAACCTGCCGGAGACCATCGTGCCGCATTCCATTCTCGCTCTCGGCTATCCCGCAGAGGAGAATAAAGAGCCGCGTGAAAGCCGCTACGAAGAAAACCGCGTACATTTTGAAAAGTGGTAATAAAGGACGTTGCCCCGGCGGGCAGCGTCCTTTTCTCATACATTGTTGTGCAGTGTGCCGAGTTGATAAAACGCCACGGCGCTTGCGGCGGCAACGTTCAGCGAGTCCACACCGTGCGACATGGGAATCTTTACCGTGTAGTCGCAATGCTCGATCGTTGTATTTGCAAGGCCGTCACCCTCGGTGCCAAGCACAACGGCGAGCTTCGGCTCTTTCTCCAAACGCGGGTCAGAGAGGGGAAGCGTGTCGTCGCGCAGCGCCATGGCGGCCGTCTTAAAGCCGAGACCGTGCAGCGTATCCTGCCACGAAATGTCTTCGGGCAGATACGTCCACGGCACCTGAAATACCGTGCCCATGCTCACGCGGCTCGCGCGGCGATACAGCGGGTCGCTGCCGGCGGCGGTCAATAAAACCGCGTCCATGCCGAGCGCCGCCGCACTGCGGAAGATTGCGCCGATGTTTGTGGGGTTCATCACATTTTCGAGCACGGCAATGCGGCGCGCATTTGTGCAAATCTCCGCAACACTTTTCAAAGCCGGGCGGCGCATCGCACATAGCATGCCGCGGGTCAGCTTAAAGCCCGTCAGCTGCGTTAAAACATCCAGCTCCGCCGTGTAAACGGGAATGTCTTCGGGGCAGCGAGACAGAATTTCTGCAGCCTTGCCCTCCACATGCTTCGTTTCCATTAAAAAAGAGAGCGGCACGCAGCCGCCGTCTAAGGCGCGGCCGATAACAAGCGGGCTTTCCGCAATGAACATTGCGTTTGCGGGGTCGGCGCGGTTGACAAGTTGGTTTTCCGTAAGCCGCGCAAAAACGTCCAGCTCCGGCGCGGAAAAGGACGTGATGGGAATGATGTTTGCCATAAAAACACACTTTCAATTATTTAATATTGAATAATATTGAAGATATCTAAGCTAAAGTAAAGCGAACGCACAAAGTTTTGCGCAAACTTTTTTCAAGAAGCTTAAACCGAACGCACGCGTTCGGTGGACTGTTTTGCTCGGGAAACCCAATTAGGGGGTTCCCCGAACGATGAGTAGAGCGAGGCGTTAAAAAGCTGCAAAGCGCAAACCCGCCCCATATTCCCCAATATTTTATCACACCGCAAAGCAGAAAATCAAGTAGATAGGGCAGGGAGAATGCCGCTTGTAAAGAAAACCGCTAAAAAACGTAAAATTTTCATGAAATATCATTGACAAAGTATACAACAAAGAGTAAAATACCCAGTGTATGAGGCGTTTACAGTTTATTCACAACGTCTCAAAATATTTCAGATCATCTGCGGCAGATCGCAGATACAGGAGGAAACACACATGAAAAAGGTATTGAGCATTGTTCTGGCGCTCGCGCTTCTCTGCGTCACCTTCGCAGCATGCGCAGGCAACGGAACCTCTTCCACAAGCTCTGCCTCTGAGGAATCCAGTGCTGTCAGCTCTGAATCCTCTGCAGAAGCATCCGAGTCTTCCGCGTCTTCCGAGGAAAGCACTTCCACGGAAAAGACCAAGATCGGCATTCTTGCACCGGCTGTTACCCACGGTTGGGTCGCAGGCGTTGCATATTACGCTGAGCAGCGCTGCAAAGAGCTGAGCGACACTGTCGACTACAAGCTCTACACCAGCAACAACGCTGAGGAAATGACTTCTCAGATCGACGACCTCAAGTCCTGGGGCGCAGAAGCTATCGTTGCTTTCCCGCAGTGGGAAGGCATGGAAGTGCCGATTCAGGAAGCAATCGATGAGGGCATCGTTGTTGTAAACTTCGATATCGAGATCGCAGCGGACGGCGTTTACCGTGTATCCGGCGATAACGAATCCATGGGCGTTGAAGGCGCTAAGTACATTGTCGATAAAATCGGCACCACCGGCAAAGTCGTCGTTCTCGACGTTCCGACCTCTGGTTCCGTTGCAGAGCTCCGTAAGAAGGGCTTCCTCGACACCATGAAGGAAATTGCTCCGGATATGGAGATTGTTGAGTATGCTACGCAGTTCACCCGTGAAGCCGGTCAGGCTGACTTCGCCGACATCCTCACCAGCAACGATCACATCGACGCTGTTTACTCCATGGACGACGAGACTTCCATCGGTGTTCTGCAGGCTATTTCCGAAGCAAACCGTGACGACATTAAGGTCATCACCGGTGGCGGCGGCTGCCAGGAGTACTTCAACATGATGAAGGAAAACGAGAACATTTGGATTGAGTCTTCTCTTTACAGCCCGCTGATGGTCAAGGACGCTGTTGATATGGCACTTGACGTTCTCGCAGGCAAGGACGTAGAGCCGGTCAAGATTATCTCGACGACAGTTGTTGACAGAGAAAACGTTGACGAGTACCTCGACCCGGAGAACACCGTTTACTAATTTAAAAGTTCTGCAAAGGGGCTGTTGCGCAAGCAGCAGCCTTTTTTGTTAAAAGGGGATAGCCGTATTCTATAGGCGGCAGATCTCCTATTTGTACGCCATACAGAAAGGAAAGTGTATGTATGACACTTGAAATGAAGGGGATCTACGAATCCTTCGGTGCAAACGATGTTCTGCGGGACGTTTCGTTTACCTTAAACGGCGGCGAGATCTGCGCGCTGCTCGGTGAAAACGGCGCCGGAAAATCTACCCTGATGAATATTCTCGGCGGCGTCCATCATGCGGATCAGGGCCAGATCCTATTGGACGGCAAGCGCGTTGCGTTTCAAACGCCGGCGGATTCCCTGAAGCATGGCATTGCTTTTATCCATCAGGAATTAAACCTTGTAAATGATCTTGCCATTTACGAGAATATGTTTATCGGCCACGAGCTGCGGAAGAAGAACCGTTTTCTGGATTCCGCCGCGATGATTGCGAAAACGAACGAAGTTTTCAAAAAAATGGACCTTGACCTCGACCCGCGTATCATGGTGCGCGACCTCGATGCTTCCTATAAGCAGATTGTCGAGATTGCCCGCGCACTTTTGATGGAGGCTTCCATCATCATCATGGACGAGCCGACCACTTCGCTTACGGAGCCGGAAATTCGCCGTGTGTTCGATATGATGAATACGCTGAGAAAGAGCGGCGTAGGCATTGTGTTCATTTCTCATAAGCTGCGCGAGGTCATGGAGATCTGCACACGCTACACAGTGCTGCGAGACGGCAATATGGTTTCCTCCGGCCTTGTCTCGGAGACCTCTGTCGATATGCTGGCGCGCGACATGGTCGGCCACGATGTGCGCACACAGTCGCTCCGCCGTGAGAAAAAGATTGGTAATGTTATTTTAAGCGGCAAGGGTATGACGTTGGAGCCGCATTTCAGAAACGTCAGCTTTGAAGTGCACACCGGCGAGGTGCTCGGTTTCACGGGCCTTTTGGGCGACGGCAGAAGTGAGCTGTTTCAGGCGGTTTTCGGCGCAATACACGGGGCTTCCGGCACGGTAGAAGTAGAGGGCAAGCCCGTGCATATCCGCACTACGGGGCAGGCGCTCAAGGCCGGCGTCGGCTATGTGCCGCGCAACCGCAAGGAAAACGGCATCATCAAGGATATGAGTATTCTTGAAAACGGCACGGTCGTCACATGGCCCAGAGACAGCAAGATGGGCTTTTTGCACTCGAAGAAGATTGAAAAGGATTTTGATGATTTCGAAAAAGAGCTGCACATTAAGCTCGGCTCCGCAAAAGATCTCATCGGCAGCCTTTCCGGCGGCAACCAGCAGAAGGTGGTGCTGGCAAAGTGGCTGGATGCAAACCCAAAGGTGCTTGTGTTCGATAACCCCACACAGGGCGTGGACGTAGGTGCTAAGGAGGAAATCTACGATATTATCCTGAAGCTCGCAGAGGCGGGCGTCGCCGTCATTGTGCTTTCCAGCGAGGCCCAGGAGATTATCCGCGTGTGCGACCGCACCGTCGTGATGTTCCACGGCAGCGTGCAGGGCGAGCTTGTCGGCGATGAAATGAATGAGCAGGCCATCATGCGCCTTGCAACAGGGGGACAGGTATAATGAACGAAAAAACAAACAAAAAGGGCTTTGGCGCATGGTTCCGCGATAATTGGAAGAATAATGCGCTGTTTTCCACAGGCATTGCACTGATCGTCATGGTTATTCTGCAGACGCTCGCGCTCGGCTTTGATTACGCAAGCTTCGGCGAATGGTTCGGCGCATGGATTAACAACTGGATGAACATTCTCCGTAACAACTCCAGCGTCGGTATCATCGCGCTCGGCATGACGTTCGTCATTATCTCCGGCGGCATTGATCTTGCCGTCGGCTCCACGCTCGTCGCGGTCGGCGCCATTACCATGACGCTTATCGACGCCGCAAACGGCGGCTGGCTCGGCGCAATCGGCCTTACCGGCGCACCTTCGTACATAGTTGCCATTCTGATTTCCGTCGCGGCCGGCATCATTTTCGGCGGCCTCAACGGCCTCATGGTCACTGCGGGCAAGATTCCGCCGTTCATCGCAACGCTCGGTGCCATGAAGATCCTGCGCAGTGTGACGCAGCAGTTCATGCAGTCCAGTTCGCCGAAGGTTCCGACGGGTTTTCAGCAGATCGCCCGTGTGAAGGTCGGCGGCCAGATGTTTATGCCGATCCTCTATTGGCTCCTCATCGCGCTCGTGCTGTACATCGTCTCTAAGAAGACCGTGTTCGGCCGCCACGTGTTCGCGGTCGGCTCCAACGAGAAGACGTCCCGTCTTTCCGGCATCAACGTCAATCGTGTAAAGCTCGGCGTATATGCGCTGATGGGCGCGGTTGTCGCTATCGCGGCCGTATTGCAGGTCTCCCGCATCGGCGCTATGGACCCGGCAAACGCCGGCAGCGGCTATGAGCTCGATTCCATCGCGGCGGTCATCGTCGGCGGCACCAGCATGTCCGGCGGCAAGGGCTCCGTTGTGGGTACTGTATTCGGTATGCTCATCATCGCCGTTATGAACAACCTCCTCAATCTCCTCGGCGTTCCGCCGTTCCTGCGCGAAGCCTTCAAGGGCGCGATCATCATCGCCGCCGTCCTGCTCCAGCGCAAGTCTTCCGATAACTGAACATAAACGGTATTTTGTAAGACCTTGTCGTAAGAAATCGCGAAAAGGTCTTACTTTTTTTGTAAAATAACGCGAAACAGCCCGATATTTTCAAATAGGGTTGATTTTTTGCGCTGTATATTCTATAATATACAAAGAAATAAAAATCCTTTCATGGATCATGGAGGCTGAATTTATGTTAGTATCTGCAAAGGAAATGCTGGACAAGGCTAAGGCAGGCAAATACGCTGTCGGTCAGTTCAACATCAATAACCTCGAATGGACAAAGGCTATCCTGCTCACGGCTCAGGAGAACAACTCCCCGGTCATCCTCGGTGTTTCCGAGGGCGCAGGCAAGTACATGTGCGGCTACAACACCGTAGTTGGCATGGTAAACGGCATGCTGGAGACCCTGAAGATCACGGTTCCGGTTGCTCTGCACCTCGACCACGGCTCCTACGAAGGCGCTAAGGCTTGCATCGAAGCAGGCTTCTCTTCCATCATGTTCGACGGTTCCCACTATCCGATCGAAGAGAACATCGCAAAGACCACTGAGCTCATCGGCATCGCTCATGCAAAGGGCATCTCCGTTGAGGCTGAGGTCGGCGCAATCGGCGGCGAGGAAGACGGCGTTATCGGCGGCGGCGAAGTTGCAGACCCGAAGGAATGCAAAATGATTGCTGACCTCGGCGTCGACATGCTCGCAGCAGGCATCGGCAACATCCACGGCAAGTACCCGGCAAACTGGAAGGGCCTGAACTTCGACGTTCTCGCTGAGATTCAGAAGCTCACCGGCACTATGCCGCTCGTTCTCCATGGCGGTACGGGCATCCCGGCCGACATGATCAAGGAAGCAATCTCCCTTGGCGTTTCCAAAATCAACGTCAACACCGAGTGCCAGCTTTCTTTTGCAGCTGCTACCCGCAAATATATCGAGGAAGGCAAAGATTTGCAGGGCAAAGGCTTCGACCCGAGAAAGCTCCTCGCTCCGGGCTTTGAGGCGATTAAGGCTACCGTTAAGGAAAAGATGGAGCTCTTCGGTTCCATCGACAAGGCTTAATTTCAGCTTAAATCGAATTACAGAGAACGCTCCTATGACTGGAGCGTTCTTTTTTTGCCCGAATATATGCCGGAAAAGAAAAGCAAAATTTTCCTTACAACTTTATTAAAATTGCGGCCCTTGCAGCTTTCCGACAGTTTCTTCGCGCTTTCGGGTGCGTACACACCTTGAAAGCACAGGCAAAATGTGGTATACTGTGTTCAGTGAAAAGAATTTTTCGGGGATGTTGTATAAAAATGCACCGCATTCCGAAGCGGAGATCGAGAGGAAGCTGAGCGCATGGGAGAGAACAAATTATATTGCATGAGATGCTTTGAACCAATGGAGGACAGCAGCAATACCTGTCCGCACTGCGGCTGGCACAACGGCGATCAGGTGAAAAACGCGCTGCCGTATGGCACATTGCTCGGCGAAAAATACCTTGTGGGACAGGCTGTGCACGTCAACGGCGCGGGCATTACATACGCCGCGTTGGAAGCCAAAACGGCGCAGAAGGTAGAGGTGCGTGAGTTTTATCCGCATACCATTGCTGTGCGCGGCGAGACCGGCGCGTCCGTACTGCCGGTCAGCGGGGCAGAACTCAAGTTCAGCGACTATTTAAGCGAGTTCGAGCGCTATGCGCAGAAGCTCCTGCGTGTTTCCGATACAAAACACATTCAGCACGCCATCGATACATTTTCGCAGAACAACACGCAGTACATCGTGTTCTCGTTCACAGAGTCCGTTTCCCTGCGACAGTACGTGGAGGAGCACGGCGTTCTAAGCTGGGCGCAGTGCGAACAGTTCTTTTACCCGGTCATTCACACGCTCGGCGCCATTCATGCGCAGAACGTTGAGCACCTCGGTATCTCGCCGAACACACTGCGCATCACAAAAGACGATAAAATGATCGTTACGGGCTTTGACATACAGTCTGTGCGCCGTGCCGGCACCGACCTCATTGAGGATATTTTCCCCGGCTGCTGGGCGCTGGAGCAGTACTCCAAAACGAAAATCTGTGATGAGGTCACGGACGTTTACGGCCTGTGCGCATCGTTGTTGTTCGCGCTCACGGGCGCCGCACCCATGGAAGCGCCGAAGCGCAAGCAGGACCCGCGCCTGATGATCTCCAAAAATATCCTAAAGCAGTTGCCGGAACAGGTTATTCCGGCTATTGCCAATGGCCTACAGGTTGATCCCTCTCGCCGCACGTCAAGCTTCTCGCGCTTTTCCGCAGAGCTTGCCGCTGAGCCGACCGTTGTGGAAAAATTCGTCGAGACCGAAACGGTGCGCTCGCTGCCGAGCGGTTCCGGACGCACGCCGAGCAAGCGTCGCGTGCCTACTTTCCTGTGGCTTGTCGCGTCATTCGTGTTTACACTCGTCGTCATCTTTGCCGTGACGAGCGTGTGGTTCAAAGACAGCCCATTCTCGCCGCAAAGCATCGTTGCGTTCATCAAAGATCCGGGCGTTGTCGAAGAAAAGCAAACGCTTGAGGTGCCGAACCTTGTCGGTATGGATTACGACAAGCTGCTCTCCTTAACAGAAAAGGACAAAAAATATAAATTCGAGCTTGAAATTTACAAGGAAACATTCAGCGATACATTGCCGGAGGGGCAAATCACCGGACAATATCCGCTCGCGGGTGAGATTATTGAGGCCGGCAGCACGGTAAAGATTGCTGTATGCAAAGGCCCGCAGCTGCGTACGCTGCCGGATATCGAAGGCATGACTGCCGACGAAGCCGTAACGGCTTTAAAAGCCCTCGGTTTCGAGCCGGTGCAGGTCGCCGAAGTCAACGATTATGTGAAGGTTGGCTGCGTCATCGGTTATCAGTCCGACAGCCCCGGCGACGCGCTTGCACACGGCGCCGTTGTGGGCATCCTCGTCAGCGCGGAAAGCAGCGGGGAAGACGGCGAGTAAAATTGGTTAGAAAGCAATACACCCGCAGGCGGTTCGTTCCTGCGGGTGTATTGCTTTCTATAGAAGTATCAATGGAGGAAAACGTTGAGTTATTTGTACATCGCCATGTAATCGCCGTGTGCCTCGATGAGGTCGTCACACATCTTCACGATGTCGTCGATGGAAAGCTCGGCTGCGGTGTGCGGATCCAGCATAGCGGCGCGGTAGATATCCTCGCGCTTTCTGGTGCGTGCAGCTTCGATTGTCATCAGCTGTGCGTTGATGTTTGTCATGTTCATTGCGGCGAGCTGTACCGGCAGGCGGCCAACGTGGCACGGATTTACGCCCATCTTGTCCACAAGGCACGGTACCTCAACGCACGCATCGGCGGGCAGGTTATCGATAAGGCCGGTGTTCAGTACGTTGCCGCCGATCTTATACGGGTTGCCGGTGACCATAGCTTCCATAATGTAGGAGGCATATTCGCTGGAACGGGTGTGCTCCACTTTGCCGTCCTTCAAAATGCTTTCTTTTTCTTCCTTCCAGCCCTTGATTTGGTTGATGCAGCGGCGCGGGTATTCGTCCAGCGGGATGTTGAACTGTTCAATGAGCTCCGGGTAACGGGACTTGATGAAGAGCGGATTGTATTCCGCATTATGCTCGCTGGATTCGGTGCAGTAGTAGCCGAGGCGGCGAATGTACTCATAGCGCACCATATCTTTGTGCTTTTCGGTCGCATTCTTTTCTGCGGCGCGGCGCTTGATCTCGGGATAGAGGTCGTTGCCATCCTTGTCTTCAATCTTCAAAAGCCAGCCCATGTGGTTGATGCCGGCGATGAGCTCGCGGCGGCCTTCAACCTTATCTTCCATGCCAAGGGCCTTTAGGAGCTCCTTAGAGCAGACCTGCACGCTGTGGCAGAGGCCGACGGTCTTTACGTTCGTATAGCGCTGCATGTAGCCGGAGAGCATTGCCATCGGATTTGTGTAATTGAGGAACCATGCGTTCGGGCAAACTTCTTCCATGTCGCGGGCAAAATCTTCCAAAACAGGAATGGTGCGCAGTGCACGCATGATGCCGCCAATGCCCATCGTATCGGCAATCGTCTGGCGCAGACCGTACTTCTTCGGCACCTCGAAATCGATGATTGTGCACGGGTCGTAGAAGCCGACCTGGATAGCGTTTACGACGAAGTCCGCGCCGCGCAGCGCTTCTTTGCGGTTCTCAACGCCGCAATAGGTCTTCAGTGTCGCCTTGCCGCCGTTCGTATTCTTGTTGATAGCGCTGAGAATGATGTAAGACTCTTCCAAACGCTCGGCATCGATATCATAGAGCGCGATCTCGCTCTCACACAGAGAGGGCGTGCACATGCAGTCGCCGAGCACATTGCGTGCGAAAACGGTGCTGCCCGCGCCCATGAATGTAATTTTTGGCATAATTTGTAACTCCTTCCATAAAAACGATTCTTGTATTCATTATACGGTGCATAGTGTGCAGATTCTATATTTTTTGTTTCTTTTCGTTGTGATTTTGTTGTATTTTGTGTTTAAGTGTGCTATACTGAATAGGGAATTACAAAGGTAGGGACGGGTATGAACACCATAAAGCATAGAGCGGAAAATTTGAATAACGGCGGCTCTGTTACCGTGTATTACTGCGGTTACGAAAAATGTGAGGGCGGGCATTTCTGGGGTCCGGCCGTGCGCAATCAGTATTTGCTGCACTACGTCATCTCCGGCAAGGGCACGTATACCGTCGGAG
>OLOQ01003059.1_pt1 | contig 12676 bp, 8 predicted proteins | sample 1673101 | NCBI WGS metagenome assembly OLOQ01 (sample SAMEA3136754, study PRJEB25190) | human gut metagenome | biome: human gut; feature: human-associated habitat; material: faeces | place: Austria | collected 2013 | reverse complement strand
TGTTTCCGTCAGGCTCGACAGAGTGGCCACAGCCTGCTGCGCCTGGGTGACAGCGAACGCGCCAGCCTGTACCAGCTGTTTTCCCGGCTGGAAAAGGCGCTGACTGCACCCTCAGCTTACGCTGATGTACTGTCTCAGGCTATCCTGATCGAGCTGATGGTGCAGCTGTGCTCCACCGATATCGCGGCCAATTCCGTCGCCGTGCCCGCACAGGGCGATGATAAAATCGCCCAGGCACTTACCTATATTCAGGCAAACCTGGGCGAGAATCTATCCTGTTCCATCCTGGCCGAGCGGCTGTATATGAGCCGGTCTTCCTTTCAGCATCGCTTCCGCGAGGCAACCGGCTATACCCCGCATGCCTATATCCGCCTCAAACGCCTGCTGTACGCCAGCGAGCTGTTGGCAGGCGGCGAAAGCGCCACCAACGCCAGCCGCAAATGCGGCTACGGCGATTACTCCGCCTTTTGCCATGCATTCAAGGAGCAGTTTGGTGTATCGCCTGCCGCTTTCCTGCCGCGCAGCGGGCTAAACGGGCCGGACGAGTAATTTATCCAAGCAACGGCAGGATATCCGTCATGGTATCCGCCACATAATCGCAATATGGCAAAAGCGCCTCGGAATAGGGAATAATATCGGGAATCATGGCCACCTGAGCCCCGGCGGCGCGGCCGGATTTTACGCCGTTCACCGCGTCCTCCAGCACCAGGCAATGGGCCGTGGGCTGCTTGGCCAGGCGTGCGGCGGTCAGATAGATATCGGGCTGCGGTTTGCTGTGCTCGAACATATCGCCGCCCACCACATCGGTAAAATAATCATACACATGGGCGTGCTTAAGATGAGCGATCACCTGATCCCGCGGGCTGGACGATGCCAAAATGCACGCCAGCCCTTTTTTTCGCGCGGCGGTCAGCGTTTCCACCACGCCGGGCATCACGGGCATGCCGTGTTCATCATAGAAGGCGCGGCGCTCGGCCCAATAGGTATCCCAGAACAGCTGCCACTGAAAGGCCGGGCCCAGCAGGGTCTCATAGCTGCGGCGCAGATCCTTGGGCCCCAAGCCCATGCGCTCCACCAGCTGATCATAGGTAATGGTCAAGCCCTGGCGGCCAATAATATCAATAATAGAAAGCAGGCTGCGGCGCTCGGTATCAAAGAGCACGCCGTCCATATCCACCAGCAGCGCGCGCACAGGGGCAGGCGCAAACTCCGCGTTCAGCTTTTGCAGGCTCATGGGAAAGCTCCTCCGTTCAATGGTTGAAACGTTTCATCGCCATCATAACAGCTTTGTATCCATCTGTCAAGACGCTTGCCAATTTTCGCTTTTTCACGTATAATATACAAAGAAAAAACAGTACCGGAGGATCCCTGCCGATGGATTTTGTCGCCGTTTTAGCCCGTGAGTTTTCGCTGCGCCCTGAGCAGGTTCGCGCGGTGATCGAGCTGCTGGACGCAGGCAACACCGTGCCCTTTATCGCCCGTTACCGCAAGGAGGCCACAGGCTCGCTGGATGATCAGCTGCTGCGCGAGCTGACCGAGCGGTTGGAATACCTGCGCAGTCTGGATAAGCGCAGGATGGAAATAGAAAAGTCGCTTGCCGAGCAGCAGGTGCTGACGGACGAGCTGCGCGCAGCATTGGCCGCCGCGGCCACGCTGGCCGAATTGGAGGATATCTACCGCCCCTTCCGTCCCAAGCGCCGCACGCGCGCGACCATCGCCCGTGAGCGCGGTCTGGACGGCCTTGCGCAGGCACTGCTTCTGCAGCAGCCCTTCAAGGGCACGCTGGAAACGCTGGCCGCGCCCTATATAAATAATGAAAAGGATGTGCCCGATGCGGAAAGCGCCCTGGCCGGCGCGCGGGATATCATCGCCGAAGCCATCAGCGATGACGCGGCGCTGCGCAAGGTGCTGCGCGGGCTGCTGATGCGCGACGGCGTGCTGACCGCCTGCGCCGCCAAGGAGGAGGACAGCGTATACAGCATGTATTACGCCTACTCCGAGCGCGTGCCGCGCGTGGCGGATCACCGCGTGTTGGCCATCAATCGCGGCGAAAAAGAAGGCTTTTTGAAGGTATCCCTCACCGCGCCCGATGAAACGGCCAACCGCGTGATCGCCCAGCGCTATGTGCGCCCCGGTGCGCTGACCGCCCCGCAGGTATCCATGGCGGCGCAGGATGCGTGGGATCGTCTGGTTTTCCCTTCTCTTGAGCGCGAGGTGCGCAGCGAGCTGACCGACCGCGCCAACGTGGGCGCGATCCGCGTGTTCTCGCAAAACCTGCAGCAGCTTCTGATGCAGCCGCCCATCAAGGGGCGCGTGACCCTGGGCGTGGACCCGGGCTTCCGCACGGGCTGCAAGCTGGCCGTGGTGGATGAAAACGGCAAGGTTCTGGAAACGGGCGTGGGACACTTTACCCTGCCTGGCCAGACCCGCCAGCAGGAGCAGGCGCGCCAGCTGATCTGCGGCATGGTGGCGCGGCATCATGTGACGGCCATCGCCATCGGCAACGGCACGGCCTCGCGCGAGAGCGAGCAGTTTATCGCCTCGCTTTTGCCCAGCCTGCCGCAGGGCGTCGCCTATACCATCGTCAGCGAGGCGGGCGCGTCGGTGTACTCCGCCAGCAAGCTGGCCGCGCAGGAGTTTCCCGATTTCGACGTATCCCTGCGCAGCGCGGTATCCATTGCCCGCCGCATGCAGGATCCCCTGGCCGAGCTGGTCAAGATTGATCCGCGCTCCATCGGCGTGGGGCAGTATCAGCATGATCTCAAGCAAAACGAGCTGACCGCCGCACTGGACGGCGTGGTGGAGCACTGCGTCAACTCTGTGGGCGTGGAGCTGTCCACCGCCTCGGCCGAGCTGCTCTCCCATGTGGCAGGCATCGGCCCGGCGCTGGCCAAGAACATCGTGGCTTACCGCGATGAAAACGGCCTGCCCAGCCGCGCGGCGCTCAAAAAGGTACCCAAGCTTGGCCCCCGCGCCTATGAGCAGTGCGCGGGCTTCCTGCGCGTGCAGGGCAGCAAGAATCCGCTGGACGCGACCGCAGTACATCCTGAAAGCTATGATGCAGCCAAGGCGCTGCTGCGTGTACTGGATATCACAGCGGATGAATTGAAAAAGGGCGGAATCCTCGGCATTCTGGAGAAGGCCCGCGCCTATGGGCTGGAAAAGCTGGCGGGGGAAACAGGGCTGGGTCTGCCTACCCTGCAGGATATCCTGGCTGAGCTGCAAAAGCCCGGCCGCGATCCGCGCGAGGATCTGCCGCAGCCCATTTTGCGCACGGACGTGCTGGATATCAAGGACCTGAAGCCTGGCATGGAGCTGATGGGCACGGTGCGCAACGTGATCGATTTCGGCGCGTTCGTGGATATTGGCGTGCATCAGGATGGCCTGGTGCACATCTCCCGCATGGCCAACCGCTTTATCAAGCATCCCTCGGAGGCCGCCAAGGTAGGCGATCGGGTGAAGGTATGGGTGGTTGAGGTAGATGAAAAGAAAAAGCGCATCGCGCTGACCATGATCCCGCCGGTGCAGAAATAAAACATTTCCAATTATAATTGCATATATCGCATGCACCAGCAGGGGACGAGCCATCGTTTCCCTGCTTTTTTGCCGCTTTTTTACGGATTTATCCATCCCGATGCGGAATTTGGTTTAAAAAGCATAATTATGATATATCTGCAACAGTAAAATATAGAACCTGCATTTTACAGTGATCATGATATTTTTTATTGCTAAAAATGTATTTTTGATGTACTGATCTTGCAATTTATAAAATTCCGTATATAATTATGCACAATTCAGGACGGCGTCAAAAAGCCGCGCTGAAGGATCAAACCATGAAAGGATGAAACCCATGAAGAAAGCCCTTTCGATGCTGCTTGTAATGGTCATGACGCTTGCGTGCCTGTCCGGCGCTGCCATGGCCGACAGTGACAAGTATCTGGGCGTTATGCTCAGCACCAACGTGATGTCGCTGGATACCAATCTGGCCACGGACGGCGAGTCCTTTGAGGTAATCGCCGACTGCATCGACGGTCTGATGCAGATGGACGCTGCCGGCGCTTCCATCCCCGCGCTGGCTGAATCCTATGATATGTCCGAGGATGGCCTGACCTATACCTTCCACCTGCGCGATGCCAAGTGGTCTAACGGCACCCCCGTCACCGCCAGCGACTTTGTTTTCGCCTGGCGCCGTATCTGCAAGGAAGCCGGCGAGTATGCCTATATGTTTGGCAGCAGCGTTGGCTGCGTGAAGGGCGCGCAGGATATCATCGACGGCAAGACCGAGCCTGACACCCTGGCCGTATCCGCCCCCGATGATAAGACGTTGGTTGTGGAGCTGGAATCCCCTGTTTCCTTCTTCGCGTCGCTGATGTACTTCCCCACCTTCTATCCCATCAACGAGGCCTTCTACTCCAGCCTGGAGGAGGGCACCTACGGCACCAGCCCCGAGACCTTCCTGTCCAACGGCGCGTTCGTGCTGGAATCCTACACCCCCGGCACCGCCAGCCTGACGGTGAAGAAGAACCCCGATTACTGGGATGCTGACCGCGTAAAGCTGACTGGCATCAAGTATCAGGTGGTCGGCTCCTCCGACAACGCCCTGGTCGCCTTCAAGACTGGCGCGCTGGATGTGGTTACGATCAGCGGCAACCAGGTTGCCAGCGCCAAGAAGGACGCTGACCTGGCCAGCAAGCTGGCTGTAACCGGCGCGGGCTACATGTGGTACCTCACCTTCAGCCAGACTGAAAAGAACGCCGACGGCGGCATGCTGGCCAACGCCAACCTGCGCTTGGCCATCTCCAACGCTATCGACCGCGAATCCATCGTGGAAAACAACGTCATGGACGGCTCTCTGGCTACCTACACCGCGGTTCCCCCGCAGTTCGCCGCCAGCAGCACCACTGGCGCCGACTTCTCCGAAGATCAGATGAAGTTCGTCGATTACTGCGACTTCAACGTGGAAAAGGCGCTTGAATACCTGGCCAAGGCCAAGGAAGAGCTGGGCAAGGATAGCTTCACCTTCACCCTGATCTACGGCAACAACGAGGGCGACGTCATCGCCAAGGTGGCGCAGGCCATCAAGAGCCAGGTGGAAGCCAACCTGCCCGGCGTAACGCTGAACCTGCAGCCCATGACCAAGGCTGAGCGCCTGGACAAGATGCAGAACGACAACTACGATGTAGCCCTCACCCGCTGGGGCCCGGACTACGCCGACCCGATGACCTACCTGGGCATGTGGATCACCAACGCCTCCAACAACTATGGTTTCTGGAGCAACGCGGAATATGACCAGCTGATCAAGGACTGCACTACCGGCGCGTATGTGGCCGATTATGACGCCCGCTGGGACGCCATGTACAAGGCTGAAACGCTGGTAATGCAGGAAGCCGTCATCGCGCCTCTGTACACCCAGGCCAACGCCAACCTGATCTCCTCCGGCGTTACGGGCATCGATTTCCACCCCGTGGCCCTCAACCGCGTGTACAAATCCGCTGTGATTGAATAATTTTCTCACGCAAGCACATTCAACCCTCAGAGCGGTCTGTCCCGTCCGGCCGCTCTGAGGCCTTTGTCATCCTCAAACGCTTGAAAAGGATCTGCTGCTGATATGCTCAAATACATTGTAAAACGAATTGGCATGGCGCTGGCGACATTGCTGGTGATCATCTTTGTGCTGTTTGTGCTGGTGCGCATTATGCCGGGCAATCCCTTCCCTTCGGAAAGAATGTCCGCCACGCAGATTGCCAACAAACGCGCGGAAATGGGGCTGGACGATCCCATTCTGCTTCAGTTTGTGCGGTATATGAAAAACGTGCTGCGGGGCGATTTCGGCAAGGGCTCCTCGCTCTATAACGGCGCGCCGATCAAAACGGTGCTTTCCAGTTGCGTGTCCAATTCCTTTCGCATCGGCGGGCTGGCAATCCTGATCGGCACGGTCTTAGGGCTCCTGCTGGGTGTCTGCGCGGCGCTGCACCGTGACAAGTTTCTGGATGGCTTCTGCACCGTGTTTTCCATTGTGGGCGTGTGCGTGCCCTCGTATGTATTTCTGATCTTCCTGCAATACAACTTTTCCTACAAGGTATCATTTTTCCCTTACTTCTTTGATTCCTCGCGGTTTCTGTTCTCGGCCATTCTGCCCGCGCTGTCGCTGAGCCTGTTCACCATGTCCACCATTGCGCGCTTTACCCGCAACGAAATGGTGGAGGTGATCGACAGCGACTATGTGCGTCTGGCCGAATCCAAGGGCATGGAAGGCGGGCTGCTGATCCGCCGCCATGTGCTGCGCAACGCGCTGGTGCCCATTGTGACCGTGCTGGCTCCCCTGATTGTGGATCTGCTGACGGGCGCGCTGGTGGTGGAAAAGATCTACGGCATCAATGGCATCGGCAAGCTCATGGTAGACGCCATCGCTGGCGAGGGTGTGGACTATAATTATGTGCTGGCGCTGGGCATTCTGTATTCCTCGCTGTACATCGGCATGATGCTGGCGGTGGATATTCTCTATGGCATTCTGGATCCGCGCATCCGCGTATCCGCAAAGGGGGAAGCGTAAATGAGCACCATCAATAAAGCAGCCGCATCCATGCAGACCCCGGCGGATTACACTCCCCGCAAGGAGGACTTTGCGCTGCTGGAGCAGCACGACATTGCCACCGATAAGAACTTCGCCTCCCAGGGCTACTGGAAGGGCGTGGCAATTCATTTTTTCCGCAATAAACGCGCGGTCACAGGGCTTGTGATTGTGCTTCTGATTGTATTTTTCGCCGTTTTCGGCCCCATGATGAGCCGTTACGGGTACAAGGATATCGTATCCATTACCACCAAGGTAAACGGCCGCAACCGGCAGATCACCGCCGGCGGCCTGGCCCCGCGCATCCCCTGGCTGCATAAGCTGCTGGGCGGCGAAGCCTATGAGGATCAGTTTGCAGACCGGACCTTTATATTCGGCACCGACGATATGGGCCGCGACCTGTGGACGCGCACCTGGCACGGCGCGCGCGTATCGCTGCTGATCGCCTTCATTACCATCCTGATCGACATGATCGTGGGCATGAGCTACGGCCTGGTATCGGGCTATTTCGGCGGCGTGACGGATAACATCATGCAGCGCTTTGTAGAGGTAGCCAACAGCGTACCGCGGCTGGTCATCGTATCGGTGCTGGCCATCTTTATGAAAAAGGGCATGGGGCTGGTTATCGTGGCGCTGCTGCTGACCGAGTGGATCGGCATGAGCAAGATCGCCCGCGCTGAAATGCTTAAAATTAAGGAGCAGGAATATGTGCTGGCCAGCCGCACCCTGGGTGCGCGCAGCAGCCACATCATCTTTAAGGAAATCCTGCCCAACACCATCGGCCCCATCATCACCCAGGTCATGTTCTCCATCCCCACGGCCATCTTCACCGAGGCCTTCCTCAGCTTTGTGGGCGTAGGCATCGTGCTGCCACAGTGCTCCGTGGGCACGCTGATTGAGGACGGCTTCAACAACATCACCACCCTGCCGTATCAGATTCTGCCGCCCATCCTGGTGCTGGCGCTGCTGATGCTGGGCTTTAACTTTATCGGCGATGGGCTGCGCGAGGCGCTTGCGCCCAAGCTTGAGGATATGTAAGGAGGCGCGGCATGAGCGAAACCATTCTTCAAATCCGCGATCTGGATATCTCCTTCCGCACCAACGCCGGCTGCGTGCACGCCATCCGCGGGGTCAATTTTGAACTGCGCCGCGGCGAAACGGTGGCCATCGTGGGCGAATCCGGCTCGGGCAAATCCGTCACCATGAAGGCCGCAATGGGCCTGCTGGACAGCAACGCCACGGTCAATCACGGCGAAATCATCTATGCCTATCCCGACGGGCACGGCGGAACGCATCCCGTTGATCTGCTGAAACTGACCCGCAAACAGCTGCGCCAGACCATCAACGGCCAGCACATCGCCATGGTGTTTCAGGACCCCATGACCAGCCTGGACCCGACCATGCAGATCGGCAAACAGGTGATGGAGGGCATGATCCTGCACTGCGGCATGAGCAAACAGCAGGCGCATGACCGGGCGCTGGAGCTGCTGCAACTGGTGGGCATTACCGACGCTGAAAAGCGCATGAAGAACTATCCGCATCAGCTGTCCGGCGGCATGCGGCAGCGCGTGGTCATCGCCATCGCCCTGTCGGCCAATCCAGACGTGCTGATCTGCGACGAGCCGACCACGGCGCTGGACGTAACCATTCAAGCCAAGATCCTGGAATTGATTCAGGACATCCAGAAAAAGATGCAGCTGTCGGTCATCTACATCACCCATGATCTGGGCGTGGTAGCCAAGGTGGCCGATTACGTCAACGTCATGTACGCAGGCAAGATTGTGGAAACCGGCCTGATTGATGAAATCTTCTACGATCCCAAGCACCCCTACACCTGGGGCCTGCTGTCCGCCATGCCCGATCTGGACACCGCCGACGACCGCCTGTACACCATCCCCGGCTCGCCGCCCAACCTGCTGCATGAGCCGGTGGGCGACGCTTTTGCCCCGCGCAACCGCTTTGCCCTCAAGATTGATGAAAAGCTGGAGCCGCCGCTGTTCCGCGTGACCGATACCCACTATGCCGCCACCTGGCTGCTGCATCCCGATGCGCCTAAGGTGGAAATGCCCAAGGAACTGCAAGCGCGCCTGGCGCGCGCCCGGAAGGAGGCGGAAAAGTACCTATGAGCGAACCTTTGCTGAAGGTGGAAAACCTCAAGCAGCATTTTCCCGTTTCCAGGCAGTTTACCGTCAAGGCCGTCAACGGCGTATCCTTCGAGGTGTATCCCGGCGAAACCTACGGCCTGGTGGGCGAGTCCGGCTCGGGCAAAACCACCATCGGCCGCAGCATCATCCGCCTGTATGATCCTACGGACGGAAAAATCACCTTTAACGGCCGCGAGATCAGCGGCAAGCTCAGCGCCGATACCCGTAAAATGCTGCGCGCCGAAATGCAGATGATCTTCCAGGACCCCATGGCCAGCCTGAACCCCCGCAAGAAGGTGGAGGATATCATTGGCGAGGGGCTGGATATCCACCATACCTGTCATAGCAAGGCCGAGCGCAGCGCGCTGATTGCCGAGATGCTCAAAAAGGTCGGCCTATCCCCCGAGCATGCCTCCCGCTATCCGCATCAGTTTTCGGGCGGCCAACGCCAGCGCGTGGGCATCGCTCGAGCGCTGATCATGCAGCCCAAGCTCATCATCGCCGACGAGTGCATCTCCGCCCTGGACGTATCCATCCAAGCACAGGTGGTCAACCTGATGAAGGACATCCAGCAGGAAACGGGCTGCGCGTACCTGTTCATTGCGCACGATTTGAGCATGGTCAAGTATATTTCCGACCGCATCGGCGTGCTGCATCTGGGCTACATGGTGGAGGCCGGCACAAAGGAGGAAATCTTCTCCCATCCCGTGCACCCATACACCAAGAGCCTGCTGTCGGCCATTCCGCACCCCAACCCCGAGGTGGAAAAGCGCCGCAAGTCCATCACCTATGATTACGCATCCAGCGGTATTGATTACGCCAAGGGCATGCAGCATCTGGTGGGCGGCACGCACACCGTGCTGGCCACGGACGCGGAGCTTGCCCAATGGACGCAAGCAGAATAAGGCACAACAACAAACCTCCCCGTCTGCTTATCCAAGTAGGCGGGGAGGCTGTTGCTTGTCAAAAAGCAAGGCTAACTTAGCCGAGAAGTAAAGAAGGGGCGCAGCTCCTTCTTTGGTAATCCGCAGCGGCGGCGTGTACGGCGCGAGGAGCAGCCGTCAGGCTGCTTCCTATGTCATTTTCTGGCCGTGAGCCCTTGGCTCACAAGAAAATGTCGCTTCCGATGAAAGACTGCTTTATCTGACTTTCATCGGCTTTAATTTAATATGTAGGCTTTATCCCTCGATCATGAAGGCGCGATAGGCCTTGACAGCCTCGAACAGATCGGCCTTGTTGATGATCTCCTGCGGCGCGTGCATGGACAGCACAGGCACGCCGCTGTCGATCGCTTCCATACCGTACAGCGCGCAGATATAGGCGATGGTGCCGCCGCCGCCCACGTCCACACGGCCCAGCTCCGCCGTCTGCCAGGTGACGTTGTTGTCGTCCATGATCTTGCGCAGGCGGCCGATGAACTCGGCGTTGGCGTCGTTGGAGCCGGACTTGCCGCGCGAGCCGGTGAACTTGTTGTAGCACACGCCGTGCCCCATGAGGGCGGCGTTTTTCTTTTCAAAGGCGGAGGCGTACAGCGGATCGAAGCCCGCGCTCACATCGCAGCTGAGCATGCGGCAGGCGCGCAGGGCGCGGCGCAGCGTCAGCTCGCTGTACGCAGGCGTGGTCAGAGCGATCAACTCGGCCATGGCGTTTTCGAAGTAGTGCGCACGCATGCCGGTGGCGCCCACGCTGCCGATTTCCTCCTTATCGGCCAGCAGGCAGCAGCAGGTATACCTGGGCACTGCGGGCAGGGTCAGGATGGCTTCCAGCGAGGCATAGGCGCACACGCGGTCGTCATGGCCATAGCCCAGCAGCATGCTGCGATCCAGGCCAAAATCGCGCGTTTTGCCCGCAGGCACAGCCTCGATTTCGGCGGAGAGCATATCTTCCTCCTCGATGTCATAGCGCTCCTTGAGAATCTTGAGCAGCAGCGCCTTGACCGGCTCTTTCTCTTCGCCCTGCAGCGGACGGCCGCACAGGATGATATCCAGATCCTCGCCACCGACCACCTCGGAGGCCTTCTTGCTCATCTGGTCGGCAGACAGGTGGATCAGCAGATCCGAGATGCCCACAACCGGGTCGTTTTCATCCTCGCCCACCACGATATTGACCAGCGTGCCGTCCTTCTTGGCCACCACGCCGTGCAGCGCCATGGCGCGGGCGACCCACTGATACTTTTTGATGCCGCCGTAATAGTGCGTATCGGCATAGGCGATATCGTCAGCCTCATAGAAGGGGTTCTGCTTGATATCGATGCGCGGAGAATCGATGTGCGCGCCCACGATATTGACGCCCTTTTCCAGCGGCTCCTCTCCCAGGTGGAACAGCATCACGGCCTTGCCCATGCAATTGACATATACCTTGTCGCCGGGTTTAAGGGCGCGCTGCTGCGCGATGGCCTGCTCCAGATCAACATAGCCAGCCTTCTGCGCGGCGGCGACCGTTTCGGTCACGCATTCGCGCTCGGTTTTGCCGTGATCCAGAAAATCGCGGTAACGAACGCTGACAGCTTCCAGCATAGCCAGCGCTTCATCGTCATAATTCTTCCAGGCATTGGGACGTTCCATAAGCTTTTGCCTCCTAATTTTTATCAGGATCCATACATATTATACCATGCGGCGCAGCGAAAAACAAGCAATGTGCTGCCGTATACAGGGCAAGTACAGGCGGTCAGGCCGTCTTTTTGTCGCGCTTGAGCGCACAAAGTGCAAAGCTGACCGCCAGCGCCAGCGCCGCTACGCTGACCCAGCCAAAGCCCAGCTCGTACAGCGGCAGCCGTTTGAGCGCCGCACTGACAAAGCTGAGCGAAAGCCCGGCGGCGTCCAGAGCGTAAAGTACGCTGACGCAGGCCGTGCAGGCGGCGGTCAAAGGATACGCATAGACATTGCGCTGCCAGAGCCCATGGCTCAGACCCATCAGAATCAGCACGATGGCAACAGGATAGATGGCGTTGAGGATGGGCACGGAGATGCTCAGGATGGCATTGAGCCCCAGGTTGCAGGTCAGGAAGGATACGCCCGTAATTGCAAACACCCAGACGCGATAGGAAACCTTTTTGAACAGAGTGGAGAAAAACTGCGAGATGGAATTGATGAGCCCCACGCACGTGGTCAGGCAGGCCAGGGTAAAGATGACGGCCAGCAGCACCGCGCCCGGCTCGCCAAACAGCTGATGCACGATGCACCGCAGCGTCCATGCGCCGTTCTCCTGGATAGGATAAACGCCGCTGCTGCACATACCCATATAGGTCAGCATCATATACACCAGCGCCAGGATCGCGCCTGCCAGCAGCCCAGCCAGGCGGGTATAGCGCAGGCGATCGCGCTTTTCACGCAGCCCGAAGCCGCCCAGCGTGGTAGAAATGACCAGGCCGAAGTTCAGCGCTGCGATGGTATCCATGGTCTGATAGCCCTCGGCAAAGCCCTTCAGGAAGGGCGCGGTCTGATAGGCCGATTGCGGAGCGGCAACCTCCACCTGCCCACGCGCCAGAAAGCTGATAAACAGGAACACCAGCAACGCCAGCAGGCTTGGCGTCAGCACATGGCCGATGCGGCTAACCAGCTTGCCCGGCGTCAGGCATAGCCACAGCGCCACCAGGAAGAACAGCAGCGAATACACCACCATCCACAGCGTGGCGTTTGCATCCTCGGGAAGGTAGGGAGCCACGGCCATCTCAAAGGGGACTGAGGCGGCGCGGGGGATCCCAAGGCCTGGTCCGATGGAGAGGTAGATCAGGATCGTGAACACCACAGCAAAGCGGGCGTCTACCTTACGGGCCAGCTTATCCAGACCGTCAAATTTTGCCACAACGATGACGCCGAGGACTGGAAGGATCACGGCGGTGATCAGAAAGGCCGCGATGGCAAAGGGCATTTTTTCCCCGGCGTTCTGTCCCAGGAACGGCGGGAAGATCAGATTTCCGGCTCCGAAAAACAGGGAAAACAGCATAAAGCTCACCAGCAGC